>SMTZ1_10002414_pt1 | contig 18864 bp, 20 predicted proteins | sample DeeMarSWOR136_30_FD_25667 | JGI IMG/M metagenome (IMG submission 25667)
CTTCAAAATATACTGAAAAACGTGTAATGAAAACTTTTGAAAATTGTGATTTAGATATTATTGTTTTTGGGCATACACACGCAGCGAATATTGTACAATTCAAAGAAATATTATTAATTAATCCGGGAAAGGGATATATTGAACAAAGTTCTTTTAGTCCTCCCACCTCGTTTGTAGTTCTTACTATTAATAAAGGGATTACTACTAATATCATCAAGATCGATGAATAATTTTGATCTTAGTAATAAAATTTTTTATCAAAATCAAAAATTATTAAATAACTGCTAATCGAATTTAATATTAAAATAAATTAATTTAATCCTTAATTATGAGAACCTACAAAAATTTAAGTTTAATTTGTCTTGTTGCGATAGTCTTCTATTTTTTCTTCGAGGCTTTTGGTAATGTCTTGGTGAATATCAATGCTTTCGTCTTTATGAATCTCTCTGAAATATCGATTATCCTTCCTTCATTAATTATTTCAATAGTGCTTATCATCTTTGAATTGATTACCTTTATGACTCCGAAACTTAAAAGAAAATATAAACCCTATATTCTGATATATATTACAGCAGGACTTCGATTAGCAAGCTTATTTATAGTTGCACCGGATATAATTATGATTCTTAACCTCATAATGATCTTCTCAACCTTGATTTTTTTTACAGGAATTATTCTTTTCATGGAAGCTAATGAATCCTACTTCAATTATTCCTTATTCTTTGGAAGTGTAATAATCGGGTTAGGTATTCAATTTATCTTTTTAATGGTCAACATATCGTCAAATCTAACCTCGGATCCTTACAAAATTGTAGCTATTTTCATTTTTATAACAATTTTAATTCTTGCTAATAATTATCTTTTTTATCCTGGAAAAAATGACAGATTACACTCTCAAATTAGTGAGGAGAATAAAAAGCCAAAACAAAAAAGGATATCTTTACTTCATTTTGTAATACTCGGAATCTTATTTATCTTTTCGATGATGTGGATTTTCAATCCAATGACCCTTGCTTCATATGATATTCAAAATTTAAGTTATAATGGTTTGGTTTCCCAATATTCGATAATATGGCCCAGTTACGGTTTTACATATTATATATTGATAATACTAATCACGACTGTCATCAGTTTCATTATTGTTTACAAGTATTTAATTCCAATAGACCAGAAACTTCTGAAAATTACTATTATATCTTCAGTAGGAATTACCTGTATATTGAATTTTTTTGCTTTCTTTGTAATCGAAAAGGATTTGACAATTATTTCTTCTATTTTTATTTCGGTTTTAACTGTGATTAGTGTATTTTCTGTTATTTTATATATCATTTACGTCTTTAGTTTCTATACTTTTAATTCACCTAAAACGCTACTGATCGGAATAATTATTTTCTTCCTAACAGTTTTATTCTTTGTCATATTACATGTACAAATTTTATGGTATGAGTATCTTTCCTTATTGGTTAATTTAATAATTCAAATTATAACCGGATTAGTTTTTATTTTAATCGTTGAGTTAAGGAATATACGTATTTCATTTGAGTTGAGATCTCGTTCTTTTGCTTTTAATAAGCAGATTGGGTTTTTTTTTGTAGTTATATTTGTACTGTATGCCATTTCGTTTGGTAGCATAATTCAAGCACGTTCAACAGCGCCAATTCAAAATCCTGATCCTACTTTTATGACTTGGAATATCCACAATGCAATAGGGGTTGATGACGTCTTTAATTTAGATCGTCTTGTGGAGCAAATTAAAGAAAGAGATCCCGATATAGTGGGTTTAAATGAAGTGGATATGGGAGCATTAAAAACATCATTTGTAGATTTACCATCTTATTTCGCCCATAAGCTTAATATGTATTATTTTTACGGATATACCTTCTATAAACATTATGGAAATGTTATTCTGAGTAAATATCCAATAATCCAAGCAGAAATTATCCCTCTCCCGCTTATTATTGACTCTGCGGAACCACGATCATTAATAAAAGCAAAATTTCAAATAAGTTCTTCTATATGGACTGTTTTTGTCACTCATCTATCTACTAGCACGGAAGATCGTCTTGCTCAAGTTCCCTATATAATCTCTGAAATTGAAAAAGAATCACTTTTTGAAAAAATCGTATGGATGGGAGATTTTAATTTTGAGCCCAGCTCTGCAGAATATTTATTGATAAACACTACAACAACCTTAAATCTTACAGATACATATCCTTTTTTAAATAGTGATCTTGGATATACTGGGCATTTTGATGAAGATAATCTACCTCAAAGAAGAATTGATTATATTATGTGTTCACCAGATTTAATCCCAATTACCAGTTCTGTATTTTGTTCTATTGCTTCCGATCACTGCGCTGTAATAACGAAATTCTAAAAATTTCATTTTTTTTCTTGGTTATTTTGTTCATTCAACCAATTAACTAATTCAGCACTTTTTTTTGGAAAGATTTCTTTTATTACTTCAATAGCTATTTTTCTTATGATGGGGCTCTCATCTGAAAGAACACAACTTTCTAAGATCGAAAATACTGTATTACTCTTTAAGTTTAACAATTTGAATGCAATAATCGTATTCTTACGAACTTCAATATCATCATTTCGTTCTAAGAAATAACTTAAGAGATTAACCGCTTCTGATCGACTTAATCGTTTGGTTGTGACATATTCATAGATTTTAGCTACTGTAAAACCATTATTCATAAAATCAAGAGCATCTTGATATCGTATATGAGAAATTTGTGAATTTGATTCAATAACAGGAACTTTCCTTAAGTCAAATGGGCATTTATGATATTCAGGTAATCTGTGTTTTGCACAAAATAGCATACCACAGAATTTACATCTATAGGGAAAACCTTTAATTTTCTCTTCACAATAATAGCAATTAGTCATTATGCTCTTTGGTTAAAATATATTCTGAATTCTAATCTCATTAATTATAATTTCAAACTGTCAATAAAATCTTATCTGTTTTTTTTGTGGAATTAATTAAGATTTGAATTTCTTTAATTTAAGAGCTATCTATTATATTATAGAAATTGTTAAGTATTGGTATGGTTTTTAAGATTATAAAAAAGAATACGGGAAATGATAAATGAAAGTAGGATATATTCAAACTTCGCCTATTTTTGGAGATAAAATATCTAACTTTAATCAAATTGAGATGCTATTAGGGGAAGAAAACGCAGACTTAATTGTTTTACCAGAACTCTTTGCAACGGGTTATACATTTGTCTCAAAAGTTGAAGCTCAATCCTTAGCGGAGGATAAAAAAGGTCAAACTGCTCAATACTTAACCAAATTGGCTAGATTAACAGATTCTGTCATTATAGGAGGCTTTATTGAAAGAGATGGTGACCAAATCTTTAATTCGTCTATAATCGTTAGTAATAAAGGGATTCATGGTACGTATAGGAAATTACATTTGTATTATAAAGAAAAAAAATGGTTCTCACCGGGAAATCGGAAAATGAAAATATATGATATAAATGGAATGAAAATCGGGATAATGATTTGTTTTGATTGGATTTTTCCCGAAACTGCTCGTACTCTTACTCTTTTAGGTGCAGATATTATTGCCCATCCCGCGAATTTGGTGCTTCCATATTGTCAAAAAGCAATGATAACGAGATGTTTAGAGAACCGCGTCTTTGCGATAACGTCAAACAGGATTGGAACTGAAAAAAGAGGTCACGATAATTTTAAATTTACGGGAGGGAGTCAAATAACTTCATGTAAAGGTGAGGTTCTCTCTACAGCTCCTATTGATCAACCATATATTGATTTCGTTGAAATTGACTTAAAGGATGCAAGAGATAAAAAGTTAAATGAGTATAATGATATCATTAAAGATAGAAGGAGCAAATTCTATAGTATTTGAAGGAAAAACTCAGATTTCTTCTCGTAATTTGAAAATTTTTTTCTTAAATTTTTTCATTCGGGGATCCACCACATTATACACTAAAAATCCTTCCATAATTTGCAGTGCTTTTTGGTAATAATTGATACTATTTATAAAATCTCTATTTTTCTCTGCAGATTCAGCCATCCCTATATTATAATCTAATTCTACATATTTAGATTTACTCTCTAGATCAAAAAGCCTTTGGGAAATCTTCTGAATACCTTCCTTAAAATTAAATTCCTTTGCAATAAATAAGGCTTTATTATATTCTTTTTGAGTTTCTTGATAAGCGGAATCTTTCAGAGCATTTTTACCCCTCTTTATAAATTCTTTGATTAAGTTTTTCGCAGCTTCCTCGTCCATATTATCAATTTGTTCTTTTAGTTGATCAGAATCGTTAACGGATATTATTATTGAAGAGATGGGCTTTGTTTTTGAAATTCTTTTCTGACTTGTTTCTTGGTAACTTTCAATATTATTAGCTATTGTTTCGATTGAAGTAGGAATAATTATGTTTTTAAGTAAAAGTTGGTATATTTCATAAAGAACAATATCTGCTTCAATATTTACAATTTTTTTAAGCCGATTGAGCATATTATTAATAAAGAAGAACGTTCTCGAGCTTAGTAATTCTTTGGCTAAATTAAAAATTGCTTTTTGAATTAAATTGGAATTGATTTTTTCTAATTCGAGAGGAGGAATCGACTGTGCTAATGTCATTGGAAAGACCAAATTAGCATCAAATGAATCAATAATATACTCAATCACTTCATTAATTCCAAAATTTATAATCCCAGTATTTTGAAATGCTATTAGATCATCATGATAACGTATTTCAAAAGCATCTAAGAATTGAAACATATGTTCCCTCATATGATCCGAAGCTTTGTGGTCAAGAATTAAACATACTCTGATAAGAGTTCCATCCTTAAGTAATATGTTGAAATTCTTATATTGAAATTCATAAAACTGATATTCAAAAACAGAGGTCCCATTATCTTTAGAGACCTTTTCTGACTCAGAAAAAGTGATATTCGCCTGTATAAAACCACTTAATAGATTAGCATCAACGTCTACTCCTGAAACAGGATAATTAATCAAGGTGAGTCCAGACGATTTTTCCATAATTAGGATATGCTTAATGTTTAACACATCTAAAAATTTTTCCCAGATCAATTCTCGCTCTAATTTAAGACGCTTTTCAGGAGAATCTACTTCTATTATCTCCAAGTTTGAATGGAGCTCAAAACCTATTTCCTGGAGACGATTTTTAATGCACGCAATACAATTGGTAGTATCTTTTGGACATTTCTTCTTATTATAGCCACAATTATACCCCAATCCATTAATCCGAAAGTAGACCATGAGAATCACTGATCTCTAATTATACATAATTCCAAATAGACGATTCAATATAGCATACAAATATATTCTTTGTCGTAATTAAAGTGAATTTGAAATTTTTAAATGTTTAGATAAAGATAATTTGTAAGACTTATATCCATTCAATTTTTTATCGCTTTAAATACTAACAGGGGATAAAAATAATGTAGCTCTTTACCTACGTTGCGATTACATTATTAGATTTTACTACATGTTTTGCCAATAATTCGAATGGTAGCTCGACATTAAATCCTGTTTTCGAAGAAGTTTTAACATAATCGAGCAGATCAAAACGTTTTTGTGTTTTAACAGCATATAAATCCCCTACCATTGAAAATTCTTGGAGATCATATTTTGCTGCTACGAGAATAACTGGAAGATTCTTATAATACTTATTTATAAGACTCATCCATTTTCCTATATTGACAAAGCTAGTCATATTAGTTATATCAAATAAGATTAGAGCTCCACTTGCACCCCTCATGTAAGGTTCAATTAAATGGCGAAACCGCTCTTGCCCAGTAATATCCCAAAGAATAAGTTGACAAGTTAAAGTTTCAATTTCAATTTGTTTTGTAAGAAATTCGACTCCAATTGTCATAGTGGTGGTATCAATAAATTCTCCTTTCACATATCGATGTAATAATGTGGTTTTGCCTACAGCACCATCTCCCAAAATGATAAATTTTAAAGCTATTTGTTTCACTTAGCACCACCAGAATTAATGCTTTTCGATGTAAGAATTTGAAATAATATTTTTTATAATAAATCAAAATATAAATTATTATTGGTAATTTAAAAGTAATTAAAAAAAATTAAAAATTATAAATATAAACTAATTTTATCCATATCCTGTTTAATTTTTGATATTCTTCTCTTTTGTTCTTCATCAGCATCTATTCCCTGTAAATCTTCCTCTAAATTTAATTGCTCCTCTTCATATGCTTTCTCTACTAACATTCCATATCTAACGGCATACGCTACTAATTCAGGAATAAGTGAGATCATACTTTTAAAGCTGAAGATGCCACTCAATTTGCTTAAAATGGTCACCATTTCAGCAAACGGATTTAGATCCACATCTGGTTGTTTCATTATATCCATTACTCTCTTAAAAAGTACCTCATAAAAAACCTCAAGTTCTTCTTTACTCAGGGTGAATTCGTCTTCTTCCATTTCTGTTAGCCTCAAATATAGTTATCTAATTGTAAGTTAAATTTGAATTTTTAATATATTTTTCTTTAAACTGTAATCCATTTTATGATTTTAAAAAGGTTTTTAAAATAAGTTTGAAAAACTTCCTTCTTTTAAAGAGAAAATTTTTAATCTTAGATGCTTACTATAATTCTTAGAAATACAAAATAAGATAAATTTATCATTAGTTATGAATGACAATATCAACCAAATAAAACAACATATTAGTATTGCTGCATATTATCTTGCTCAAGAAAATCATCCTTATGACACTTTATGTTGGATGCTCGCAGAAAGGGAACTCTATATCCAAAATAATTTTACACGACCAGGTGATAATTATATAAGAAAGAGAGCGGCAGAAATCTTTTATTCCTCTCCCGCATATGATGTTCTTTGTTGGCTAATCTCAGAAAAAGAGATTTTTCTTAAAAGTAGAACTCGTAAAAGCCATTCTAAAACTTCTTTCTTTGGATAATAGATCCAAGATTAGAACCAACGAATACTGAAGGTGCTAAAATAAACTAAAGCTAAAAGTATCAAAACACAACAACAAACTACCCAAGCTTCTTGATTTCTCTTACTTTCTTTATAGATTTGGTGAGGAGGTATATTTTTCTGAGAATTATATTTAGAAGTACTTAAAAGTGGTTTTGAATTAAATCTATCAGCATTAACATCATTTTTGCTTGTAGAAGCTAAAGATTGTAATTGATGTTCTAAAATGTTAATTCTTTGTTTTAATTCTATAATTTCTTTATCTTTCTCATTTATTAAAATAGGTTCAGAAAACCTATATCCGCAAAACGGACAAAAGTTTTCTATATCCTCCAGTTTGAGACCACATTCAGGACAATAACTCATCGTGCATTATTATGGTCATATAAATTAATAAATTTAATTACAGCTTTGTGGTATTATTCGGAACGATATTAGAAATAATAATATGAGGAAAAATTGAGTCCATAGCATGTTAGAAACTAATTATAAGTAAAAATATATAGATGGAGTGTGATTCCATATGTAAAAATAAAAAATAAAAGTGAATTATCATGAAAAATCTAAAATTAAAAATATTACTAGTAGTGATTTCTTTATCGATAATTGCTTCAATTCAGCCTATTCTTGCTGCAAATCAATACAAAGTAAAAGTTGGTGCTAAATTTAGATGGGACGCTACTAAGTATTACTTTTTAAAAGATGGTATGGGTCCCGGTAATAATCTTGAATACACTCATTCTTACTATTTAGCATTTAATTTTACAGATTGGGGAAATATTACAGGTTTGGAGTATGTTAATGGTGTAGTAGATAATAATGGGACTGTTGGTGCATATGAGGTAAGCCATGAATATTATTATGGACGTTCTCCCGTAATAGATTGGGTAACAGAGATTCTTGATACTTCAGGACCCTATCCAGTCTATATATATTTAGTATGTGATATTGAAATTGAACAAACAACAAAGCCAAGTTTGCAGACCTTAGCTTCTAACTCATGGCTCACATTCGGAGAACCGTCAACATATACTTTTACACTTACAGGAACCTTCGTTGATGATGATGTAACTACATATTATACTGGAAATATTGAATTTAATTCCGATAAAGTCTTAAAATATGTAAAAGATGAATTAATTTCTGAAAATAATACAATTAGTCAAACTTTATCAATTGAGAGGTATATATGGACGCTCACATATACGCCCGGTATAGGTACAACGGGAGGTATTCCAGGATATTCTTTATATTTCATTATTGCAGCAATGGCTATTGGGTTTCTATTGCTATTAAAGAAAAAGCAATTATGGAAATTAAAATTAAATTAAATTTTTTTAATTACCTTTCTTCTTTTTTTCTTGAAGTGGTTGATTCTTAGGCAGTAATAAAGATAAATTCAATTATATTAACAACATTGAAAAATAAAAATGAATCTATATCATTTCCATGGTTATTAAGAATAGACTACTTTTCTTTCTATTACTTGTCTTTGAATATTGATTATAAAAAATATCTTGAATCATGGTAATTTTTTTCATAATTTCCAATCTATGATAAGGAAAAAAAATTGCATACATTTAAATAGGAAAATAAATATATTTTTTTACAGTAAAAATTTTTATAGTAAAAAAGGATTTTACCATTTTTAAAAAAATAAGATCTAAAAAAGTGAAAGATGAGAATAATATGATCAAATTTGAAGAATTAAAGGGTGTTGACTTAATTACCTGCCCTATTTGTGGCTTTAACTTTAGAGCTTTTAATTCAGAAACAAAACAAAGGATAAAAGATTGCCCAATGTGTGGTTTTAGGTTATTAAGTAGATTTGGAATAGACAAAGGTATAATAAATTATAAATTGAAGTGAATTTAATAATATGGCAAAAAAAGAAGAAAAGAAAGAGAAAAAAAAACCAATTTTTGAGAAAGTAGGTCTGGTATTTCGAAGTCCCGTAAGAGCGGATATTTTAAGGCAGCTTTCCACGAGGCCTCAAAGACCTGTGGATTTATCTGAAGAGCTAGATATTGAAAAACAAAACTTAAATTATCATATTAAAGCTCTAAAAAAGGGAGGATTTATAAAAGTACAACAAAAGATAATAGCACCGTCCGACTCAAGAATCGAAGATTTACCAGATATGAGGGGTGTCAGAGTGAATGGAGAGACTGATAATGGAAAAATCCAAGTATCTTATGGGTTAGAACTTACTAAAAATGGTAAAAATATTGTGAATCAATTTATAGATCCCCTCTATGAAGAAGTAGAACAAAAAGATAGGGAGGAAAAAGAAAAAAAAATTACAAAAAAGGAGGAATAGGAAGAATGAAAAGTGTAAGTGTTCAAGTTGTTGAGTTATTGTTTGAAAATCCCTTAAGTGTTCTCGATTTATATACACCTCAAATTCATGATAATATAACAATTATCCCTCTCAGTTTTAAAGGGAAGATCCTCGAATTTATCACAGTAAAAGAAGCAGAAGAATTAGGTCTCATTAGCATTAATGAAACTGAAACTGTAAGCGAACTTGAAATAATAAATAAAAGTGATCAAGAAGTCTTAATCCCATTCGGAATCACTGTAAGTGGTGGAAAGCAAGATAGAACTATCTGGGAGCCCATTCTTTTACCAGTAGGAGGGAAGCAAAACATTTTTAAGCGGAATTCAGAACATGCCTTTCAAAAATATAAAGTTCCCGCAAAATGTGTGGAACAATCTAGATGGACTTATAAGAAAGGAAAAGGGTTTAAATCTACAGCTACACGACTCCATCCTAATGTAGCTTTTGAAGCGATATCAGCAGTAGGTCAAAACGCAGTTTGGAATGAAATTCAATCTTATAGATCCGAAATGAGTTATGATCTTGATATTGCTCCCACCCAAAGTTATTTAGAAATGACTGAAAAGAATGAGAAAGAAATTGAAAAGATAATCAAGGCATTTAATAATGTAGAGAATCAATGTGGTATCGCAGCTTATATAAATGGTGAATTTGTTGGAATAGAATTCTACTCAAATCCCAAAGCGTGGAAATCAATGAGTAGCGATATCATAAAAGCTTTTGCCACAGAAGCTTTAAGATTCAAAGATAAGCAGTTTAAAGCTATAAAGGAAGATTATCATGATGATCTATGCTCTGTATTACAGTCTCTAAATCTTAACTTCTCGGTAAGAAATGGAGTCGGATTAGGTGAAGTAGTGGAATTTGAATCTCAAGACAATAAGTGGCGCGGAAATACTTTAGTTTATGAAAACTCGTTGGCACAATTCTATTTAGTATCTAAGAGAGGCGGGAGTAAGAACATTCCCTTACAGAATTATAGGTTTCAAACTAATATCCAACAAAGATTTATTTAATTTAGCTTGTAAAAATAAAAGCTAATCAATTTTTTTTTTTTAATATTAAAATTTTATATTTGATTCTTTAGAGAAGTAATGGTTTTATTACGTGATTCAATATCTTTGTGTGTTTTGCGCTAACATTTTCTATCTATTACTTTTTTGACAAATTTTATATTGATAACTCTCTTTTAATATGCTTAGACAAAAAATTTTCTTAATTCATAAAGAAGAGATCCAATGGAGTTCATATCTTCCGAAACTTATGACGATTTATTGAGAAATTTAATAAGCGCTGTTCCAGAAGTAAAAGCTGCAATCTTAGTTTCTTCTGAGGGACTTCCATTATCTTCCATCTTACCTGAAGACGTAGACGAGCTAAAAATTGCTGGAATTATAACAGCATTATTATTAATGAGCAATAAGTTAATAAATGAAATTAAAAAAGAAGATTTTGAACAGCTTTCCTTAAACGCCAACGGGGGATATCTGATTGGAGTGAAAGCAAACAATAAAAAACTGTTAATGGTTCTTGCAACGAAATATATAAAACTCAACTTAATTCTGAAAGATTTATGGGAAATTGGATAACCATTATATTCTGTTATCCTACTTATTTAGCATCATACTTCCATTAATTAAAACCAAATTAAAGTTAAATTAATAAGCCTTCTTCGGAACGCGACGCACTTAACCTTTCGAGAGAGGCAAATTAGACTACTATTTAAAGGAAACATTATTTTATTAAAATCTTAAAATAATCTTGGCAGTATCTTTAAATAAAAATTTTTCTTACATTTAAATTACATTTCCGTAATTCTATAAAAATGAAATCAATTATTAAATGTAAACCATTTGTACTGCTTTTAGGAATATCTTTAATATTATTTGGATTTATAAATCACAGCTTAAGTCCAAACTCCGTAAATTGTGAGGAAGTTATTACAGTTGGAAATGAAAAAGGCCTCAACAGTTCAGGATTTTGGGAAATCGCGCCATTTATTATCGATGGAGATGAGTCTGGTTGGGATGTCTATCAAGGGAGCGATGGACATAATTGGTCATGGGCAATTAGCCAACCTTGGTGTAGTGGATTGGGAACTTGGAATAATCCTTATATTATCGAAAATATAACTATTAATGCTCAATACCAGGGAAGCTGTATTAGGATTGTTGATACTTTTAAATATTATGTGATTAGAAATGTTACTGTTTTTAATTCTGGATATGACTATTCGGATGCAGGTATTAGACTTGAGTGGACCGAAAATGGAGAGATTGTTAATTCTACTATTTCATTTAACTGGAATGGAATAATCTTCAATGATGGGGTTCATGGCATCACTATTTCAAACAATGACATAAATTCTAATAACAAGAATGGGATATTTTTTGAATATAATTGTAATTATAATAATATTTCTGAAAATACAATTTTTTATAATATTAATGGGATTAGCATCTTCGATAGCCAATACAATTCAATCTCTGATAATTGGATTGTAGCATCTTATTATGGAAATCAGAATTCTTATGGTATTTATTTAGATCACTCAAATTATAACCATATTTTTCGAAATAATATTGAAGGCTTTTCAAAATGCATCTATGAAAGAAGCTGTGTTGAAAACTACATTCATGACAATCCTTGTTTTTCACCTTTTACTTTCAATCCTGGGGTTGTATTTATTATAGTATTGATTATAACAATAATCCTAGTTTCAGCAATTATTTTGGTCACACTTCTGATTAGATCTCGGAAATCATCAAAAGATAAGAGAGCGAGATTTAAAATATCAAAAGAAGAAGTTTTATTAACATCCCCAAAAATCGATGATACTATGCAAGCAGCAAAAATGGGATATCAAAAGGCAAAGGAAATAGAATTAGATATAATTAATCAAAAATCAGAGTGTCCGCATTGTGGATATATCTTATCAGTAAAAGGAGAGTTTTGTACAAATTGTGGAAGAAGCATTTTTACTAGACCCTCTATAGCCCCAATGAAACCTCCTGAACCTGAAATTGAACAAATACCAAAAACAGAATTCCCAGAAGTCATAATAGATTCTAATGAACTGAAGGAAACAGAAAAAGCTCCAATAAAACCACCTGAACCTGAAATTGAACAAATATCACAACCAGAATTTCCAGAAGTCATAATAGAATCTAATGAATTGAAGGAAACCGAAAAAACACCAGTGAAAAAAGAAGAGAGAATCGTAAAAGAGACTTTTAGGGAATTTTTTTGTCCCTTTTGTGGATACTTGATTTCCGAAAAAAGAAATTTCTGTCCTCAATGTGGAACCAAATTAAAAATGTAAAAATTATTTCTCTAAATCTGAATAATTTTTGAAATCTTATTCAAAAATATAAAATGGTTATAGAGAGATAAAACTCAATAAGAAAGTTTTCCTAGAAATTTTTATATATAAATCCAAACATAGTTATAACAGATAAAAATCTTATTAAAATCAATTTAATATTCACTTAACCAGTATGAAAAGATATTTGTGGTATTTCCCTCTTCTTGGGGGGGTGCTAATAATAATCGGTGTGTTGACACCAATCGCAACTTTCTATAATGAGTTAAATATCTGGATGTGGGGGTTAATCCAAGTCCGATTCTATGGAAATCTGCTAGAATTCGTTGAAGATCAAATAATTCTCTATATGGGGATTTCATTATCAATTATTATTGTATTACTTTCTTTAATAATAATTTTTACTGCTTACTTCTACCATATTGGTCACTTTAGCGAGTGGAAGATTGGTCGACTATGGCTAATTTTAGGTAGTATGATACTTGTTGGAATGATCATATATTTGATCTTACTGGATTTTTATACCTACAATGGTTTGTTCCCTTATGGTATCTGGGAATTTCTTAATGCCGGATTTGGCGCCGTTGGCCCAATATTTGGCAGTATATTATCCATTGGAGCGGGATCCACGATATTAATTCTCGAAAAGCAAAAAAGAGCCACCCAACCTCCTAAAATTGTTTTACCAAAAAAAATTCCTCATATTAAGTGTCCACATTGTGGAAGAACCCTCTCGTTAAATGCCAGATTCTGTAGAGAATGTGGTAAATCAATAGAATAAAGTTACTCCATTTTTATTAAGATTATTCTTTATTAGATGTAAAATCTATCTTTAATTATATTATTAACTCTAAAAATTATAAAATTGATTCATTGAACGATTAAATTCATAAATTTTTTCATATATAACTTAAATGATTATATATAAACAGCTAAGATTAACAAAGGGAATATAAAAGGTGCAAAAACAATCATTTAATGAATTAGAATGGCCATATCCCATTAAATATCATAAAGAAAAAGAAATAGAAGGAGATATTTTAGTTTTAGGAGGAGGTATCGCAGGTTGTTGGGCTGCCATAGCTGCGGCAAAGAAGGGAGTAAAAGCAATACTTGTTGAAAAAGGTGCTACTATAAGGAGCGGGGCTGCAGGATCTGGATGCGATCATTGGGAATCAGCGGCTACTAATCCTTGCTCACTTGTAACACCTGAGGAATTAACTTTAGCAATGGTTAAAGACCATAATGGTTACAATAATGGAATTTCACATTATATAGAATGCAGAGAAGGTTATGACAGGCTATTAGATCTAGAGCAGATAGGAGGAAAAATCCGAGATAATGAGGATGAATTTGTAGGGGCTGAATTTAGAGACGATAGTACAAAATTTTTATTTGCTTACGATTATGAAAATAAATTCAATTTACGAGTATGGGGGACCACTTTTAAGCCCAGTCTTTACAAAGAATGCAAGCGTTTAGGTGTAGAAATTTGCAATTGGACAGCGGCAACAAGTTTGCTAACGGAGAGAGGTAGACAAGGAGCTAGAGTTGTTGGAGCCACAGGGGTTAACGGACGAACAGGAGAATTTTACATTTTTAAAGCAAAAGCTACTATACTATGTATGGCTCGTCCATCACGAGTTTGGCTTTTTTCACCGACTTTACCTGGAATTTCCGAGTTTCGACCTCTCCAGTGTATGGGAGATGGTAGTGCAATTGGATGGAAAGCGGGAGTAGAGTTTACTATGATGGAAAAATCTGTAAGAGCAGAATGGTCGGGGGAACGTTCTTTTCCTCCTTATGGAACCGGCAATACCCATAATACTTGGTATGCATGTTCGATGGTGGATGCGAATGGTAAAGAAATCCCGTGGGTTGATAGGGATGGCAATATATTAACTACTATTTCTCAACGCTATCATCCTTCACCCGGACAGCGATTTTTCTTAAAGGGAGGAGGGGAAACCTATTTCCATTCGTATGAATTTCAAGGGCCAGACACTAAACCGGTTGAAACTCTTCTAAAGGAGGGATATAAGCTGCCTTTTTTTGCTGATTTACCTAATATGCCTGACCATGAACGAAGAGTTATCTGGGGTTTGATGGTAGGGGAAGAGGGAAAAACAAAAATTCCTATATTGCAGACTTATACTGAAGCAGGATTTAATCCTGATAAAGATCTTCTCCAAAGTTATGGAGAAGGATGGAGTTCCGCTACTTTTTTGCCCAAAGAACGACAGCTATTTGGACTTCCTGGTGGAATTGTTAATGATTGGAAATTGAACACTAATCTAGAAGGACTTTTTGCATCTGGAGATCAATTATTTGCTTCAGATTGCGTTGGTCATGCTGCTGCTACCGGTTTTTATGCTGGAAGGCACGCTGTTAATTATATAGAGAAGATTACCAAACCAATAATAGATAAATCACAAATTTCAGCTGAAAAAACTCGTATTTACTCACTCCTGAATCGAAAAAATGGAATTAAATGGAAAGAATTGAATATGCATATCACTAGAATTATGCAAAATTATTGCGGTGAGATAAAGAGTGAAAGATTTCTGATAATAGGGTTAAAACAATTAAAGTCCATAGAAGAAAAAGAAGTCCCAGAGTTGGTTGCTCGGAATCCTCATGAATTAATCCGTACTCTTGAGGTTCTGAATATATTAACTAATGCTAAAATGATTATTTATTCTTGTCTAGCACGTAAAGCAAGCTCAAAGCAATTACATTTCAAGAGATCAGATTACCCTGAAATTGATCCCCCAGAGTGGCATAAATTTGTTACCGTAAAACTTGAGAATAATAGCGTAAAAATTGGTGAAAAACCCATTGACTATTATGGCTCTCTTAGAGAGAACTATGAAGCTTATAATAAAGAATACATAGAAGAGAGGATTAGATAATGGATAAAAAAGTATATGCAGTTTATGAACCAAGTATCTCCCTTCCAATATCATTTAACTCAGAAATTTGTATCGGATGCAATAGATGTATTGATATTTGTCAAGTAGACCTCTTTATCCCAAACCCCGAGAGAGATAAACCTCCTATCGTTCTTTATCCGGGAGAATGTTGGTATTGTGGTTGTTGCGTTATGGAATGTCCTAAACCTGGTGCTATAAGACTTAATCCCTTGAAAATGAATCAAGTCTACTGGAAACGGAAAGTTTAAGTCATTTATAATTAAAAAAGAAAAAAGAATTATTTAAAAGAAAATATTTATATAATTGTTAAAGCTAGGTTTAAGGAGGTTATTCTGCGACTCCCCCTACTTTTTTAAGGATTAAATTAAGTAATTCTTGAACGTTTCGATCCATATCGTAGAAATCATATTCAAACCCTAATCTCGAGCTTAAAAGGGGAGGAATATGGGAAGATTCAATAAATACAGGAATTATAGGTTTACCTAGGGCATCTGCCGCAGTCCATTCCTTCTTTACAGGAACGGACTTTAATGCATTTTCTGAACAAAATAAAATCATCACATCACATTTTCCGAGATTTTCATCCATATATTCAAATATATTATCATCCATATCCTCCTGCCAATAAAGAACATCTTCCACTTGGGCATAATCTGTCAATTTCTTTGAAATTTCTTGAATTCTAAACATTTCAGCATCTTTAGTCGCATAACTTAAAAAAATTAATATTTTATCACTAATATCCAATCTTGCTAAACCAACTTCTTTCTCACTATTTGAGGGTGGTGATTTACTTATTAAATATGACTTTAAAGCTAGTTCTGCTTTTGTTGGAATTTTTCTTTTTTGCTTTTTAACCTTTTCTTGCTTTAAACCTAAATACATGAATATATAGGAACTTATTACTCCAATTCGAATTATAAAAATTGGGATTGGGATATAAAAAGTAAGATCAAAAATTCCAAAACCTACCCACATGAAAAAGCCAAATGATAATAAAAGAAATTTCTTTCTAAATAATCCCTTTGAGGTTAAGCTTTTGTATAATAATCCAAACCCATTAATAATTATAATATAAAAAGCAAGAATGAGTACCACGAAAAAAACCGGAGAACCAAGTGTAAGGACATCATCGAAGAGGTCTTCCCCTGGAGTGTTAGGTTCAATAAATGTTATATTGTTTGCTGGATATAATACTGTAATTATATAATTTGGAATCTCTATAATAACAAAAATCAGAATAATATACCACTTTTTGTTTGGAAATAAAAGTTCTGCTGATATATTTAACCAGAATCCTATCCCTATAGCTAGAATAATATAAAAAATTAAGATAAGAATATACCTTAACGGAATGATAATATTATTTCCTGTTATTAAAATCGTCAAAAAATCAAAAGATAAATACAAATACGTTAGACCAGAAAATAATATCGCAAACCCTAAGTAAATAAGAGGTTTTGTTTTTAATCTCATGGATTTAAAAATTAGATACAATCCCGAGGAACCTGCGATTAAGATAAGTGAGCTGGTAATAATCCCATTTAACCAACCCTCAATTGAAAGCATAATAAATCACTTACTTTAATAGATTTATTCAATATTTAATTTGACATTGGGGTTAAAATATTATTCGATTTGATGCTTTATAAAAATTATTACTATCGAAATTTTAAACAATTATAAGTATCTTTTCTAAAAAACTTACTAAATTAGAAAGCAATTTTAGAGTAAAACAGTAAATGATTTTAATACTTAAGGTGAATTACGAAATTAAAAGAATTTTTAAAAGAAATTACAAAAGCTTTGCTCTAATTTTATTCGTAAAAATAAAAAAGAGTAAATAATTAGACTAACCGTGGTTAACGATTTAAATTCCTTATATCGGTTGACTAAATCAAGTGTAAGAAGAGCGAGTGAGATTGCGGCTAAAGCCTTTTTTGAAGCAGGTGACTTCTCTTCATTATCTTCCGATCCCTCTAATAGAATGAAATATTTGATAAAAACAATGAATATGGTTTGTAGGTATTCTCTAAATTTTGGTGAAGTATATGCTACATCCCAAAATTTGGAAGGTATAGCAGCATGGCTCCCATATAATAAAGTTAAAATCTCCAATTGGCAATATATACGATTCGGAATGCTACCCGTTATTATTGGAGTCGGAAAAGAAATTCGAAAGGAACTTTTGCTCTATGATAAGCTATGTAAAAAAAAACATAAAGAATATGCGGATTTTCCACATTGGTACCTCTATAATCTTGCTGTTGACCCGAAACATCAAGGAAAGGGATGGACAAGTGTTTTATTGAATCCCATGCTTGCTAGGGCTGATAAAGAAAAATTACCATGCTATTTAGAAACTAACGAAAGAAACGTCGCGTTGTATGAACATTTTGGATTTGAAGTTATCGAGCAAATCTCCCTCCCTGAATTTGATAACGATATCTGGTTGATGATGAGGTATAATAAACAAGCAACGAACATATAGCTTTTTATATTACCCAAATCAATTCTTTACTTTTTTTGTTCGATTGATTTAAAAATAAAAAGGAAAATCTTAGCTCTAGAACATATCCCCTCACGCCTTCTCATCTCATTCCATACCATTTGTTCCTTACCATTCCCTTCCTACATCCAAAAACCTCAGCGCTCTAAGCCTGAACCTCGAGCTCCTCTTTCGAATGCCACACACTCGCGCTGTTGAGAACGGCAGGCTGAATAGGTCGCCCGGAAGCTCCCTACGTACACCCCCGCCTCACCAACCCCGTCTTCTACGGGTGCGCTCGTCTCGTTCCCACGGTTCGCGTCACCGCGCCCCGCTCTCGCCTCAGCACATGTAGCACATTCTAATTATGACGCTCTAATTCGCAATCACGCTCATAATCACGCTCACGCATGCAAACACGTAACCATGAAAACTCGTAATATACGAAGGTCAGCATCCGACTATCACAGGAATGTCTTACCAACCACGCCAACTAAAATACACCACACACGCCTCAACAATACGGAATAAGATCGGATGACTATTTTCGGGATCAGCTTCGTGCTTAGATGCGTTCAGCACTTATCCGTTAGCGCGTAGCTGCCCGGCGTTGCCTTGTCAGACAACCGGTACACCAGAGGCGCCGGCAAAATGTTCCTCTCGTACTGATTTTCCCTTTCCCTCAGTCATCCAACATACCTGGTAGATAGAATCCGACCTGTCTCACGACGGTCTAAACCCAGCTCACGTTCCCTTTTAATGGGCGTACAGCCCCACCCTTGGGAGTTATGTGCGCTC
>SMTZ1_10002435_pt1 | contig 18859 bp, 20 predicted proteins | sample DeeMarSWOR136_30_FD_25667 | JGI IMG/M metagenome (IMG submission 25667)
GGATAAGTGGGGAATGTTGCGTCCATGAAGGTAGTGTTCCTGAGATCGTCTGTGATTTTGCCAAGGAAAACGAGATTGATCTCATTGCCATGTCTACCCACGGTCGAAGAGGGGTTAAAAGATGGGCATTGGGGAGTGTGGCTGATAAGGTAATTCAGACCTCCTCTGTTCCTGTGCTTCTCTACCGAATCACGGGGGAGAAGGTGACAAGTCCCCATTATAAGAATATCTTAATTCCTGTAGATGGTTCTCATTTCTCTGAAAATGTCTTTCCCCAGGCACGATATTTAGTAGAATTATTTAAGGCTAAGGTGTGGTTTCTCCATGTTATCGATACACATCTGGTGGAAAGCTTTACCGCACTGAAGGATAATATTATTGAAGATGATGGGAAGTCTATAGAAAATATTCAGAACTATTTTTCTACTATTGAAAAAAGGGTTAAAGAAACGCAGGTAGCGTACGAACTAGTAATTAAAAAGGGGAATCCAGCAGAGACTATTTGTGATTTTGCCAAGGAAAACGAGATCGATCTCATTGCCATGTCTACACATGGACGTGGTGGAATTGCCCGATGGGCATTGGGTAGCGTTGCCGATAAGGTGGTACAGAGCTCATCCAAACCCGTTTTACTCATCAGGGCGATGAAGTAGGGGAAAAGGGGTAGTGCAGCTATATTATATTTACCCCGTTAGAAAAAAAGCTTTGTTAAATAATTTTGTTTGAAAGTGTGGGGTTTTGTGAGGTTCATATTTAACAGAGTAAAAAAAGCAATGAGTTTGGCCGAGGTTTAAAGCTCTACCCAAACTTTCTAACGGGGTTTACAGAAATATTGATTATGTGTTATTAAACATATATGCATCTGGAAGACTAGATCAGGCATTCCTCACTTAATGACTTGCATAACGGTTTGGGTAGTAATATGATACCACGTCTTTAAATGATGCCTTTTGACAATTTTTAACAATTTTTCCTCAGATGAAGATCTTTAAACAAATAGTTACCATTCTTGTTGTTTCGTTTATTTGCGGTTTTGGTTTTAATGCGTTTTCACCACATGGGATTGATATCTTTGACAACCCTTGGTCGAAGCATGCTAGTAATGATCCAAATTATCAAGTTGAGCATACTAGTCAGCTAGGGGAAGAGGAGCCCATTGTCTTTGTCGAGCTTTATCGAGCTTGTCAATTTGTTGAGGATCAAGAGGGAATGATACTAGATGTCAGGACTCCGGAGGAATATGCGAAAGGTCACATTCCCGGAGCACACCTCTTCTTTTTTTACCATATGAATGAGTATTATCCGCGGCTGGAAGATCAACTAAAGGAATCTGCCGCGATACTTGTCTATTGCGGGAATATCGATTGCGATGATAGTGAATTCTTGGCAAATGAACTTTTTAATTTAGGTCATGCACCTATTTTGGTTTATAAGGGTGGTTTTGAAGAGTGGAAGGCAAGTCATTTGCCAATAGAAAGTGGTGAAGGAGAAACTGAGGGAAAATGAAAAGATTTTTGTTACATCCCTTGATGGTGTGGGGCTGCAGATTGGCTGTGGCGGCTATCCTTTTATACGCAGGTGTTCAAAAAGTCTGGATGCCTTTAGAATTTGCTCGATTACTTAAGGAATATCACCTCCTGCCCGATCAGATTCTGAACCTCGTTGCTGTTCTTTTACCCTGGGTTGAGATTATATCCGGATTGTGCTTTTTCTCAGGACTCTGGTTGGTGGGAGCAGCCGTTTTACTAAGCGGTATGAACACAATTTTTGCGGTAGCTATTGCCTATCGTGCCTTGCTTATTATGTCAACAACAGGTATCGGCTTTTTTGATATCAGCTTTGATTGTGGTTGTGGTTTTGGCGTGGTTTATATACCGACGAAAATTTTAGAAAATCTTATTCTGGTGGGAGTTGGCTTGATTATTGCCCTCTCCAGACAGAGAGGTGAGGCTGAAAGAAAGGTTAAATAAACTGTCCTCTTAGGGTGTGGAATATCTTTTCTATTGCTTCTGGGTTTTCCTGCTGGATTCTCTCTAAGGTCCGTTCCACCTTTCCGATACGAACAGGGTGAGAGAAATCATCAAGGGTTCGGAAATATTTCATCCGTTTTCCCAGATTGAACGTGATCTTTTCCTCCTTGGAGAGATTGAGATAGCGATCAATGGTTCTTAGCATTTTTTCCTTTTCTTCAGGAAATCTTCCCTCTACCTCTTCTAAAAGGTTGAGTATATGATCGCTGACAAAGGTGCTGGTGATTCCTTCTAACTGCTCAATCAGCAATCTCTCTTCTCTCACTATCCCTTCTTCAGAGAGCATCTCAAACTCACCTGATTCTAATTTCTTATAGAGCGGCATGTCTGGAGTGATGGCGAGTGTTCTCACCCTGATGAAATCAGGATTGATCCGATTGAGCACCTTTGCTGTTTCAAGTGCATGTTCTCTCCACCATTTTTCCCCACCTAAACCCAGCACCACATATTCTGAAAGTGAAATGCCGGCTTGCTTAATCTTCCTGCCTGCCTCAATGTGCTCCTCTGCAGTTACGCCTTTTCTCATATATTCTAGTAAAGGATTATAACCGGTTTCTAGACCGATATGAAGTCGTGAGAGCCCAGCCTCACGAAGTGCTTTTAACTCTTCTCGCAGTTTCTTTGATATGGTTTTGGAGCGGACATAGCTGGTTATCCGATTAATCTGGGGAAAGGTTTCTTTGAGTAAGGTGATGATTTCGATTAAATCTGCTGTCTTGATCACTAAACTGTTAGCATCTTGCAGAAAAACCTGGTTACCACCATGGAAGAGCCAGACTACTGTGTTTCGGTAGAGGTTACTATATAAATGTGGATTTCCGTAGATGAAATTGACTACCTCTTCATTGATGATGCCACTATAACCGTATTTCCAGGAGATTTGTATAATTTCATCATGGACCTTTTTGATGGTCTTAATCTCTCCTTTTACTTCCTCGACTGACCTTCTGCTGAATCTTGTTCCCACATAGTTGTGACAAAACTGGCACTTTCCCCAGGGGCAGTTTCTGGTTACTCGAATAAGTAAGCTCTTTGCTTCACTTGGTGGTCTGATGGGACCTTGTTCTACCTGAAAGTTCTCTTTAGTTCTGTCCATACTTTGTCCTTAAAATTGTTGTTAATAGTACTACATATTCCTGCCTTGTCAATGCTGTAGTGAAGATTTAAGCCACTACTTGACAAATAATTCGAATATGTTAGAAAATAAAAGAAACTTTATTCTTAGCCACTACCATGTCCTGTATAGGTTGACACACAGGGTACTTTCTGACTCTGGTTATGATCACTATGAGATTTGGCCCAGGATAATCTTAAGCTGACCCCTCAGGGGATACTCCTTTCTGATGAGGTATTTTAAATTTCTTTTAACTATTTAGCGCAGAAACCACAGATTTTGCAGAGATAAATAAAAAGGAAAGGCCTAACAGGATAACAGAAACAATTGATGTCTTATTAAAAATATCTGACTGTAGAGTCGGGCTATTAATAAACTTTAATGTTAAAGTGTTAAAGAATGCTATCAAGAAAGTTGCTAATAATTTCCCTGATTCTCTGCGTGCACCCAGTTCTCCACGGTAAAATATAGTAAGGATGAATATTTACAATTCTAAGGGGGGTAACATTGAAAAAAAGAATAACTATTAATACTTTGATATTAATGCCGTTGTTTTGTCTGACTGCTTGTGCAGTGAATCCGGTTACCTTGGAAAAGGAATTTATGATTATCAGTGAAGAGAAGGAGATATCAATTGGGAAAGGAGCAGATCCTTTTATTGTGCAACAGTTTGGATACTATGATGATCCTGCTCTGCAGGATTATATCAATCGGGTAGGGCAAAAACTGGTAAAAGTCTGTCCTAGAAGGGATATTGAGTATTACTTTAAAATTCTTGATAGTGATGATATAAATGCCTTTGCTTTGCCTGGGGGATATATCTATGTTACCCGCGGTATTTTAGCAATTATAAATAGTGAGGCTGAACTAGCAGGGATTTTGGGGCATGAGATTGGGCATGTAGTGGGACGTGATAGTGCCAACCAAATTTCTCAACAAACCTTGTTCCAAGTAGTAGCAATTGCCGGGATGGCAGCTGGTCCAACTACCCGTGAGCTCACCGTAGCAGGTAATTTACTGTTCAATTCCATCATATTAGGCTACGGAAGGGAAAAAGAGTTCCTCGCAGATTTCCAAGGAGTAGACTATATGTATAAGGCAGGTTATAACCCTCTCGAGATGTGTAAGTTTCAGCACACTTTGTCATATATTAGCCAGGGACCAGCTGGATATGCTCAATACTTATCAACTCATCCTGATATCTTTGATAGAATCAAAAGAACGGAGGCCCAGGCTAAGGTACTCTACGCCATGCAACATGCTCTCTCAAGAGAGAACAAAAATGGTAAAGATCAACAAGAAAGTGCAAAGGTCCTTGCTGATGAGTATAAATCTCATCTTGATGGTTTGGCGTATGGTCCTAGAGATTGTATTCGTCGTATTAGGATCTATGAGGTAAAAAAAGGTGATACCTTAGAATCGATTGCTGCAAGGGAAATGGGGGATGATAAAAAGGCAAGAGAAATTGCTTTTTTGAATGGTCTTGAGATTGGTGTTCAACTATATACTGGTCAAAAGCTCAAAGTGGTATACTGAGATAGAGAAACGCTTCCATGAACATGAGAATCCTTGACAATTCTGATTTTATTAGATAAAGTCACGAACTGGTTATTACTAAAAAATAATCGAAAAACTAATTAAAGTAAGGGAGGTATCGGATTATGGATGTTATAGGTAATAGAAATCTAAGGTGGCTGGTTGAGATGAAAGCAAATGATTTTGCTGATAAGGAGTTTATCGTGTTTGAAGATCGACTTGCAAATGTTCATCGTTATACTTATAGAGAGTTTGATGAAAATGTCAATAAGTATGCTAATATCCTTCATGGTTTGGGCATCAAGAAGGGGGACAAGGTAAATGTCCACCTACTCAATTCTCCTGAGTATCTTTTTTCATGGTTTGCCATCTCTAAGCTTGGTGCCGTTATGATACCCACTAATGTCCACTGTGCAGCCTTTGAGGTGGAATATTTTCTCAATTTCTCGGATAGTGTTGCCATCATCACAGAGCCATATTATATGAATATGTACAAGAGTATTCTGGATAAGTGCCCTAATATCAAGAATATCTTATTAGCCCGAACCTCTCCCCTCTATCCCAATAAGGAACTCTATCCTAATACCATTATTATTCAGGATATACTCAAAGATACTGCTCCAGAGGTTCCTGCAGTTACCATTGATCCCGAAGATGATTTGATGATGCTCTTTACCTCTGGTACCACTGCGCGACCTAAGGCAGTGCAATTGACCCATGCCAATGCTGTTTATGCAGGTATCTTTGGGTCTCAAGGATATAAGGTAGTGCCTGAAGATAGACATTTTATCGTACTCCCTCTCTTCCACGTGAACGGTCAGTTCATCTCCGTCATGCCGACTCTTACTGCGGGGGCAACCTTGATTATGGCAGAGCAATTCAGTGCCTCTAAATATATGGAACAAGCTCGTCGACATCGGGTAACCACGGCTAGTCTGGTTGCCGCTACGGTCAAAATGATTCTCGCTCAACCCAGAGATGAGCTTGATGGTAAAAATGATTTTCGCCTCATCATGTACGCTATTGCTATTCCTGATGAGCAGTGGGTAGAGTTTGAAACCAGGTTTAATGTCAAGCTGAGTGACCTCTGGGGGCTGACAGAGACCCTGGCGGAGACCACTATGAATCCTGTAGACTTAGAGATGAAGAGGAACTGTATTGGATTAGCCAGATTGGGTAACGAAATTAAGGTAGTGGATGAAAAAGGCAATGAGGTTCCTCCTGGTACCATTGGGGAGATTGTAGTGAAAGGTGTACCTGGTCGAACTATAATGAAAGGGTACTATAAAAACCCTGAAGCGACCGCACAGACGATTCAAGATGGTTGGTTGTATACGGGTGATAACGCCTATATGGATGAAGATGGCTATTTCCATTTTGTTGATAGAAAGAAAGATATGATTAAGCGCGGAGGGGAAAATGTAGCTGCTGTAGAGGTAGAGTACGTCATAAGTCTCCATCCTAAAGTGCAAGAGGTTGCGGTCATCGGAGTGCCTGATCCTATAAGGGATGAGGCCATTATGGCGTTGGTAGTTTTGAAGGAAGGAGAGACCTCCGATGCAGATGAAATTATTGATTTTTGTAAGGAGAGGTTAGCCAAGTTTAAGGTTCCAAGTTTTGTAGAGTTTAAAGATAGTTTTCCCAAAACCTCTATAGGGAAGACTCAGAAAAATATTTTGCGGAAAGAGGAACTAAAAAAATTTGAAAAGAAGTGAGAGAAACGCGTTTAACTCCAGAGATCACTAAGAAAAAATTTATTTTTTTAAGAATCTCTGAGGTTTCTATAACTCAGAAGGCATTTTCGTTAAAAAGAATGCAATATGAAATACAGAAAGAGATAGGACTAAGGCATAAAGATAGGAAAGAGAGAGATACAGAATGGATTATGTGATAGAAAATCGGCCATTGTGGAGTTAAGCAATATAGAGACAATGAAACAAAATATATAAGCCCAGTTATTAACGTTAGCATAAAACGACTAGTAATGTAAGAGTGCACAGAGAGGAGGAAACATAAAAGTATTTAACGTTTTGATATCTAAATAGTTCTCTGTGGTGATATTTTGACAAGATTAGAAACGGAGTAAGGAGGAGAGACAATGGCAGAAATTTTAATTATCTACTTTTCTAAAACAGGTAATACTGAAAAGATGGCTCATTTAGTTGCAGAAGGAGTCAAGGCAGAAGGAGCTGCGGTTGAGGTGAAAAAGGTTGAGGAGACCTCAGTAGATGAACTCTTAGATGCGAAGGGTATTATTATTGGTTCACCCACCTATTTTGGTACTATGGCGGCTGAAATCAAGTCCTTTCTGGATGCAAGTGTTAAACACTTCAGTAAGCTTAAGGGAAAAATAGGGGCAGGGTTCTCTTCATCTGCGCTTATAGGTGGAGGTAATGAGACTACAGTGCTCGCCATCCTTAAGGCATTTCTTATTCATGGGATGATTGTGCAAGGAGAGACTGATGGGGGTCATTATGGTCCTGTTGCCATTGGTGCACCTGATAAGAGATGTGGGGAAGAATGCAAAAAGTTGGGGCAAAAAGTTGCAAAATTGGTGAAGGGATTGGATTAAACCCACTATGGACCTTATTTACGTTTAGACGATATAGTGTATCCAGTTACACTGCCTACTAGCGAACGTATTGAATGGTCGAAGGATAACGTTTTAGAGTTAAAGGTCTGTTTTTTTTCAGTGTGATGAGAACTTTGGGCTTAGATGTAGGGAGTAAGACCGTTGGAGTAGCTGTAAGTGATGAACTGAGTCTTACTGCACAAGGATTAACCACTCTGAAGCGGAAGGGATTACACCAAGATATCAAGCAACTTCTCAAGCTGATTGAGGAACATAGAGTTGAGAAGATCATCGTAGGTTTACCCAAGAATATGAATGGTAGTCTTGGTCCATCTGCTAAGATGGTTTTTTCTTTAATAGAGGAACTTAGAAAGTCTATTGACTTACCTATCATTACCTGGGATGAACGGCTTTCTAGCGTTGCAGCCCAAAGGGCTTTACTGGAAGCCGATATGAGCCGGAAAAAGAGAAAACGAGTTATTGATAAAGTTGCAGCACTTATTATTCTCCAGGGTTATTTGGATAGTCAGGCAAGGATGAAAAGCCCTTTTTAATACATTACCGTGAAAAAAAATGTTTTATTGATCCTGCTTATTCTATTAACTATCTGCTTAGGTTTCTCATGGGGTTTATGGAGCTATCTCAATATACCCCCTAGTAAGGATAGGGATATTCGGTATGTTGAAATTTCCTCTGGAACACATTTTAGTCACCTCGCTGATATTCTGGAGAGAGAAGGGATTATTACCGGGATCAAGAGGTTTCGCTTATTAGCAAAGCTGAAGGGGGTGGAAAAGGAGATTAAAGCGGGTGACTATCTCTTTCATACCGCAATGACGCCTTCGGAGGTTTTAGATAAGCTTGTCAGGGGTGAGTATAGAACTCACAAGTTAACTATCCCCGAAGGCTTTACTATGTTTCAGATTGCAGAGTTGCTGGAAGAAGAGGGACTGATAGAAAAAGAGAAATTTTTAAAGTGTGCGTCTGATCCTGTTTTCGTTCACTCACTGGGCATCAAGGACAGTTCTCTGGAAGGATTTCTCTTTCCTGATACCTATCTGTTGAGAAAAAGTATGGGGGAGGAGAGTATTTTAAAAAAAATGGTTGCTCGGTTTAATGAGATGTTTAAGGAGCAGTATGCACAGAGAGCACAGGAACTCAATATGAGTCGAGAAGAGCTGGTTACTCTCGCTTCAATTGTGGAGAAGGAGACATCTGATCCCTCTGAAAGGCACTTGATCGCAGCAGTTTTTCATAATCGATTAAAAAGAAGGATGTTGCTCCAGAGTGATCCTACCGTCATCTATGGACTGAAAGATTTTAACGGAAATCTTACCAAAGAAGATTTAAAGACTAAAACGCCCTACAATACCTATCTGATTAAGGGCTTACCACCTCAGCCCATTGCCAATCCTGGTGAAGAATCAATAAAAGCAGTCCTCTATCCATCTCCCAAGAACTATCTCTATTTTGTTTCCAAAAATGATGGTACTCACCATTTTTCTGCTACTCTAAAAGAACATAATCGGGCAGTAAATAGATATCAAAGGAGAAGGGGTAGTCATCCTCATATGCACTAACGTAACTTTTCTTTCATCAATCTAACCGTTTTCTTACAATCCGCACTGTGAAAGACAGCTGAGCCTGCAACAATTACATCGGCTCCTGCCTGGGAGACCTGGCTAATATTTTCGAGATTAATACCTCCATCTACCTCAAGTTCAACTGCGAGACTTTTTTCATCAATAAGCCTTCTCAATTTTTTTATCTTTGGTATCATTCGTGGTATGAATTTCTGCCCACCAAAACCAGGATTGACAGTCATTAACAGCACCATATCTACTTCTTCTAGAGTGTATTCCAAAGTAGAGAGGGGCGTTGAGGGATTAAGCACAACTGCAGGTTTTACTCCTAGTTCTCTTATGTAGTTGAGAGTCCTTTGGATATGGGGACATGTTTCCATATGTATAGAGAGCAGCTTACTTCCTGCTTGAATAAAGTCTTTGATATATCTATCAGGATTAGTAATCATCAAATGCACGTCGAGGGGGAGAGAGGTAATATTCTTAATTGCCTCTACTATCAGAGGCCCCACAGTGATATTAGGGACGAAGTGGCCATCCATTACATCGATATGAATGTAATCTGCTCCTGCATCTTCCACAGCTTTTATTTCATCCCTTAATCGTGTGAAATCTGCTGATAAAATAGAAGGTGCAAGCTTTTTCATGATTCCTCCTCTCCTTTTAAAGACATTGTCACATTAACCCTGATCGCCTAGGTTAACGTTGTTCCTATCGGAATAGGATTACCCCTTATAAACTCTGCTATTCGCATCTTCCTACGATCCTGAAGTTGAATCTCAGTGAGCAAAAGGTATCCTTTGCCTGTGGCTACTTTTATTCCTTCAGGACTCACCTGAGATATCACTCCTGGGGGTTCCAGGGTTTCATTCTCAATGACTTCACTTTTAAAGATTTTTAAGAGCTTGTTTTTCAGGTTTGTGAATGCACCAGGCCATGGGAGAGTGCCACGAATCTGGTTATGAATAGCCTGTGCATCCCTTCCCCACTCAATATGCCCATTCTCCTTCTTCAAAACTGGTGCATATGAGGCTTTGGAATGATTTTGAGGCATAGGCGTCAAGGTACCCTTTTTTAATTGAGTGATGGTCTCCAGCAATAATTTAGCTCCCAAAATAGATAAACGCTGGCTTAAGGTTAATGCATCATCTTTTTGTTCAATTTTTGTTTCTCTCTGCAAGAGGATATCCCCGCTATCCATCCATTCATTCATGAGGATAGTAGTAACTCCCGTTGTATCCTCACCGTTAATCAGTGCCCAGTTTATGGGTGCCCCACCTCGATATTGAGGGAGCAATGAGGCATGGAGATTGATGCATCCATATAGAGGTATCCTCAAGATTTTGGGTGGTAAGATCTTCCCGAAAGCAACAACCACTATACTATCAGGTTTTTTACCCTTTAACCATTGAATGAAATTTTCTTCCTTAACCTTTTCTGGTTGTAATAAAGGTAATCCATGTTGTAGTGCTAATGTTTTTATAGGAGGAGGTTGTAGCTTTTTTCCTCTTCCCTTGGGTCTATCTGGTTGAGTAATAACACCTAATATAGTATTATTACTCGCAAGCAACACTGCTAACGAAGGAATAGCAAACTCAGGAGTACCCATGAAGATAATATTCAATTATTTAACCTCTTTGGAAACCTCAATTTCTTTAAATAGTATGTAATGCTTTTATAGTATTATTTTTTAAAAGTCAATTGTTTATAGTACACACTATAAATAAGTGGACATAGAAAATGTCATCCTGGTGAGCTGAAATCACGATTACAATAAGTTGAAAATAAAGCAACTCTATTTACTACTTGGAGCATTTAATGGTTTACAGAATACCGATCCGCATTGCAATCAAAGCAAACCCATTTTGTAGTCGTGAACTAGATTGTGGATCCTGTTGAGGAGCTTTTTAAGAGATTGTTTCGGTTACATTCGACAACCTCTTAGATGACAGGCAAGATTGTACATGTCGAGAGGCGAGGCATTCTGCTCATCTTAAATGACAACTTTCTTTTATTGTCCACTACTAATTAACCAATTGTGAGAGAGGAACAATCGTAACACCTTGTTCTTTCAAAAAGGGGATGGTTTTTTTGAGAGTATCAATGGTGGAGGAGTAGGGGTGTCCGATTGCGATTGCACACCCACCATTTTTTTCTGCGAGGAGAGGTAATGCTATAAGTTGTTTCTCAATTGAAAGTGGTTCTCTGCTATTGTCGAGGAAAAGATCACGTTTAGCAGTCTTAACACCCAATTCTTTGGCGAGGGTATAGCCAACCGTCTTTTTGGTGGTACGGCTATCCAAGAAGTAAAGCCCTTCCTCTTTTACCTTTTTCAACACTATCTCCATCTTATCTCTATCCTCAGTGAATTTTGAGCCCATATGGTTGCTTATTCCGACGATATGAGGCACTGCATTAATATCCCTTTCTAATTGAGCAAGAAGCTGGTCCTTTTTCATGCTAGTTAACAGGAATCCATAAGTGATTGTGTGAGTGACGCTACCCCAGGGTTCTAAAGGCAAATGGAGGATAACTTCCCTATTTTTTTCATAGGCTTCGTGAGCAATCCTGGTGGAATAAGGTTGAAAAGGAAGGATAGAGTACGTGAAGGGAGTATTCATCGCAAGAAGTTTTTTAAAGCTTTTATAGTCCTCTCCCAGATCATCAATAACGATAGAAACTCGATACACATCTTTTGTTGTCGCCGGTTCATTCATGGAAGATGAAGAGTAACTGAAAATCAACTGGTGAGTTTTAAATCCTTGAATTGACACATCAATTTTTAAACAATTAACATCACTATACGAAAAGTGCCATTTGAGTTCTTCTATCTCAAAGAATGTAAATCCCCTTCTAAAGGCATTTTTGACCTGATTAAGGGTAATGCTAGGTGGGAGGGTAACGTGAGTTATACTGTAATTCCATTCAATTAGTCCATCGTTCCTTTGAAACTGCTTTAAGGAAATGCGATCCTCAGTGATAGAGAGTTTTGATAATTGCTGAAAGATGATCTGATCGAGGGCGTGTATTTTTTCAAGCAGGTTTTTATTAATGGTGTGGGAGGAAGGGGTCCCGAGAAGATTTTTTAACGCTTCTCTTTTCACATATACTGCCGCGAGAATAAGTAGCATGCATAAGAAGATGATTCCGATTGTTCTCCACATCCAGGAAGTCTTCATTTTTTGTAGATCAGGAAGATGAGGGATCCTAAGAAGAGATTTTTTCAACTTCTGCCAATTAATCATTGTTCCGATATGGGTTGATTTCTAGATTCGAGCCCTTTGAAAATATACCAGCTTTTTAGCAATTGGATGGCACGAGCCAGTGGGATGTCTTTCTCCTCCTCTTCAGTGAGAGTAACGTCTTCGGGTGCTTCCTCCGGCTCGAAATGACCTTCAAGATCTTTTTCTTTCATAAATTTTAATTCTTTCTTCTCCTCCTTCTTATGGAAAACTTTCTCCTTTACAATAACATCAGGTATAATACCTGTTGCTTGTATCGACCTTCCAAGGGGAGTGTAGTAACGTGCAGTTGTCAACCGCAGTCCTGATCCATCCTCAAGAGGAATGATGGTTTGAACTGAACCCTTTCCAAAGGTTGGGCTTCCCAAAACAACTGCTCGATTATGATCCTGAAGAGCACCTGCTACTATTTCTGATCCACTCGCACTTCCCGCATTAACCAGTGCTATTATTGGATAGCTATGAGGCTTTTTGTTGGGATGGGCACTAAACTTCATCTGCTGCGCCTCATTTCTGCCCTGGGTATAGACAATAAGTCCTTGTTCAATGAATTCATCACAGACTTTTACTGCTTGATCTAATAAACCACCAGGATTATTTCTTAAGTCTAGGATGAGACCTCTCAGTGGCTCATCACCTTGCTCTAAGATATCGAGGGCCTTATTGAATTCCTCTTCTGTTCTTTCCTGAAATTGACTTATTCTAATGTATCCTATATTATCTTCTAAGGGCCTATGTTTCACACTTTTTATGCGGATTATTTCTCTGGTGAGGGTGAAATCCTCAGGCTCGACAAAACCTTCTCTTATGATAGAAATGGTAACCTTTGTTCCAGCAGGTCCTCTCATCTTTTTCACCGCATCAAATAAGGTCATATCCTCAGTAGATTCCCCTTCTATTTTCACAATTTTATCTTCAGCTTTCAGTCCGGCTCTAAAAGCAGGTGTGTCTTCAATGGGTGACACAATGGTTAAGACTCCTTTCCTGATGGTGATTTCAATACCAATTCCACCAAAACTTCCCTTCGTTTCTACTTGTAACTCTTTATATACATCTGGAAGCATAAAGGAAGAATGAGGATCAAGTGTTCTTAACATACCTTTGATTGCACCATAGATGAGATCTTCTGATTGTGTCTCTTCAACATAATTTTTCTGGATAATGCTGAGAACCTCAGAAAATATCTTTAACTTCTCATAAATCTCATCTGAATGTGCTTTTACATCACGATACAGTACGGTAACACATACCACTAAAGATGAGATGAGGATAATTAACAGTATCACTTTTCTCTTTTTTGTGTGCAGCATTTGACCCTCCTGTTTTTCTTTCGATTATTGTTAACACTCCACCATAGATATCAAGAAAAAATCTATTTTTAAAAGGTCCTGTGGTTATATTCTTTTCCTGTAGTTTAATATTTCCCTTTTTCTAACAGGATAAAGTTTTGACAGTGTTACAGAACCCATCCAAACCTCTCAGGGGGTTCACTCAATAGGTTCTTAACCATTGTAAGGGATCTAATGGTTTCCCATGATGTCTGAGCTCGAAATATAAACAAGGACCCTTCAGTGAACCAGTATCTCCTGCCAAGGCAATTACTTCACCCGCTTCTACTCTCTCTCCAGCACTTTTAAATACTTTTGAGGCATGGGCAGAAAGGCTATAGTAGCTATCACCATGATCAATAATAATGATATTTCCGTACCCCTTAAACCAATCAGCATAGAGCACTATACCTCCATAAATAGCTTTAATCTTTTCACCCCACTTCGTTGAAATTTCGATGCCCTTTTGAAAGATTACTGTATTCAATTGGGGATCAGTGTGATTACCATAGTAGCTGACAATTTTCCCAGGAACTGGGAATAATAGCTTTCCCTTAAGTGCAGCAAATCCCTTGCCATCTTCAGGAATAAAATGTTTTTTCTTCATCGCTATCTCTCTTTTAAGGCGATCAATGAGAGACTGAAGCTCCTGAGAGGACTTTTCTAGTTCCCTCACCGCAATCTGATATGTCTGCTTATCGCTCCTAATCTTCTTTAAAAGAGCTGTTTTCTTCTTTTTCCGCTCCTTGATCTGGGATTTATTTTTAAGAATGTAGGTTTTTACTTTTTTTAAGTCTCTTTGATTTTCCTGTAGGGTTGTTCTCTTTGCTCTGATGAGAGAGAGCTTTTCAAGAAATTGGCGAATCATCTGAATATCAGAGTTGAGGATCATACCTATAAGTTTTGTCCTTTGCGATAACTCCGGGTATGAATGAGAGGAAAAGATCACTCTTAGTATTCCTCCACTACGTTTATATTTATAGAGTGCAATGAGCCTTTTGCTAAATAGTTCTTTTCGCTGAGCGATATCCTTCTGTGTCTGATTGATTCGGGCATTGATGGTGAGAACCTCCTTGTCTAGATTCTTTAATCTGCGATTTAACGAATCCAGTTCGTTGCGATTTTTTGAAAGTTTTTTATCAATAACATTCAGTTGATTAATAGTTGAGAGTTCCTCTTGCTCCGCTTGTGTAATTTTCTTTTTTTTCTTTTTTATCTTCTGGTCAATATCAGTTAGTTTTTCTTTCCTCTTGATGACTTCATCCTCGAGCTTTTCTAAATCTCTTTCAGCATAGGCATTCAATGACAAAAAGATGATAAACAACAGGTATATAATTTTCTTCATCATAGATTAGGTAGCTATGAGGTTTCTATCTCTCTATTGTGAACTTCAGTGCATAGTCCTCAATGACATCTTCTCAAGTCTTTAAAAACCTTCCCATTGAGAGAGCACAACCAAATACCCCTAAGATGATACCAAAGAAGATTAGTATGATAACCAACTTCTGAGGTAAGAAAATGAGATTTAAAGCACCAAGGTAGAGACTATAATCAGAAATGATTTTACTAATAAGGATTTTATAACTCACATAAAGTATGCCAAGAGCCAGTAGAGAACCACAAAGACCTTGGATGAACCCTTCGAGAAAGAAGGGAACTTGAATGAAAAAGTTGGTTGCTCCAACCAGCTTCATAATTTCTATCTCTTCCCTCCTACTATAGATAGTTAATTTTATGGCATTGGATATGATAAGAATTGTGGCAAGAAAAAGGAAACCACCAATACTCACCCCCACCAGTTTAACAATACTGATAAAGGCAGAAAACCTTTCCAACCACTCTTGTCCGTACTCGACATCACTAATTGTATCAATTCTTTTGACCTCAGCAACAAAAGTCTTTAGACTCTGAGGATTATTATATGCTTCTTTTAGCGTAATCTCTAGGGATGCAGGTAAAGGATTTTCATCAAGATTTTCTAGCATTCCATCCTGATTCTTTAAGCTTTCTTTAAGTATGGTGAGGGCCCTTTCTTTTGAGACATAGGTAACGTTCTTAGTTTGTGGAAGAGTGGCGATTCTTTCCCTCACCTTTTTAATCTCTTCAGCATTGGTGTTTTTATCCAGATAAGCTATCAGGTGTATTCTCTTTCCCCACTCATCAAAGATTTGATTGAGATTAGTGACCGTGACAATGAATATTGCAAAAGTAAGAAGCGCAAATGTTATGGTGCCAATAGTTACTAAATGAGTAAATCTATTGTGTTTAATACCTTGAAAGGCTTCTCTAAAAAAGTAGACTAATCTATAAAAAGACATTGCCTATCATTCTTGTGCGTCAATTCTCATGCCTTTATCTAGTATAATATGTTTATTGGCGTACTGAGAAGCTAAATTTTTGTTGTGGGTTGCAATCACCACAGTGGTACCTCTATCATTGATGCTCTTAAATAGTTCCATTACATCTTGAGTTATTTCAGAATCAAGATTTCCTGTTGGTTCATCAGCAAGAAGGATGGTTGGATTGTTGACTATAGCTCGGGCAATAGCAATCCTCTGCTGTTCACCACCAGAGAGCCCCAGGGGTGTTGCATCCAGCCTGTTTTGGAGCCCTACTAGTTTTAAGACTTGCCAGGCCTTTCGTTTAATCTCTCTTCTCCTCGTTCCTATAACTTCCAGTGCAAAGACTACATTTTCATAGGCTGTTCTACTATTTAAAAGTTTGAAGTCTTGGAAAACAACACCTATCTTCCTCCTGAGGTAAGCAATGCGAGATTCCTTTATTTTAGCAAGATTTATTCCTTGAACGATTATTTGTCCTCTGGTGGATCTCTCAGCACAGAAAATGAGCTTTATCAAGGTAGTTTTGCCTGCACCACTAGGTCCCGTTATAAAGACAAAGTCACCCTTTTTAATATGTAAACTAATATCAGTGAGTGCTGGGTGATTGTTCGGGTAGACCTTGTATACATTGAACATCTGGATCATATAAATCCTGATTAAGACAGGAAGGGTTTACTTCTGTTGTAGAACTTCTTTAACAGCTGATATGATGTGTTGGGGATTCAATTGGTAGTAATCCAAAAGTTCAGCAGGACTTCCTGAGGTACCAGGTTGATCTTGTATCCCTATTCTTTTCATAGGAGTTGGACAGTGTTCAGATAATACCTCTGCAACTGCACTTCCCAGACCCCCAATGATAGAGTGTTCCTCAGCTGTAACTACAGCACCTGTAGTGCGTGAAGCATTGATAATCAATTCCTGATCGATTGGTTTAATGGTTGAAATATTAATAAGCTGAGTTGATATACCTTCATCTTCTAGTCTTTTGACTGCCTTAAGAGATTGAGAAACCATAAATCCTGTTGCAAAGATGGTTACATCTTTGCCTTTCCTAATAACGTTTCCTTTGGAGATCTTAAAATCGTAGCTCTCATCAAAAATCACTGGAAACCTCATTCTTGATAGTCTCACATAAACAGGACCCTGATATTCAACTATTGCCTCTATTATCTTTTTTGTTTCTATGCCATCTGCAGGAACAATCACCACCATGTGAGGGAGAATACGCATAAGTCCAATATCTTCAATACATTGATGACTAGCACCATCTTCTCCTACCGTAATCCCCCCGTGGGTAGCTACAATCTTTACATTGAGGGCTGGATTGGCAATGGATTGCCTTATTTGTTCCCAGGGTTTACCAACTGCAAAGATAGCAAAGGTGCTGACAAAAGGTATCTTACCAGTAGTTGCTAATCCTACAGCTGTTCCTATCATGTCTTGTTCAGCAATACCCATATTGAAAAACCGATGAGGAAATTTCTTGTGGAATAGATTGGTTTTAGTTGAACCAGATAGATCTGCATTGAGCACAACAATATTTTTGTATTTTTCTCCTAATTCAGCCAGAACTTCCCCATACACATTTCTTGTGCCCAAAAGTTTAGCCAACTCTTCTCTCCTCTCTGCCTTTAAACGCATAATTCTTTTAAAGCCCTTTCAAGTTCTTCATCTGTTGGTGCTACACCATGATACTCAACCTTTCCCTCGAAAAAGGAAACACCTTTCCCTTTTATAGTATTACAGATAATTATAGATGGCCTGCCTTTAATCTTTTCAGCCTTATGTAGTGCATCTAGAATGCATTCCATATCATGTCCGTCTCCCTCAAACACATGCCAACCGAAAGACTTCCACTTGTCTGCAAGGGGATTGATATTCATTACCTCTCTCACAGGTCCATCAATTTGTAAACCATTATAGTCCAGCAGGGCGCAGAGATTATCAATCTTATAGTGTGCTGCACTCATCGCAGCTTCCCAGATCTGACCTTCTTCAATTTCACCGTCACCCATGAGCACATATACCCGTGCATTTTTCTTATCTAACCTCACTCCCATGGCTATACCATTGGCTACAGACAGTCCCTGACCCAGAGAACCTGTTGACATTTCTACTCCTGGCGTGGTGTTCATGTCAGGATGTCCTTGCAAAATACTTCCTATTCTTCTAAGCGACTTTAACTCTTCTAGATCAAAGTATCCACATCGTGCCAGAACGGCATAGAGGGTTGGGGCAGCATGTCCTTTAGATAAAACAAACCTGTCTCTGTCTTCCCATTTTGGATTTTTGGGATGGTGCCTCATTTTAGAGAAGTAGAGAACAGTTAGAATTTCCACGGCTGAGAGGGATCCCCCCGTATGACCGGAACCTGCTCGATTGAGCATGGTCAGAACATCAATTCTCACCTGACGGGCTATCTCACCTAATTCTTCAAAACGTTTCTTGATCGCCATGTTGTTCTTTAAAAAAATTAAGTCTTGCTATCTTTCCTCTAATCTTAAAACCTGGTAAGTGAGAGGATATGACCTTAGGAAAATTTTGCTTATTTATATCAAAAAAAATAGATAAGTAAAGTTTTTTTCTTTTGAAATTCATAGCTGATTGAAGTTATTTGCCTACGCAGAGTTATTCCTTAAGTCTCTAATTTTTTAAAAAATCTTCCTGCTACTTTCATTTTGAATACTCTTTCAAGGTATCGACAAATATCTTCACTTCGGGCGGTACGTTTACCTTTTTCTTAAAAATATCATTTTGAGAAACTTTTTCTCCATAAAAATTCTCATTTGCATTATCATCTGTTATAACCAGTGCCCCGGTTAAAGTAGCTCCAGCAAAAATCCCTTTTGCCTTTGAATAAGAATAAATTGGTGTCTGGAGTAAAAGATCCATTGAGATTTCTCCCAACCTCCCCACTGGTCCTGCAGCAACACTTGCATCAGCGCCAAGTGTAAACTTATTTTTAAGAAATGCCCTCACACCTCTTTCATTCATAATAACTAAGACAACATCAACTGATTGGGCACTTTATGGCTACAACTCCTTTACCATACTTAATCCCTCCTATGAAACCGCCTTTGATGACATTTGGTATCAAAGCTATACCTTTGCA
>SMTZ1_10002415_pt1 | contig 18856 bp, 18 predicted proteins | sample DeeMarSWOR136_30_FD_25667 | JGI IMG/M metagenome (IMG submission 25667)
CAAGTTGTTTGATGATCATGTGAGAACTTTTTGTGTTGCACCTGAGGGCGAAGTTATCACAGAATCGTACGATGGTATTTTAACAGTTAACGGTCAGAGCTACGCTGAGAGGAAGACTGGAAACACCAACTTTGCTGTTTTAGTTAGCACTTCTTTCACTGAACCGTTTAAAGAACCCATTGCCTACGGAAAATATCTCGCCCGGCTAGCTAACCTTCTTAGTGGAGGCGTGATGATTCAGAGGCTGGGTGACTTGCAGGCTGGGAGGCGGTCAACTGAAGAACGTCTTCAAAGAAGCGTGGTTGTTCCAACTTTGAAGAATGCTACCCCTGGCGATCTTAGTTTTGTTCTGCCTTACCGTTATTTGGCGGATATTCGTGAGATGCTTAAGGCGTTGGATCAGCTTGCACCGGGAGTGAATTCGAAGCATACGTTGCTGTATGGTTTGGAGGTCAAGTTCTATTCGTCTAGGCTGCAACTGAGTGATTGTCTAGAAACGAAGTTTCGCAACTTGTTTACGATAGGCGACGGAGCTGGAGTGACTAGGGGACTTATTCAAGCCTCGGTTTCCGGAGTAATCGTTGCCAGAGAGATAGTAACTAGAGAAAAAATCGCAACCTGACAGATTATTGCAGTGAACTCCCATCCAAATCACTACGGCGTGTGCAACTGCCTTATTCCTCACGCATTTTCTTGCGAGATTTTTCTTTGGTTGATTGGGGAAGGGGGTACTGCGGAATCCTTTTCACTTGGTCTTTCTCTTCAGGTTTTTTCTTAGGTTGATGCCTCCTTCTAGTTGCACGGATAAAATATACAGCCAAGTGTTTCATGGAATTTGCTTTTAAAATTGTGATAATTGCTTTTCGCTTGTCTCCAGAGACAATTCAAATATCTCTTGGCTTTATTTCAAAAGACTTCCTAACTTCTTTAGGAATAACTATTTGTCCTCTTTCGTCGAGTTTTATAGTGCGAAAAACATGTTTGCCATCCGCTACTTCAGCCAAATCGGAAACCTCTACAGTATGAAAATTCATTCCAAATCATACTTTTCATATTTGCGATGCTATCAGACTCGGAAGAAAAACAACCTGATTCCTTGCAAAATATCTTTTATGTAAAAGCAACAGAATTCACGTGTTTTTTTGGCGTTTGCTAACCAGTAAAGCTAATTTTATACTGTTCTTTTCATTTTATAAAGAGAGTGAGGAGGCTATGCCCACAAAAAAGAAAAGTTGGACCGAGAAACTGGCAGATAGTAAAGGTTTGCCCAAAGTAGAAAAAATCACTGAAAAAATGAGTAAAAAATGGGGTAACGGCACAGTAATTATCCCCGCACCAACCGAAGTGGACGCTATAATGAAAAAAGTACCCGAAGGCAAACTAGTTACCATCAATGAAATTCGTGAAGCTTTAGCGAAAAAACACAACGCAACAATTGGCTGTCCTATGACAACTGGAATTTTTGCTTGGGTTGCCGCCCATGCTGCTGAAGAACAAAGGCAACAGGGTGAAAAAAACATTACTCCATACTGGCGTACTTTGAAAACTGGAGGAGTCATAAATGTGAAGTATCCAGGCGGAGCTGAAGGGCAGAAGAGACTTTTAGAAAAAGAGGGACATCAAGTAATCCAAAAAGGCAAAAAACACATTGTTACTGATTACGAAAAATCATTAATGAAACTTTAGACTCTTAACAACCCACAAAATGCGGCGCAGAGGTACCCTTCTATTTTTTAGTTTGCAGTTTGCATATGAATAAGAGGCCAAGGGAGATAAATGATTTGAAGAAACAGTTATCTTACGTTGTGATACTTCTTCCTTCTGTTTTTCTGGTATTCGCTGCTCTCACTGTAGGAGATTACGAGTTGTTCAGGTTAATAAACTTGGGAATCAGCAATTCTGTTCTGGATGTTGCGTGTGTTTATGCATTTCCCGTATTGTTCTCCGTATTTTACTTCCTTGCTTTGACAAGGCTGTATATCTCTCATGAAAACACGTCAATCGCAACTGGACTAGTCTCGCTCATGACGGGCTTGCTCTCCTATAGTGTAGGTTCATTGATGAAGCTTTTAAGTAGGAGACCTCGACCTTTCGATGTTCTCCTCGGTGTACGAGTTATCGGTCTTTGGAAAACAGGTAGCTTTTCGTTTCCTTCGACAACTACAATGCTCGTTTTTGGTGTTACATTACCAATATTGTTTTTGTTCGAGAAACGTCACTACGGAATTTTTCTCTCAATTTTATCCTATTTCATCGGCTTCTCAGTCATCTATACAGGTTTCCATTTTCCTGGTGACGTTGCGGCGGGAATTATTATTTCGTTCTGTATAGCTGCTTGCACAAGTAGAATGAAGAGGCCCATAACAAATTTCCTTGAAAGAAAACTCAAATATTGCGTGGATTTTTTTTAAGAATAGTGATTGGTGGGGCTGGGAAGATTTGAACTCCCGTCCCGAGCGTCCGAGGCTCAGAGCCTAGACCAAGCTAGCCGACAGCCCCTTCTATAAATCATGTCTTGCAACATGCTTTACATAAGCCTTGCTTCATTTTTACTTTAATTTTTTAAACTAAACCACACACTAATGACTGTGAGGTTACATTTTGCCTCTTCGAAAGTCAAGCGTGAAAGTGCTTAAAGCTGTTTCATCAGCCATGCGAATGAAAGTTTTAAACCTACTCTTAGAGAGAGGTTCTCTCTCCTATACTGAAATAATGAACATACTCCGATTGAACCCAAGCAGAGACGCTGGCAGATTCGCCTACCACCTAAAGTTCCTATTAAAAACAAACCTCATTGAACCAGACGTGAAAACCAAGAAGTACCGTCTCACAGAACTTGGAAAAGTGATGGTTGACGTTGCTGAGGAAATCAGTGACCGCTTTTTAACAAGAAGAAAAATGATGGTTCGCACCTCACACTTAGCAGTGGAAGAGTTTGACAGAAACAAAATTGCAGAATCGCTTGTGAACGAGGCAAGTGTGCCGTTGGAATTGGCGCAAAAAATTGCAAGAGAAACGGAAAAACGGCTGGGAGAGTTCAAAACAAAATATTTAACAGCTCCGCTCATACGGGAAATCGTAAACACAATTCTGATAGAAAAAGGATTTGAAGAATACCGCCACAAACTCACACGTCTAGGACTTCCAGTTCACGATGTAACTCAACTGATACGTTTGATAGGAGCCCAGTCTCTGGGAGTTGAAGCTGTCCACAAAGCATCGGGTGACGCCGTTATGGAAGAATACACTCTTCTTAACGTGCTTCCACGAGACATTGCTGACGCTCATCTGTCAGGGACTATTCATATTAACAACCTTGGCTACTGGATTTTAAAGCCAAATGAATTCATGCACGATCTTCGATTTTTCTTTCGACACGGACTAAACGTTGGCAGAACAGGCTTCATAGGTCCCTCCTATTTTCCTCCTAAAAGTTTCGAATCAGCACTGCTGACAGCATCGAACCTTCTCAAAATCGCCGCCACAGAAGTCTCCGGAGAACAGACGATAGACTTTTTCAACGTTTTCCTAGCACCTTTTGCCAAAGGATTATCTAAGGATAGGATAAGAGACGGCTTACGCTTATTCATCTCCAATTTAAACCAATCCTTCTCAGACAAAGGTCTTCCAATAGAAACATCACTCGGCGTAGAACTCGTTATCCCCGATTTCCTATTGAAAAAAGAAGCTGATGGACCAGGTGGGAAGAAAACAGGTTGCTACGGAGACTTCGCAGAGGAAAGCCGCTTAATTTTAGCTCTACTCGTTGAATTGATGTTTGAAGACGATAAGCATAAACCAGTTTTCAACCCTAACCTAATCATAAAGTTGCGGCCAGAGGCGCTCAATGACAAAGAATCTGAAGACGTTCTCTTTCAATCTCACAAGCTTGCGGCTGAAACTGGGCTTCCCTACTTCGCTAACCTCTGCTCTGAACCGCAAAAATATGCTTCTTACACCGCTACTGGATGCAGATTCTCAAATGACTGGAAAGGAGACTGGGAGTTGGACACTTTACAAACTGGGAGTCTTGATACTGTCATAATGAATTTGCCTAGGGCCTCATATAACGCTGGAAGAAAACAAGCCAATTTTTACAAGTTTTTAGACGAACAGTTAGAGATGACGCTGCGTGCTCTGGAAATAAAATATCGAACAATCAAACGCCGCGTGAGAGAGGGATTGCTTCCTTTCCTAACGCAGAAGTCTGATGGCGATTGTTATTTTCGACTTGAAAACTCCTCTCGTCTCATCGGTTTTGTTGGGTTAAACGAAGCGGCCAAGTCATTCTTTGGCAAAGCTTTACATGAAGACGAAGAAGCACTTAGATTTGCTAAAGAAGTTATTAAGAGTCTTTCCAAAAGCGTTAAGAAATGTGCAAAAAAACCTAAAACTCGTCCAGTGCTTTCTATGGTTTCTAATGCCAACGCTGCGAAAAGACTAGCAGAATCAGACGTGGAAAAGTACGGTTGGGCAAATGTTCAGGTTCAAGGCGCCAAAGACCAACCGTTTTACACTGATCTAGTTGCTGTGCCTTTAGACGCTGACGTTTCTTGGGAAAACCGTTTGAATATCGAACAGAAATTTCACAAATTGACGCTGGGAAGCCACCTCGCTGTTATACAGCTTGCTGATTCAGAGCGAGACCCCAATGGACTTTTATCCATAACAAAACGTATCACTGAAAAATATGATGTGGGACTTTACGCCTACAATCGGAATCTCGCTTACTGTATTCGTTGTCAAAAAGTTTTTTACGAAACAGCATTGAGGTGCCCATCATGTAGGTCTGTTAATACGCTAATTCACTTCAGTCGTATGTCAGCCAAATATTCACAGTCACTAAGCCATGCTCCTGCTCAGCGCGCGCATACTTAATTTATGAAAAAGACGTTTTTCTTTCAGCTTCTCAAAATATGTTTAATACCAATAATTTCAGTTATTTTCTGAAAGGATTTTGTTGTTCTGAAATGCTGGAAGCTTGTTCTTCAGTCAAAATCCTAGTTGAGAGAACGTCACATGCATGAGTTAATATAGTTTTTTGCTTTAGTCATGTTTATGTCTTGGAATTTTTTTTCCATGTCTCTTTTAACCATTTTATTAGCTGCAGTGAAAAAGCAGTTTTGTATGTGTTAATTTTGAAGAAAAATTCGTACAGAATTTTATACTATTAATTCTAAAATTATAAATACAAAGTACGTGTTAATTCTTGTTTACCCTCACCGCACTGAGAGTGAGAGGTGGTTTTAATGCGACCTAATAAACATAGTGGTAACTTGATATCTCAAACAGACAAAATAATAGTCTATACGTCTAACGGATGTCCAAAATGCACTTTGCTAAAGGAGTGGCTGAAAGATAAAAATGCAGAGTTTGAAGAAAAGAGCATAGAGGACATAAATGTTATGACGGAACTGGTTATGAGAAACCTCGTAGTAATGTCCGCACCAGCTCTAGAGGTTGAAGAAGCATTTTACACAGAAGACCAAATTTTTAACGGAGATAGTTTAGCACACTCTAAAATCTTAGAAATTTTGGAGTTGAAGTAAATTGGAAACAAACGAACTTGTTTTTCAAAAAACGAAACCAATGGTCAGGAGAAGCGACGGCTTCATTGTGCCGTGGAGTCGAGACGCCATTGTAAAACAGCTTTTAACTGAAACCAAACTTGCCAAAGAATTTTACGATGTAAAGCCGATAGGCAAAGAAGATGCTGAACAAATAGCCATCGAAGTTGAAGATAAAATACTAAATTTAGGACTTAGCTTCATAAGCGGCCCCCTCATAAGGGAACTGGTAAACAACGTTTTGCTAGACAAGTCGAAGGGAACACCGGAATACGCTGTTTACCGTAACATTCTAACCAGAGTAGGAGCACCCGTTTACGACGCCTACTTAATAGATATCGGATCTGGCTACAAAGCCAAAGAAAACGCGAATCTCCAACCAAACGCTGAGACTGCTCATAAAAGAAAAGCAGACTGGGTTTCTGGAGAAGAATACCTATTATTGATGCCTCCAAAACTTTCTGACGCTCACCTCGCAGGAGACCTCCATGTACATGATCTAGAATACTTTGGAACGAGACCTTTCTGTCAAGACTGGGATCTTCGTTACTTCTTTTATTACGGTTTAATGCCAGACGGCATTGGCACTAGAACCAGCGTCGCGGGTTCAGCTAAGCATGCGGAGGTTGCGATTCTTCACACTGCTAAGATTCTTGCTTCTGCGCAGACGAATTTTGCTGGCGGTGAGGGTTTCTACAACTTTCTGGTTTTTCTTGCTCCCTACATGAGGGGACTAAGCTACGAAAGGGTTAAGCAACTGATGCAGATGATGTTTTTTGAGTACACTCAAGCTTACGTAGCTAGAGGTGGGCAACTTGTATTCAGCAACATTCAAGTCCAGCCTGGAGTGCCTGAGCTTTGGAGAAACGTTCCTATAGTGGCTAGGGGACGTGTTGGACCAGATGTCTATGGTGACTATGAAGATGAAGTTCGTCGCTTATTCAAAGCGCTTTACGAAGTTGCCTATAAAGGCGACTACTGGGGGAAGCCTTTCAATTTTCCGAAACTTGAAAACGCTATAAGCCCTGAGTTTCTCAAGCCAGAATATGATGAGCTTTGGCTGGATGTTCATAAGGTCGTAGCCAAGTTTGGAACACCCTACTTTGACAATTTGTTACCAGCGTACAGGGGCTACGGCAAGGGCGTGTCCTGTTATCAATGTTGTGCATACTGTTTTGTGGAGACCCGTGAAGGCAATCCTGAGTTCGAAAATAAACTAAATTTTGTCGACGGAAAACATTTCACCATGGGCGGCTGGCAAGTCATAAGTCTGAACCTTCCGAGAATGGCTTACAAAGCCAATGGAGACGACTCTAAACTCTTTGAAGAAAGTCGCAGACTCATGGATTATTCTGTTGAAATATTCAAAATCAAGAAGAAATGGATGGACACGGTAATAAAGCGCAACCGCATTCCGTTCGCCACTCAACGACCAATGGATCCTAAAACTGGACAAAGAGGTCCACCAGCCGTAGACTTCGATGGACTTGTTTTCACTATGGGTTTGGTTGGCGGAAACGAGATGGCTCAATGGCACACGGGCTACCAATTTCATGAGGACCCAGAAGCCGTCAAGATACTAGTTAAATTGATTCTGGAGATGCAAAAATACAGGAAAGAACTTCAAGAAAAGAGTGGACTCAACCTTGCTTTGGCAAGAACCCCCGCTGAATCTACAGCTCAGCGGTTCGCCATAGCAGACCTTCTAAACGACAACTATCGTGATAAAGCTGAAAAACTCGTTAAGGGAGACTTGGACGAAGCCAAGTTTGCACTTGCTGACGGAAAAACAGATGTTCCAGTCTACTATAGCAACGGAACCCACGTCTCTGTCGACGCTAAGATGAACCTAATAGATAGAATAGACCTAGAGCAGAAGTTCTTCCCACTTCTAAGCGGCGGAGACATGCTTCACGCATGGCTTGGAGAAAACTCTTCAGACCCTGAAGCGCTGTACAAGCTAACTAGAAGAATTTCCACTCGAACCAATGTTGGCTACTACGCTTACACCAAAGACTTGACAATTTGCAACAATTGCGGAAAAGTTACGCCAAACATTAACGAAACATGTCCACACTGCAAATCTTCTAACGTAGAATGGTGGTCCAGAGTAACCGGATACTACCAAGCAGTAAGCGGATGGAACAAAGCAAAAATGAAAGAACTAAAAGACAGATACCGAGCCCCGTTGTAACCTTTGGAACTGTGAGGCAGACACGCTACGTTGTACAGTGTAGAAGTCGTTTGCAGTTGAAAGAGATGATCATCACTCAGTACAGGTTCACTGCCTACACTGAGAATAATATTTGGTAATCTTAATTCCTTCAGTCTGGTCGCCATTTCCCCTGCGTACTTTTGGAAAGTGTTAACAAAAACTGAGGGGCCGGTGTCGATGGAATACTACGCGGGCAGTCCTTCCTCCCGCATTTTAATAACATTTTTAATGGTTAAGACCGTTTCCGGTTCCCAAAGGAACATGCGAGTCTTTCCAGTTATTGTGCTTGCGTGAAGGTTCAAACTGTCTTCTTCAGCGAGACGGCGTATGGTTGGAACGTCTTTTTCATTTATCGCTTTCTTCATCAATTTAATCATGTTTCCAACGCTTTTCAACCGGGCTTCAAACAGTGGCGATCTCAGAACTTCAGCATGGGCTTCATCTGTCTCAACCTTAGAAGGAATAGGCACGATAATCATGGCTAAATCCACGTTTTCAGAGAGAGTTACATAATCCGCAGTAAAGTCCAAGGCGGCGCATGTGGCCACGCCATGGGCAGCGAAGCCTGAAGCAGAAAAGCCGAGGCCTTTTCCTTTCTTCAAGCTGTTTTCGGAAACAACTTTGCAGTGTCCAGTGTATCATGTGACGTCTTTAAGCTTCTGAAGAACCACTTCAATCCTTTTCCGATTGCTTCCAGTTAACTTCGCTCCATTGACCATTAGGAAATCTTTTTTGAGAGACTTGTTGGTCTCGACTGTGGTGGTGGTTTGAAGAGCTTGTATTCAGACGGAGATGCTGTCGTGAAAGGGGATTCTTAGCGTAGAATCTTTTAGCCCGTGATATTTAATTAAGCCTTGAATTGGATGGGCGACTGCTGTTGCCTTCATACAACAGCTCTCGACTTGTCGCTTCTATTTTATTGCGCCCAAGACTAACGCTAAGAGAGCCATTCTTGCCACTACGCCGTTCCAAACCTGCTGAAAATACTTGGCATGAGGTGTCTTGTCTACTTCAGCAGCGATTTCTCCAACTCTTGGAAGCGGATGCAGAATTGTCATGTCTTTCTTGGCGTTCTTTAACAGTTCAAGATTTATTTTGTATGATCCTTTAACTTTTGCGTATTCAACGGGGTCTGGAAAACGTTCTTTTTGTATCCTTGTCATGTACAGTATGTCTATTTCAGGTAGCGTTTCTTCAATTTCGGTTTTTTGAACTATTTCTATTTTTTCTTTAATTGTGTCCAGCACTTCTCTACGCATTTGAAGAGGTTCTGGCGAAATTAGATGTAATTTTACATCGTAAAGCGACAGTGCATAGGCGAGGGAATGAACAGTGCGTCCATAACGTAAGTCACCTACTAAAGCTATGTTGAGACCGTCAATTCGTTTCTTTTCTTTCAAAATTGTATATAAATCCAGCAACGCTTGCGTTGGATGCTCTTCTGCACCGGACCCAGCGTTGATTATTGGTAAGTGAGCGAATTCTGCAGCGAGTCTAGCTGCTCCCTCCAGCGGGTGTCGTAGAACAATTACATCTGCGTAGCTTTCTACAACGCGCACAGTGTCAGCTAGGTTTTCTCCCTTCTTAACCGAAGAGGTTTTTGCTTCCGCAAATCCTATAGCGGCTCCTCCGAGTTTGTGCATAGCTGCCTCAAAGCTTAAGCGGGTTCGTGTGCTGGCTTCAAAGAAAAGGGTTGCCAGCGTTTTTCTTTGCAGCATGTCTGACCCGCTTTCTGCAATCGGTTCCATGACGCTGGCGATTTTCAAAATATAGTCAATTTCTTCTCGTGTAAAATCTTTAATTGAAATTATGTCTCTTCCTTTAAACTCCAATTTTTTGCACCAAACACCTTTTTAATAAACCACAAATAACTGTTTTTATTTAAAACTCATAGAATAATAGTTTCAGAAGGTTGGTGAATATGGCTGAAAAAACTTTGCGAGTGTCCAAGATAAAAAACGGTACAGTGATTGATCATGTGACAAATGGTCATGCACTTGATGTGGTAAAGATTTTGGGAATCACTGGTCGTACAGGAGGAGTTGTAACTTTAGCTATGAATATTCCTAGCAAAAAACTTGGAGCGAAAGATATGGTGAAAATTGAGGGAAGAGAGTTGAAGACTGAGGAAGTGGATAAGATAGCGTTGTTAGCGCCTCATGCTACCATCAATATTATTCGGAACTATGAGGCTGTGGAAAAACAGCGGGTTAAGCTGCCTTCTGTTATTCAGGGGATAGTGAAATGTGCAAATCCCGCCTGCGTCAGTAATAGTGATGAGCCGATACAGCCAACGTTTTACGTGGAGCGCCAAGAGCCGCTTCGTTTAAAATGTCATTACTGCGGTTACATCATGGAAAAACAGGACGTACTCAAACAATTTTGACTTTACTATTAGCATGTACGAAATTTTGTTGTAAAAAAGGGTAAGTTAGCTTTTTGTCTGAATGAGCAGTATTGCTTTTGCAAGGTCTCCTCCAGTTTCTTCCAGTGCTTTTTTTGCTTCTTCCATACTTTTTCCTGTCTGGTCCGCAACAAGTCTAACGTCTTCTTCAGGAATCTCCAGTTTCTTATCAACTTTTTTCTCACTGACTTGTCCTGTTACTTGGAAGATTTTTTGTCCATGCATATCCAGAACTGCCACTTCAGGGTTTTCCACAACAATCTCTTTCGAACTAGTTCGGATTATGACTTCTTCAACGTCAGGTATTCCTTCCATGTTGAGACCCATACGTTGCATCATTCTTTTCGCTTCTCTCGGACTCACTCTTCTCCTCAATGCTTTGGTCTCCTCCCCACTAATTATATCTCAACGTTTCTTCTTAACTTCTTCTGCGATGCCTCTTCGCACCTGCACAGCTACTCCCCTCTTAAAAGCTTTCATCTCCTTTCCAGTCAACACTGCCTTTCCCACTGCTAAGACTTCATTCTTTCCATTTATAACAATCACTTCTTCTTGCGGGCGAATTTCACTGTCAGCATCAACTACATGTTTAGCAAAGACGCTTTTACCCTTACCAATGAAAGGTTCTGCTTCTGCTGACGCCTTGACCCATAATCTTTGTTTTTTCACGTTTTCAATTATTTGTTTAGCGCCTTTAATGGTTAATACAAAAAGACCGCTTGTTGGTCGCAAAGTTGCCAGCAGTTCTTCATCTAAGTATATGTGACGTATTTTACCTGTTCTTTTTGAGTAGGCAATTTTAACTTCGTCTGGAAAAAGTTTCTTGCCTACATCTTTTCCGAACTGATAGTCTGCTATGCTCCTAATCTTTCGGAGAGCGGTAGGTTTATCACACATGTTTTCACCATTAACTTCAACGAGTATAAAGAATCGTTGACAATAAAAACCGTTTTGGATTATGGCTCCTATGCAATGCGAAGTCTGCGGTCATCAAATCAGAGGGAAACCTTACAAAGCAACCATTGAAGGCGCCAAAATGATTGTCTGCGGAAAATGTGCCAAACTAGGCTCAATTTCTTGGGAAATGCAGATTTCACGACGCGTGAATAAACTGGTAAAGCCCAAGTCTCCTTTAACCCTGACTGCTAGGAAAAAGCAGTCTCCAAAACTCGCTGAAGAAGTGGAGCTTGTAAATGATTTCAGTTCGCGCGTTAGGCAGGGAAGAGAACAAATGGGGATAAACCACGAGGATTTAGGGAAAAAGATAGGAGAAAAGATTTCAGTTCTTCGGAAGATTGAAAGCGGAAAAATGACTCCTGACCACAAGCTTGCGGTTAAACTGGAACATGCGCTGAGAGTGAAGTTGCTGGTTCCGCATTCTGAACCCAAGAGTCCATCTGCACCTTTCTCTACTGCCCGCGAGACAACTCTTGGAGACTTAATTCGTGTCAAGAAAAAGAAAACGGAGGTAACGTAAGAACGAGAGCAGTTATAGTTCAAAGACGACTTTCCTCTGAACCCTCCAGCCTAGATGAACTTCAAAGCCTCGCTGAATCCGCTGGATACACTGTGGTAGACTCAATTGAACAGATCAGAAAACCAAACCCAAGCTATCAAATTGGCGACGGCAAAGCAAAAGAACTGGCTGAACTAGTAGCTAACAAAAAAATTGAGAAAACCATATTTGACAATGAACTAAAACCTATTCAAGTTTACAACTTGGCCAAGACAACTGGCGTAGAAGTTGCTGACCGTTTCCAACTTATTCTAGAAATCTTCGCACAAAGAGCTTCAACTGCTGAAGCTAAACTTCAAATTCAACTAGCAAAACTACGGTACGAACTGCCTCGTGCAAAAGAGAAAGTAAGACTAGCAAGGATAAGCGAGCAACCAGGTTTCATGGGACTGGGAAAATATGAAGTTGACCTTTACTACGAGACCATGAGAAGACAAATATATTCTATACGGAGCAAGCTTAAGAAGATACGAAAGAAACGACAGTTGCATCGCGCTCGTAGACTCGAACTAGGTTTTTCATCAATTTCTCTGGCTGGATACACCAACGCCGGCAAAAGCTCGCTGTTCAATGCTCTCGCTGAAGAAACAGCTACTGTAGACCCAGGTTTGTTTACCACTCTTTCCACAACAACTCGAGCTATAACACTTTCTAAAAGAAAAGTTTTGTTAACTGACACCGTTGGGTTTATCGACCGCTTACCCTTAACCTTAATTGAAGCGTTTCATTCAACGCTTGAGGAAACCCTCTTTTCAGACCTTATTCTTCTTGTTGTAGATATAAGTGAACCTCACGCGGAAATTGAGAGAAAACTTACCTGCTGTCTTGACACAATTCAAAAAATAGGTGCTTCCAGAGTTCCCATCATAACAGCATTTAACAAGACAGATTTGCTGTGTGAAAATGAAGTGCAACACAAAATAGAATCTTTAAACGAAATCACATCGAACGCTGTGCCAATCTCTGCATTATACAAATCGAACATGAATTCACTCAAGCAGGAAATAACAGGTCATCTTAAAGAATACATTCAAGCATCATTCTCCCTCCCAATAACGAATGAATCAATGTCTTTTCTTTCATGGCTCTTCAGCCGAGCTGATATACGTGATCTAAAATACGAAGGCGAAAACATGAACGTCGTTTTTGAGGCGGTTCCTTTGTTTGCGGACAAAGTGAGAGGACGTGTAGAACAACTCGGCGGAACTTTCAACACGTAGGTTAACAAGGAAAAGAGGGAAACAAAACTGTCTAAAGTCACTGTTTTAAGGTGGGGGCATCGGAGAAGGGATGAAAGACTCACTGCCCACGTTGCTTTAACCGGTCGCGCTTTAGGCGCCTCCTCCTTCATTTTAGCGGACATTCAAGACGAAGGAGTCAAAGCAACGGTTGAAAAAGTGGTGAAGCAGTGGGGAGGTCAATTTGCCTTTGAAATGGGTACTCCCTGGAGACAAGTTGTAAGGAAGTGGAGAGAAAAAGGCAATATCGTGGTGCACCTAACTGCTTACGGAGAAAACATTCATACAAGCGATGTTTTGCAGAGAATTAAGGCAACGGGAAAGAACGTGCTGGTTATAGTTGGCAGTCAAAAGGTTCCATCAAAATTTTTTTCTGAGACAGTTTCAGACTTTAATGTGGCTGTTGGAAATCAACCTCACTCAGAATGCTCAAGCCTAGCAGTTTTTCTTGACCGTTTTTTCGAAGGCGAAGAACTGTCAAGAGAGTTTAAGGAAGCGAAAATGAAGATTATTCCTCAACCGCGAGGAAAAAAAGTGGCCAAGTTATAGTCACAATTGCCGAATAGAAGGAAGAGATTTAAATTTTACAATTGACTAATATATAATATAGATGTTGAGTACGTTTCACAGAGGTTTTCTGATGTACTTTGTGGATGATAAAACACTGAATAAAGTTGCTGAGACGTTTGGCAGTGAAGAGGCTGTCCAAATAATTGATATTCTTAAAGGGGCGAATGAAATAACAGATGACGAAATCGCCTTTCAAACTGGGGTAAGGCTCAATTCTGTTAGAAAAATCCTCTACAAGCTATACGACCATTCCCTCGTAGCCCTGAGAAGATCACGTGATGAAAACACGGGATGGTTCGTTTTCCACTGGAGACTTCAACCAGACCAGCTTGAAGGCTTCATCACAAATCAAAAGCGTCGCGTTCTCGAAAAACTGGAAAACAGACTTGAACATGAGAAAAACCACGAGTTTTACTATTGCCAAACGCCTGGATGTAGGCGAATACCCTTCGAAGAAGCGGTGGAACTCGTTTTCAGATGTCCCACGTGTAACAAGCCAATGATGCATTTTGACAACAAGAAGATTATCGAAGTTTTAAATGTTAAGATTGGGGAGTTAAGGAAGGAGCTGAGTGAGTGAACAGCTACCGTCGAAACGACAAGCACTGAAGCTCCTTTTTGAAGCTGGATGCTCCCCTGCAGTAGTAAAGCATTGTAAAGCAGTTGCGGCAGTCGCAGTTAAAATTGCTAGAGCATGTGAGAAGAAAGGATTAAATGTTGATGTTCAGTTGGTTGAAATCGGCGCGCTTCTACACGATATCGGGCGTTCAAAAACGCATAGTGTTCATCACGCAGTTGTGGGCATGGAAATCGCTGAGTCACTAGGTTTACCCGCCAAGATTGTATCTATCATTGGCCGTCACATTGGCGGTGGCATAACCGTTGACGAAGCAAGAAGACTTAGGTGGCCTGTTAAAAGCTATATGCCGCAAACTCTGGAAGAAAAAATTATTGCTTACGCTGACAAACTGATTGAAGGATTAAAAATAGTTTCAATCGAACAAACCCTTGAAAAGCTTGCAAGGGAACTGGGCGAAACACACCCTGCAATTGAAAGAGTGAAAAGTCTTCACGCTGAAATTTCCGTAATAATCGGTGATTTCGATGCCGACATTCACGTTGCTTGAAAAGACTTACGGTTCTTTTTCTCCTGAAACGTTTGAACCCGTTTTTTCATCCTTGTGTCAAGGGCTTAAAGTTGAGTTGAAAGTTGTCGGCAAAACAAGTCGTGGGTGGATACAGGTGAAGGTGTCGGGAGAGGACGAAACTGTCGCGTCACATCACATTGACAAAGAAGTTGGGTTGGCACCAGTTTCCATTGATAATCTTAAACGGTTTTCCACAGTGCGTGGAAGAGTTATCTCTTCCAAAGAAAGCGAGAAACAGCTTCTTGTAGATATAGGCGTTTTTTCTCCTCGAATCTGTGATGCCACAGTTTCGTTGCAAAGTCTGCAGGCTCAGCTTGCTGATGGAAAAAAAATGTCTATTCAACGGGTAATTGAGCTTTTCTGTTTATATGAAAATCTGCCGCTTAAAGTAAAGATAGTTGGTGATGTGGATGCTAGAAAGAAACATGTTGAAGCTGAGTTGTCAGAGACACAGCATTCCCAAATCATGCGGTGGATTCGCTCCAGCCTTGACAGACTGGTAGTTTTAGGCGCTTCCTTTTCTGATGTTGAACATGCTGTGCGAAAATCAAAACATAGTCGCGACGTGATTAAAGTTGAGTCGTTAGGACTGCTCGAACATGCGGTTGTTTGTAAACTTGGAACTCATGCTGTAGGTTTAACACCTAAACTTGGACCTCTATTATCTACCGCCAAGCTTGCATCGTTTTCTCCAAGAAAAATAAGGCGAGAGTTTGGTGCGGCCGCCTAAATTCAAATCGTGGTTAGGTTAAGACTCCAATTATATTAAACATCAAAAATAATTCTTGTTCCATTTTTAGTACGGCTTGTTCTAAAGTATAGGTTTAAATATTCCAAATAAAAGAAATCATGTTGGACATTGGCAAGGGCAATGGTTTCAGTGGAAAAGAGCGTTGTTGGTAAATATTCTAAGAAGATTTTCATTGCTATAGCCATTGCCTTGGTGTTATATGGTATCTTCCGCATACTCAGCGAAGTTGCCGTACATTTTGACCCGCTAGTTGAGCTCTATAGTTATGTTTGGTCGATCTATCAGATTATCTTAGCTGCGATAATAATCTATATTGGTGTAATTGTCTACAAGACGGCTAGAAAAACTTCGATCGAAGTAATCTCAAATCTTAGGAGAGGGCTGTCCTTGTTTGGGAGAAAATCGCCCTCTTTCACTCTTTTACTTATAACGACGTTTGGCGCGTTCCTTCCTATAATCTTGTCTTCATTTTCTCCAAATATTACAAGTTTCAGTGGAGTAATGTCTTTCAAGTATAAGGCAGAGTACGGCTGGCATTACAAAGACGTGGGTCCTTACGGAGAAGGGGGCTACGTTGCGCTGCTCACTTTGGAGCCCCATGGCGGAGGAAGTATACTTTTGAACGTAATAAAAGTTTTAGATGGCTGGGTTGTAGTTCCTTACAGTGTAGAGGAAGGAATTATTGAAGCATTAATTCCTGCTGCAGGCTTTGTTAAACTTGGGTTCATAGATAACGGATCCTATCGCTTATACGTCGTCATGAGAAACTTTACAGATGTTTTCACAATTTATAAAACGGAGAAGATGTTCTACGTTGAAGCTACCTCTATGGTAAGAAACGGCTATGTTGTTGAGAAGGGTGAGTTCGGAAAGCGTCTTGATGGCTTTACGGTAGGCTATGGTTGGACAGAAAGCAATGAGATGAGAATCCACGTGGTGGATTTAGTTACAGGGGCTGAGGGAGAAATAATAGACACTAATATTCCAGAATATCCAAACCCTATATCTATCCGATTTTACTACGATGGAGATTTTGACAACCTATCAAAGATTATTCTTGATCTTGCGAAACAGCATCCTAATTCGTCTATTAATATTCGTGGCAATGATGGTCATTTTTCAGCAATACACCAATATGTAAATATTATCCTTGTGTTGCCTGAGTACGCTGACAAAATGAGAACTTTTATAACAAGATATGGTCTGGTTATTTACGATGAAGAAATGTATAAAACATACAGTACAACAGAAAGAAAATATGTAGATTTCGTTGAATTCCATGTTTCCTCAGCCTATCTTGAAAAACATTTTGGGGCCATCAGATCTGAGATTATTGAACGAATAGAAGACGAACTTAGTCTCGAATTTGGATTTAATAAAGACTATCTTGTCTATGCCTGAGTTCGCATCTACTTGACGAGTTTTGGTTCAAACTTCTAACTAACATTTAAAAACATGGTGGGCCGGGCAGGACTTGAACCTGCGACCTTTGCCTCGTAAGGGCAATGTCCTAAACCATGCTAGACGACCGGCCCTTATTTGTGTGGGTTCATGTATTGTTTGGGTGTGAATTAATTTTTTCTCTCTATAGAATAGGGAATTGTTGAAATGGTAACTTTTTTTCGAGGTGACTTTTACGCGCGCGGTAGAGTTTAGCCAAACTATTGTGTAAAACTCCTCCGAAATTCTGAAAAAGATTGAACTGAAACCTCTATAGATATGCTTTCTACCGACGAACGTCGGCTTTTTGACAAGTAATTGAGAAAGCGCGTGCAGGAACAAGTATGCATGCAGCCGAAGTGGAGTTCACTATACAGCGAATTCACAATGTAAGTCCCGAAACGAGAGTTGAGATTAATGCGGCAATCCAATTCTTTAACACTCTCATTTTAGAAGCCTTCTAGTTGAAAAGGAACGTTAATGATGTTGAAATTAACATGTTGCGTCAACTAAGATTTTGATAAGAGGTTCATAATTCTATGCACATATGCAATATACAGCATTGTACACTTCTTAAGTGTGTTGTTTAGACTTGCTTAAACCTGGCTTGTAAACGCGCGCGCATGATTCATAGTCTCTTCTAACCAGTTTTTGACTATCTTTCTTCTAAAACAACACAAATGAAAAAAGGGAGAAACCCTGTAAATTCGCTTACATGGCATTCAATTTTTTGGAATGGATGGAAACCTTCGCCATGCAATACGGCTATTTCGGAATCTTTTTTATGAGCTTAATTGGCTCATTATCAATAATCATCCCAATTCCCTACACTATTCTCATATATATTATGGGTGCAACCTTAGACCCTATCCTCGTTGCAATTGCCAGCGGTTTTGGCTCAGCAGTTGGCGAATTTTCAGGATATGCATTGGGATATTATGGACGCGCTGTGATAAGTGAGGAAAGGCAAAGAAAAATGGATTTTATGGTAAAAGTTTTTAACCGTTACGGTTTCTTCGCAATCTTCTTTTTTGCTTTAACTCCGTTGCCTGACGACCTTCTTTTCATTCCGTTAGGTATTATGCGTTACAAGTTTGTCAAAGCCTTTGTTCCAAGTTTTTTAGGTAAGCTGCTCATGAGCTTCATCTTAGCATATAGCGGTCGGCTGTCAATAGAGTTTATCCGCCAAATCCTCGGTGAAGGCGGATGGATAGGAGCCATTATCACCACATTATTCTTAATCATCATTATAGTGGCGATTTTAAAAATCGACTGGGAAAAAGTCTTTGAAAAGTATGTGGGTGAACGAAAAACTTGAGAGTAGTAGCAGACCTTCACATTCATAGCAGATACAGCCGCGCTACAAGCCCGAAAATAAACATAGAAGAAATCACTCGCTTTGCTCAGATTAAAGGTTTAAACCTCATGGGCACAGGAGATTTTACTCATCCTCAATGGCTGAAAGAACTAAACGAAGACCTTGTTAAAGTGCCTGACACAAATCTTTACAAGCCAGCCAAACATCCAGAGTCTCCCATCCACTATATAATCACAACTGAAGTCTCCACAATCTTCACTTTTGAAGGACACGTTAAGAAAATTCACCACGTCCTTTTAACTCCAAACCTAGACACCGCAGTTCAAATTAACGAACGACTCGCAAAACATGGCAGTCTCAGCGTTGATGGCAGACCAATATTGGATATGACTGCACCCCAACTTGTAGAAGAAGTGCTGGAAGTTTCCAGCGAAAACGTGGTGATTCCAGCTCACGCTTGGACTCCTTGGTTCAGCATCTTCGGCGCCTTCAGCGGTTTCAACCGAGTGGAAGACTGCTATCAAGACATGACGAAGCACATATTCGCCTTGGAGACAGGTCTCTCTTCAGACCCGCCTATGAACTGGCGACTAAGTGCGCTTGACAGGTTTACCTTAGTCTCCAACAGCGACAGCCACAGTGTCTGGCCCTGGAGGATAGGACGAGAAGCCAATGTATTTGAGCTTGAA
>SMTZ1_10009826_pt1 | contig 18840 bp, 17 predicted proteins | sample DeeMarSWOR136_30_FD_25667 | JGI IMG/M metagenome (IMG submission 25667)
TGAGGGATAACCGCAATGTATTGACATATGACTTTGACCGTGCTGGGCGAGACGAGTGTGTTGTCTTCTATCTCTGTTTCGCCGGGTACGGTGGTCGCCGTAGCATTTATGAAATAGGTTTTCTGCTTGTAAGTTGTGTTGTAGACTTCTTCCGTTACGCCCATTGTGTTCCAAGTGAAAGTTAGGTTTTCGCTTGCTCCGGCTGCCAGATCCTGTACGGTTTTCGTTTCGATGACAGCGGCGTCGTAATAGACCGTAACATTGAAGTTCGTTTCGCTGGTCGTTCCTTGGTTTTCAACGACAACGGTGATGTTTACAAGCTCGCCTAATTTCACGGAGGTTTGGGATGGTTCAACGTTTTTGACTGCTATATCATGATTCATTTGTGCTTCAGTGTTGCCGAAGTAACCGTGGCCCAAGTGGTCTGGCAGGGTCTCTCCGTTGATAATATGGAATTCATTGTCCGGGAAGTCCCATCCAATTAGTATGGTTTCGCCTTGAAGGATTAGATCAGAGTATCCATAGTCTACCACTGTGAAGGTTACACTGGCCAGTGTTCCAGGTCCACTTGTCACTTCTCCTTCAGCGAAGTAGAAGGCTACTGTCAGCGATAGTTTTCCCATTGTGTTGTTGAAGGTTCCCGCTTTGAACTGAGCAGAACCACCAACTATGAGGTCTCCATTGGTGACTTCTACACCGTGAAGAACAAGCGGGTTGTAGGTTAGACTGAACTGCCAACCCATAATGTCGCCTAAAAGGTAGTCTGTTTTTATCGAGACGGTGACGTTGTTGCCAGGCATTACGCCTTCGACTACCGGTGGATCCACATAGATTGCGGGGTATTCGGGCTCGGGTGACAAAATGGTCCGAACCGGCTCGGTCTTAAGTGCCAATGTTGACATGCTTACTAACAGCAGTGACAGCATTATTCCAGAAACTGCTTTTGACTTCATTTTCTTTCCACTTTTCAAAATAACTATTGTAATAACTTGTATTTCTCCTTTGTGAAACAATCTTCTATAAGTTCAGAATAGGAAACACCGGTAGAATAACGCTGATGACTTTACCGTTTTTTCCTTCTCAGTCTATTAACCTTGATTTTCCTAACAATATCTACTTGTTCTGTTGGAAAATAATGGGGCATAGTATTGTAAGAACTTGGAGGTGTTTCCTTCTTTTTTTTTCTTTTTGGCATAGACTTTTAATCAAGATAGAACTTTTTTCCTTAAATTATTAATGCAACTTGAGATGAAATGGAAGAGGTGGAATTATTCTTTCTCTGATTTTGGTATTCCTATCCATCTTGGAGTTCTATTCTTGTATTTTTGATAGTCCTCTCCGTATCTGTGAAGGCAATAACGTTCTTCAGCTGACAAATTAGCGTTGAGTAGAATCATCAAAGCTACGGTTAAGAGGAGATATAACCACGAAGTGCAAGCTATTCCCAACCCAGTTTGCATTAGTAACAAACCAATATACTCAGGATTTCTTGTTACACTATACAGTCCCTTAGTAATTACCTTGTCCCTAGGACTAGGAGCAAAATTACGAACTGCAATAATCATGAATACCATACCAAACAGATAGATAACTAGACCAATGCATAGCCAAGCTGTATCCATTTGAAGAGGTAAGAAAACAGCATAAATGAAAGAAATGACCATAGGTAAGAAGACTGCATTTATGATTCTTTTCTCCTTTTTAGTTAGCTGAAAATCTCCTGATTCTCCTGATTCTCTAGCATATGTCACTCTCATAGTGTAGAAGAAAATGATTAGCATAGGAATGACAAGAATCCAAGCATTCCACAAACCTAACTCAAATTCTGGTACAAGTGACATAGTTTCCCTCTTATGGTTACCATTATCAGTATTTCTAATGTTTTTCGGTATAGGGAAAGAACGTATTATGAAAGACTATTCTTTGTTAAATATACATTATCTTCTCTTTGAGATACTTCTATATTCAAATGTAAAAAAAAGAAGGGAGTTTAGAAGAGTACTCTTAGGTTAGCTTCATCATAGATTCTCCCCCTCCCGAATCCTATTTCAGTACAATGTTAAAATCTTATACAAATCAATGTAAATTGTGAAAACTAACCAATTCGTTACCATTTTGTCTCAGATTAACAGCAAAATAAAATAAGGAAGAATAAGAGTTATTTCAGAGAAATAAGAGGGAAATGCTGTGAAAAAGCTAACCTATAGCTTCGAGAAGTTGATTTCTGTACGGTAGTTTTTCAAAGGAGGAGATTGGTAACGCTGAAAAAAGAGATGACAATTGCACTGTACAGGAAGATGCTGGAAATACGATATTTTGAAGAAAAAGTTTATGACCTGTACGGACAGAACCTTGTGCCCGGAACCATCCACCTGTACGCTGGACAAGAAGCAGTAGCGGTTGGAGTGTGCGCCAACCTTAGAGAAGATGATTACATAACAAGCACCCATCGCGGACATGGACACTGCATAGCTAAAGGCGCTCAACTCAACAGAGTAATGGCGGAAATTCTGGGCAAAAAGACAGGCTACTGCAAAGGCAAAGGAGGCTCCATGCACATTGCAGACTTCAGTGTTGGCATGCTCGGCGCCACCGCTGTTGTGGGAGCGGGATTACCCATAGCCGCTGGCGCAGGCTTATCCATCAAGCTGAAGAAAACAGACCAAGTTGTAGCGTGTTTCTTTGGTGACGGCGCCAGTAACCAAGGGACATTTCATGAAGCAATTAACATGGCGGCAATCTGGAATCTTCCAGTTTTGTTTGTTTGTGAAAACAATCTATACGCTATGGGCACCCATCAAACAAGAGTTATGGCAATAGAGAACATCGCCGATCGAGCAGCAGCTTATGGCATTCCCGGCGTGGCTGTGGATGGAAACGATGTGCTAGCGGTGTACGAGACTGCACATGAAGCGGTTGACAGAGCTAGGAAAGGAGAAGGATCCACATTGATAGAATGTAAAACTTACAGGCATAAAGGGCACTCTCGATTTGATCCAGCTACATACCGACCAGAAGAAGAAGTTGAGCAGTGGATGAAAAGAGACCCGATTGCACAATTTAAGGCTAAAATTTTTGAAATGCGAGCATTAACCGAGGAAGAAACCAACAAAATCGAACAGGAAGTTACTACCGCAGTAGAGGATGCAGTCAAGTTCGCCACAGAGAGCCCGCAACCAACACCAGAAGAGGCGCTAGAAAACGTGTTCAGTTAAAAGGAAGCTTTGAAATTTGAGGGAAATAACGTATAGAGACGCTCTTCGCGAAGCTTTGCGGGAGGAGATGCTCCAAGACGAAACTGTGTTCCTGCTAGGAGAAGATGTTGGAAGATACTGGAAAGGCGCCTTTAAGGTAACGAAGGGACTGGCAGAAGAGTTTGGAGATGAGAGGGTTCGGGACACCCCTATTTCAGAATCAGCCATTATAGGGGTCGCTACTGGCGCAGCGATAACAGGCATGAGACCGATCGCAGAGATCATGTTTGGAGACCTCTCCGCCTTAGCTATGGATCAGATTGCAAATCAGGCAGCCAAGCTGACCTACATGTTTGGTGGTCAAACTAAAGTTCCTTTAGTGATTCGAATGCCTTTCGGTGCCGGAGTTAACGTTGCAGCGCACCACTCTCAAAGTTTGGAAGCTTGGTTTTTACATGTTCCAGGTTTGAAAATTGTGATGTCTTCTACTTCTTATGATGCGAAGGGACTGCTGAAAACTGCGATACGGGACGACAATCCTGTGATGTTTTTCGAGCACAAGCTTCTTTATAACATTAAAGAACCAGTTCCAGAAGAAGAGTACACGGTTCCATTTGGTGTAGCAGACGTTAAGAGGAAAGGAGAAGACGTTACGATTGTTGCCACTTTATACATGGTTCACAAGTCGCTTGCTGCAGCTGAAGAGCTTAGTGAGGAGGGAATAAGCGTAGAAGTGGTTGATCCAAGAACATTGGTTCCGTTAGACAAGCAAGCTATTATCAACTCAGTGAAGAAAACAGGCAGAATTGTGATTGTTACCGAGGACTGCAAGACTGGAGGTGTTAGCGCAGAGATTGCAGCAGTTGTTGCGGAGGAAGCGATTGACTATTTGGATGCTCCTGTTAAGCGGGTGGCAGAGCCTGACACGCCTATACCTTTCAGTCCTCCTCTAGAACGGTTTGTTATACCTGACGAGAAGAAGATAGTAGGGGCAGTAAAGGAAGTTATCCATTAACTTAGGATAGGACGATGGCTTAAGTTGGTGACTAAAATTTTAATGCCTAAACTCAGTTTAACCATGAGTGAAGGAGCTGTGATTAAATGGTTCAAAAAAGAAGGGGAGAAAATAGAAAAAGGAGAGCCTGTAGTGGAAGTGCTCTCTGACAAAGTAACCTATGAAGTGGAAGCTCCTGCATCAGGCATTATACGGAAGATTATGGCAGAAGAAGGAGACGAAGTTCCAGTTGCTGAAACACTTGCCATAATAACCGCTCTAGATGAAGAACTTCCAGAAGTTGAAGCCATAACTGAACCAACTGTAGAGAGAGTTGAAGAACGCATTGTAGCATCCCCTGCAGCTAAAAGAGTGGCAAGAGAGCATAGTGTGGACTTGGCTCAAGTGAAAGGCACAGGACCCGAAGGAAGAATAGGCGAAGAAGACGTAAGAAGATTTATTGAGGAAACAAAAGGAGCGCGGAAAGTACGAGAGGCTATACCTTTCACAGGGATACGTAAAACTGCGGCAGAACGTGTTTCTTTAAGCGCCAAAACAGCTCCTCACAGCACCATAACTATGGAGGTAGATGTGACTAACGCACGAAAACTTCGTGAAAAGTTCCAAGTTTCCTACACGGATGTGCTGATTAAAGCGGTTGCTGAAGCTTTAACAGAGTATTCCATCATCAACTCTACACTGGAAAAAGACCAAATCAAAATTTTTGAAGATGTCAACGTAGGCATCGCTGTTGCCACTGAAGCAGGACTGATTGTTCCAGTCATACGTAATGCGGATAAGAAGTCGCTTAAGGAAGTTGCTTCAACACTGAAAGAACTTGTTGAAAAAGCGAGAAACGGAAAGCTCACAAAGGAGGAACTTAGCGATGGAACTTTCACAATCACTAACCTCGGCATGTTTGGAGTAGATGTGTTCACACCCATCATTAACCCGCCTGAAACCGCGATATTAGGTGTTGGAAGAATCGTGGAAAAACCGGTGGTGGTGGACAAGAAAGTTGTTGTTAAGCCCATAATGCAATTGAGTTTGTCCTTCGATCATCGAGTGGTGGATGGCGCTCCAGCGGCACAATTCCTGAGGGAAGTTAAGGAAATTATAGAAAGTTCAGAATCGCTGCTAGTTTAGGCGTTACTTCTATTCTTCACTGGTTTCCTTTGTGCATAGGAACTTCACTGGTTCGTTGCCGATGTTTTTGAATTGATGTTTCTCATAAGACGGGATGAATATCACGTTTCCAGCCTTCACTTCCACCTCTTGCTCTCCTCCCTTAACTAACGCCTTTCCCTGCAACATGAAGACTTCATGTTCATGCGCGTGTTTCTCTAAAGGAGTATATCCTCCCACATCCAAGGTGAACAGTCGAAGTTGCAGCCTCTTCGCGCCGACGTCTTTGTGTAACAGATACTTAACTTTAACTTTGCAAGCGCCCTCCAAGTCAACATTGCTCTCTCTAACTATCTCAACACTCGTCACATACATCGCCATTCCTCAAGAATTTGTTTTTATTCAAAATTGAAAGATATAACTTTTCAAGCCTATGTCAACAAGGAAGAAAATCTTAAGTGCACACAACTTCAAAACACCGAATGAAACAAAATGAAAGCCGCCATGTATCACGGCCCCGAAGACATACGAATAGAAGAAATGTCTACTCCAAAAATTTCACCAGACGAAATCCTTGTGAAGATGAAAGCTTGCGGAATATGCGGGTCTGACCTAATGCACTGGTACCTGAAAAACCGATCTCCACTGGTTATCGGTCATGAACCCGCTGGGCTCGTTGCTGAAACCGGGAGAAAAGTTGAACAATTCAAGGTGGGAGACCGTATCTTTGTGCATCACCATGTTGCGTGTCTAAAATGTCACTACTGCTCCCGCGGAGATTTCACCCTCTGCGAACAGTTTCGACAGACTAACATACATCCAGGCGGATTCGCTGAATACTTCAGAGTGCCTGCTACAAACTTACAGTTGGACACGCTGAAGATTCCAGATAATGTCTCATTTGAAAAAGCAACTCTAATTGAGCCTGTTGCGTGTTGTCTGAGAGCCCAAACAAAATTCATCATCAGACCAGAGGACACAATAGTTATTATTGGCGCGGGACCATCTGGAATTATCCATGCTATTCTTTCAGAAAGTCGTGGAGCGGCTAAAATCATTGTAAGCGACATGATTAACTATCGGTTAAAAATGGCTGAACGGTTTGGTGCAGATTTAACAATTAACCCGCAAAACGAAAACTTGGTTGAAAAGGTAAGGGAATCCACTAATGGAAGAGGCGCTGACGTGGTCATCGTTGCCGCTCCATACGCTGAAGCTTTATCAGAAGGACTTAACTTGTGTCGAAAAGGCGGAACCGTATGTGTTTTTGCACCTTCCTTGCCAAGCGAGTATGTAAACATTAGTCCACATAAATTGTTCTTTTCAGAAATCAAAATAATTCCATCATACTCCACATCACACTTAGAGACTAGAACAGCTTTGAAGCTTATACAAACTGGAAAGATTAAAGCAAAGGAGTTAATAACTCATCGATTTCCTTTAAGCCAAACCAGCGAAGCCTTCAAGATAGCGGAAAAAGACAAACAATGCCTAAAAGTGGTGGTGTTGAATGAGTAGAGAAAAAATGAAGGCTGCTCTGTTATATGACGTGCAAGACCTGAGAGTAGAAAACATCGACAAGCCAAAAATAGGACCTGGCGAAGCTTTAGTGAAAGTCAAAGCAGCAACAACCTGCGGAACAGACGTAAAAATATTCCAAAGAGGCTACGTAAGCGGAGTCATCCAGTATCCCACAGTCTTCGGACACGAGTGGGCAGGAGATGTAGCAGAAGTCGGCGAAGGAGTATCGTGGCTTAAAACTGGAATGCGAGTTAGAGCGGGAAACAGTGCCCCGTGCCTACGATGCAAAATGTGTCAAAAAGGCAACTACAATTTATGTGAAGATATGATGTGGCTGTGGGGAGCCTACGCAGAATACGTTAAGGTTCCAGCACGTATGGTTAGGGTTAACATGCAGGAGATTCCTTTGCACGTAAGCTATGAAGAAGCAGCTATCAGTGAACCCTTAGCCTGCGTACTTCACGGCATAGAAAAAGCCAATGTAAAGTTGGGAGACACTGTGGCAATTATAGGTGCTGGACCCATTGGGTTCTTACATTTACTGACAGCTAAAAAAATGGGCGCAGAAAGAGTGATAATTAGCGATCTTGTTGGCGAACGTTTGCGATTAGCTCAGAAACTCGGCGCTGACGAAATCATTAACGCCAAACAAGAAGAACCCGTGGAGAAAGTCAGGCGACTCACCAATGGTTACGGGGCAGACGTAGTAATCGAAGCAATAGGGCTTCCAGCCACATGGGAACAAGCGTTAAGAATGGTTAGGAAAGGAGGAACGGTCCTTGAGTTTGGCGGGTGTCCAGCAGGAACAGAGATTAATGTTAGAACCGAACTGCTACACTACGGGGAAGTAACTGTTCTAGGAACGTTTCACACAACCCCAGCACACTTCAAGAAAGCCTTAAACCTCATAGCATCTGACACCATAAACGTGAAGCCACTGATAACCAGAAAAATGAAGTTAGATGAAATAAAAGACGCGATTAAAATATTAACCACATCGAAAAGTGACCTAAAAATCGCTATACTTACTTAACGATTACATGCGTATAACACAAGCTTTGTATAGTCAGGTATGAAAAGAGTTTTAATTATAACCACAGTTATGGTTGGGTTATTGCGAGGAAACGCTATGGTTAAATTCATTTTTGTGACCGGCGGCGTACTATCCTCTGTTGGCAAGGGCATAGTAACTTCTTCAATTGGAAAGATGCTTCAAACGCGAGGTAACAAAGTAACCGTGATAAAAGTTGACCCATACGTGAACGTTGACGCAGGCACAATGAACCCTTACATCCACGGAGAAGTCTACGTGACAGAGGACGGCGGCGAAACAGATCTTGACTTAGGCGGGTATGAAAGGTTTCTAAACCTCAATTTGCCAAAAGAAAATAACATCACAACTGGTCAAATATATGAAACGGTTATCGGCAAGGAGCGTAAAGGCGCCTTCTTAGGTAGATGTGTCCAGATAGTTCCTCACGTAACCGATGAGATTAAACATCGAATTCGCTTGGTTGCGGAGCGGTCAAAGATCGACGTCGTCTTAACTGAGTGTGGGGGAACCGTTGGAGACATAGAGGGTCTACCTTTCCTCGAAGCAATTCGGCAAATGCGATTAGAAGAAGGGTTTGAGAACACGTTATACGTTCACGTTGCTCTAGTTCCAATTTTAGATGTTACCGGAGAAATGAAAACAAAACCTCTCCAGCACAGTGTAAACGAGTTGCGCCGTATCGGTATTCAACCAGATACAATAGTTGCTCGAAGCAGAAAAATGATTAATTCTGAAGTTCTTCGAAAAATAGCGTTGTTCGGCACCATCCCAGAGGACGCTGTGTTCTGCTCCTACAACGTTCCATCCATCTATCAAGTTCCTTTGATATTGGACGAGCAAGGCATGGGCAAATACGTTTGCAGACGACTTGGGTTGCCTGAACGAAAGGCTGATTGGAGCGGGTGGCAACAATTTGTAGATGCTCTTCTGAAAACCCGTTTTGAGGTTAAAATAGCGTTGATTGGCAAGTATGCAGGTTTAGTTGACAGTTATGTGAGCATGAATGAGGCGTTACGACACGGCGGCGTAGCTTGTGAATCCCAAGTTTCAATCAATTATTTTGAAGCAGAAATTTTTGAACGAGACCCAATCAAGTTGGAATTACTCAAAAATTATGATGGCATCTTTGTTCCATATGGTTTTGGCCCCAGAGGAACGGAAGGAAAAATTAAGGCAATCCGTTTTGCACGCGAAAACAACGTGCCGTTTTTAGGGGTCTGCTATGGTTTTCAAATGGCAGTTGCAGAGTTCGCCCGTAATGTCTGCGGGCTAGAACAAGCCAATAGCACAGAAGTCAACCCGGATACTCCTAATCCGGTGATCGATTTGATGCCTGAACAGAAAGATGTCAAACGTAAAGGCGCGACAATGCGTTTGGGTGTACACAAAATTGTGGTTCAAAAGGGAACGTTGGCACATAAACTGTACGGTGTCGAAGAGATTCATGAGCGCCACCGCCACCGATGGGAGGTCAATCCAGACTATTTTGACATTTTGGGAAAGCATGGATTAGTGTTCTCGGCCAAAAGTCCTGATGGTCGAAGAATGGAGATTCTAGAGTTGCCTGACAAGTTCTTCTTCTTTGCCTCTCAGTTTCACGGCGAGTTCAAGAGTCGACCAGTCAATCCAGACCCAGAATATCACGGTTTTATTTTAAATTGGTGCAATAGTAAATGGCGACTGAAAAGCGTTTGTTGATAAAAAGAGGCGTTCCTTTCTTACTGATTAGTTTGCTAATTTTTATTGTTTATCTGTTCTTCGTTGGCATAGACAATATTGTTATGGTTCTTCAGCAAATTGATCCCATCTACTACTTGCTGGCAATACTCTGTGTTTTGTTGAACATGCTCTTTTACTCTCTAACTTGGCAAAGCCTACTTAATCTTCTCTCAATAAAAGTGCCATTTCAAAAAACTTTCCTATATATTTGGGTGGGAATATTTGTTGATCTTCTAGTTCCAGCAGAATCGGTAAGTGGGGAAATCTCTAGAGTTTACCTAATGTCGAAAGAAACGAGTGAAAACACTGGGAAGATTGTAGCATCGGTGGTGAGTCACAGAGTTCTTACTATGGCAATCACCCTAGGCAGTTTGATCATCGGATCAGCGTTTTTCATTCTGAAATATGAGCCCGTTGTGTCGGTGGTTATTTTCATAACTGTTATAGCAGTTTGCACCACCGTTTCGTTGGCTTTGCTAGTATATTTGTCTCTTGAGAAAAGAGCAACTGGAAGAATAGTGGATTGGATAGTACACTTGCTTGTACGTATTTTCAGGGGACGTTGGCAGCTAGCTCGGTTGAAATCTCAGGCCCGAAAAATGCTGGAGTCTTTTCATCAGGGTATAAGTGTTTTAGGCAGACACCCAAAAGGCCTAATCTGGCCTGTTACTTTCTCCATAATGGCTTGGTTCTTTAGTATGGTTCTAACCTTTTTGGTTTTTGTTTCTCTCGGGGAATATGGAATTTTGTTGAGCGCTATAATTATTGTGTATTCTATCAGCGCTGCCATTCAAGGGATTCCCGTGGGCATTCCAGGCATGACGGGTTTTGTGCAGATTATGATGGCCAATCTTTACACGTTGTTATTGTTGCCTCAAGGCATAAGTCATGCTACCACTGTTACAGCAACCATGTTAGTGTGGATAGTTACTTTTTGGTTTAAACTTTTTGTGGGTTTCGTGGCAGTTCAATGGGTTGGGATTAAAACTCTGATGGGTGGCACAAGTAACAGTTCAAAAACAGAGTGAAAAACTCACAAAGATAAAATTTGGTCCAAACCCGAATCGGAATCGTGATGTGTGTGCAGTAGGCAAGAGGCAAACTATTGAGACTTTGATCAGTAGGGAAGTATTGTTATTGGCAGGCTCCTGAGGGATGAATGGAAGACATGGACATCAAGAATTGCAGTTCTATGAAAAGCATGCAAAAAAGAGAGGAGGGTGGTTAAGGACGGATTTCCCTTGTGATTCTTTCTTGGTAGACCCATCCTTTTTGAGCTAGTTTGGTTAGAATCGGCTCCGGTTTTAAACCTTCAGGCGGCACGAATCCTTTAGTCTTTATTTCTCCTTTAGCGAGCATCGTGGCTGTCAGCGAGGCCGGAATAGCCACCACTGCCCACATCGTTTCCCATGTTTCAAGAATTTCGCGGAGGTTGAGTATCGTATATACTGTATGAATGATTTTTTGGCCTTCTTTTTCACCTTTCACCTCTGCTAGTGAGCATGCGTGCGCTTCCATTTCGCCGTGTAAGAGCGCTTGCTCCATTATTGGATGTGTTTCGGTTGCTGGAGGGGTGACGGCTAATAGAACGTCTATTGGAGCCACTTTGACGCCTTTTACATCTATGGGTTTGTCACTTGCAAACCCCATCTTGATCAACGAACCTGCCATTACGTCTGGGGCTATCTTGTAGTCCACGTATTTTACGCCCTTTATGAAGCGAGGAAGCGTGTAAGTTGGTTCATAATCTATATTGCAGACCGTCGCTGATCCCATGGGCTCTGGAAAAGGATATTCTTCTACACCTGAGAAAGGAGGAACTTTCTTCCATTTTCCGTTTTCGTAGATCGCTGCGGGCGGTACCCATTCTGTAAGCGCAACCTCAGGGCTCCACACGGGAGCCCACGTGGGTATAAACTCTTCTCCTTCCCATCCCGTCAATCCAAGTCTCATGCGTATCTCGTCAACGCGGTCTAGTCTATCGGCTGCGTACCTTACCGCCACATTCGTAGTGAATGGCCCGCCCATGCACGTTACAGCTGTCAACCCTGCATCTTTGAATTTGTCGTTGAAAGCCAACTGCTTCGGGACCAAGTCGGCTCCTGCAGCAAGGTCTACATAGTTTGCTCTGCTTTTCAAGGCTGCTTCAATTATGTTGAGATTAAAATTTGGTAATGTCGCGTTTATGACGGTATCTGATTCCTTCACGACCCGAAGCAAATCCTCTACTTTGCCAGCGTCAACTCGTTCAGCAGAAACCTTGTTGCTTTTTGTTTTCTCTGCAGCTTTCCTAGCAGCCTTCAAGTTTATATCAGCGGAGACAATTTCAGACACTTCAGGAGTCTTTGACAAGATAAGAGCGATGGCGGATCCTTGAGCTCCCGCACCAATAACTGAAATCTTCAAATCATGCACCTCAATTTTATCAATGATCCCGCTTTTGAAAATTTAAGTTTTATGATGAATAAACACGTGACTGAAGTTGATGACTGCAAATTATTTAGAAAAAAGAAAACGAGTCGCCAGTTTGTGTTTGGGTTTGAGTGCGCGCGAGAAATAAGGTTCTAGAAATCCATGAAGTAGTAGTTCATTTCGTGCGCCCAGTGAGTAACCATTTAAAATAGTTTATGCATTGCAAATGTAAGTACGTGGCGTTTTGAATGAAATATGACATTGTAGTTGTAGGGGCAGGGATCATAGGTATGGCTTCTGCATTCTATCTTAAGAAAAGCAATCCTGAGAAAAAGATTTTGGTTATAGAAAGAGGCTTGGGGGCAGGTCAAGGCAACACTGCTCAAGCGGCAGGTATGTTCAGACACATCTTTACTTCAGTACATAACAGCAAATTGGCATATTCGTCTATTCAATTCTATAAGCGAATACAGAAAGAACATGATATTTGCCTAAAAGAGATAGGATATCTTTGGTTACTATCTAAGAAACAATACGCCGATAACTATGCAAACATAAAATTGATGAAACATAGAGGGATTAGGATGCTCTCACATAATGAACTGTTGGAATATAAAGGAATTCAGTTAGATCTAAACCCGGCTGATCCTGAGGTGAAGATGATGAATCTTGAAGACATCCATATGGGAATCTACTGCGCTGAATGTGGAGAGCTTGATCAGACTCAGTTACTCAACTATTACAGACACAATTTCCTAGCACGAAAGGGAGAAATTCTTTACCAAACAGAAGTTAAATCATTGAAAATCTCTCCTGCCCTAGATTTTGATATACCTCTTCTCTGGCAAGACTACCAGATAACTGGAGTGAAGACCAACAGAGAAGATATAGAGGCCAACAAAGTCATTCTTGCTTGTGGAGCCTACAACAGTTGTCTTCAGGATTCATTAGGATTGCCTTCTTACAGTAGACCGAAGAAACGTCAACTCTTCCAAGTCAAGACTCAAGCACTTGGGGAACTACTTGATTTTCCTTTTATGGTTCTACCCAAAGCAGGTGTATTCCTAAAACCAGACAAACCGGCAAAAGCATTTCTGGTTGGAGGAGCTGATCACTTCGGAAGACGCTTCGACTTTGATACTCATGCTGAGAAGAAGTTCTATGAGTATTCTTTACATCCAATATTAACTAAATATATTCCAGCGTTTGAGAGAGCTCAAGTTGTAAATTCTCAAGCAGGTCTATACGATATAAACTACATAGATGGAGTTCCTTATGTCTATGAAACTCGTAATGTGATAGTTGCTGGTGGTTGCAGTGGGAGCGGTATAATGAAAGCAGATGCAATAGGTAGAATAGTCGACGCTCTTTACAGAGAAGAATCAAATGTCAAACTGTTTGGTGACATCGATTTTACTATTTCAGATATAGGAATAACCTGCAGAAATGCAGAAAAAGAAAACTTTTTACTTTGAGAGCAAACTTCTTGAGTTTCCTGTAATCAAATCGCTCGCATCTTTCTTTAAATACCGCTTTGGTGTATTGGGCTTAAATTTTGACTTTAGGTTTAGGGAACAAGATTTCAGGTCACCTAATTTTTGTTATGTTTCCGTATTTTCCGATGTTTATTCGCCATTTTCCCTTGAAGGATGACACAAAACCGTTTTCAATCTGCAGAGTGTCTCCGACCTTTACAGTCAAGATTTTTTCATTCCACAAAACCAACATTATTGCGCCAGTTTCATCCCCTACCTCCGCCTCAAGTATGTCATGTTTTATGCCTGTGCCTGTGATGATTTGCTTAGGCTCGGAAGTTTTTAACACTTTGACTTTGATGTTCACATGGTCCATTCCAGGCTTCAGTATGTATATATTCAAAAGCTCATCCTCGTTTACAACTCGTCTCTCGGTCTCATAAACATTTACTAAGCGAACCGATAAAGAAAAGTTAGGAAGGTACTATTCTATTTACGGGGCTCATTTAGCATGGCGACTCTGCAGTGTAGCCGTTGTTCAGCAACTTTTGAGCAGTATCCTCCCCTCTACAAATGTACGAAATGCGATGGACTTCTGGAATATGCTTATGATTTCAAACAGTTAATTAGGATAAAACTAGATGGTTCTTTCACCTTCTGGAAATACAGGTCACTTCTTCCAAAAGTCAAAAACGTTGTGAGCATGGGAGAAGGCGGCACACCTCTACATAGGGCAGAACGTTTAGCAGAAGAAATTGACTTGGGCAAAGTATATCTGAAAGATGAAACTCGAAATCCAACGAACTCTTTTAGAGACAGATGCGCAACTTTGATGATTTCCAACGCGCAAGACCTAAACCACAACTCAATTGTATGTGCTTCAAACGGAAATTTAGGAGCCTCTTTAGCCGCTTACTCCGCTAAATCAGGACTCACATGTCACATTATTGTTCCCAAAAACGTTGACATAGGCAAGCTGGCTCAGATGTTAATCTACGACGCTCTCATTGAGGAGCACGGAGAAATCGTTGATGAATCCGTTGAGCGCGTTGAGTCTTTAGCGAAAGAAACAGGCTGGTATCAAGCTACTGCAGAGCTGAACCCTCTAGCGATTGAAGCTCAAAAAACCATTGCTTATGAAATTGTGGAACAGTTAGGAGTACCAGACTGGTTTATCGTTTCAATAGGAAGCGGGGGAACAATACATTCCATTTGGAAAGGCTTCAAAGAACTGCAAACTCTAGGAACTATTGATGAACTGCCGAAATTAGTGGGCGTGCAAGCAGATGGCTGTGCACCCATTGTTAATGCGCACTTGAAGAATGAACCGGAGCCAGTTACTATTCCAAAACCTTCTACACATGCCCTTGGAATACTTGTACGCAATCCATTGAACGGAAGATGGGCACTTGATGCAATAACAAAATCTAAAGGCGTCGCGATCGCAGCGTCAGACTCAGAAATCTTCGCTGCGGAACAAGAAATCGCTAGGCTTGAAGGGATTTTCGCAGAGCCAGCGAGCTCAGCGACAATAGCTGCTCTGAAGAAGCTGGCTTACCAGGGCATTATTGATAAGAAAGATACGGTTGTGGGTCTTATAACTGGAAGCGGGTTGAAAGCAACAGACGTTCTCCAAGCTTTGGCGAAAAAGCGAAAAACCGCTGTTGTAGGTTTGGAATTAAGCACAAAAGAGAAAATTCTACGCATCTTAATCAGAAGGGACGCCTACGGCTACGACTTGTGGAAAAAACTGGGAAAAACAATGACAAGAACCGCTATCTATCAACATCTGAATGGCCTGTCCCAAAGAGGGTTGGTGGTTGCTTATGAACGGGAGGGGAGAAAATACTTCAAAATTGCTGAGCGGGGGAAGAAAGTTTTGCATGCTATCGATGAATTGAAGACCTTGCTGTAGTTGCCATAACAAATCTTAAATGTAACGAAATTATAGTAAAGTTATAACTTAACTAACACTCAAATAAATGATTGTGAGAGCGATGATTAAATTAAGTGTGAACATAGACCACATCGCGACCCTTCGTCAAGCTCGAGGAGCTCCTTTCTGGGAGCCAGACCCAGTGACCGCTGCAGTAATATGTGAGCAGGCTGGAGCCGATGGGATAACAGTACATCTGAGGTTAGACCGACGCCACATTCAGGATCGCGATCTGCGCCTGCTCAGGCAGACAGTGAAAACAGATCTAAATCTTGAGATGGCAGCTATTGACGAAATGGCGAAGATTGCACTCGACATTAAACCCGACAAGTGCACTTTGGTTCCTGAGAGACCAGAAGAACTTACCACCGAAGGCGGGCTTAACGTTGCTGGCCAAAAAGAGCTTTTAAGCGAAGTGATTAAGCAGCTCCATTCAGGAGGGATTGCGGTTAGCATATTCATAGAACCTGAGGAGGTGCAAGTCAAGGCGGCTAAGGATGTTGGTGCAGATGAAGTGGAACTTCATACCGGAGTATATGCTGGTGTTTCATCAACGGGCGAGATAGAACACCAGTTCAAGAGACTGCTTCTGGCAGCAAAGCTTGCTGGAGAACTGGGGCTAGAAGTAAACGCTGGTCACAGTCTAACCTTTCGCAACCTCCCTCGCGTTGCTACTCTTCCCAATCTAAGCACGGTAAGTATAGGACATAACATCATCACGCGAGCGATCTTCATAGGATTGGATCAGGCGGTTAAGGAGCTTTTAGCCATATTACACTGAATCTTCTCACAACTTAAGGAAGTCATTGAAGAATGACCAAAATCATATTCATGCTTACGTACAATGATTTAACCGTTCCAAACGCTATTGAGGTCTTCACGCATGCCATCTCTTAAAGTCTAATGGTTTTCTGCCATTCAGTTTTAAAGTCATGAACGCTAATTGTTAACGTTGATCTTGGAGGTCTTACAAAATGGTTCCGCGTTCGTTGTCATTTGGAAAGCTTGATCCTAAGCTGCTTGAACAAGTAATTTTCGGTTATCTTGGTTCTCCTGATCCCCGCGTTATTATTGGTCCCAAGATGGGTGAAGACGCTGCTGTGATCGATTTTAAGGACAAAGCTCTTGTTGTTCATTCTGACCCCATAACTGGGGCGATCGAAAACATCGGCTGGCTTGCTGTCAACGTCTGCGCTAACGACATTGCAACTCGAGGGGTTCGACCTCTATGGATGTTGATTGTCATGCTTCTACCTCAAAACACTGCTTCTACACAACTTAAACATATAACAAGTCAAATTGACGAGGCTGCAAAAGAACTTGACATCGCTATTGTGGGAGGTCACAGCGAGTTCACCATGAACATTAAAAGACCTATACTCGTTGCAACAGCCATTGGGGAAGCTGAAAAAAAGAAACTTGTAAGGTCCAGCGGAGCACAAATCGGTGACAGCATAATCGTGACCAAAGGCGCCGCAATCGAAGGAACAACTATCCTATCAACAGAACTAGCTGAACTCTTAGAAGAAAAAATTGATAAAACAACAATTCAGAACGCTCAGAAATTTATCAAACTAATTAGTATTGTGGAAGACGCTTTAACCGCCACTGAAATTGGAGGAGTCCACGCCATGCATGACGCCACTGAAGGAGGAATCGCCGCGTGTCTACAAGAAATTGCATGGGCATCCAACATAGGTATAACCGTTTGCGAGGAGAAAATCCCAATATACGAAGAGACTAAATCAATATGTAATGCCCTAAACATTGATCCGCTTAAGACCATAAGCTCTGGATCACTAATAATCTCAGCGTGTCCAGAGAAGGCTGAAGAAATAGTTGCTGCTCTTAAAGTAAAGGGCATTCAGACGGCGGTGATTGGTAAAACAGTGGATAAGAGTGAGGGTTCATGTGTTTTCCGGCGTGATGGAACCAAACTTGATCTTTCTAAGCCTGTAAAAGAAGAGTTGTGGCGTGTTTTAGGCTAAGCATAGTTAGCTTTGTGTAACCTTATTATTTATTATAGGAAAGAAATTAAAAAGAAATGTGGAGACAAAATGGGAATTAAGGCTTCAAAGGTTTCTGTGGTCATCCCAACGTTTCGAGAGGAAAAATACATAGCGGCAACGCTGTCCAAACTCGTTAAAATAAAGCCTTCCATAGAAATCGTTGTGGTTGATGGGGGAAGTAACGATGACACATTTGAGGTTGCGAAACGTTTCACAGATAAAACCTATCAAATAAGAGAGCGTGGAATCTCAAAAGCAAGAAATTACGGTGCTAAGCAAGCAAGGGGAAACATAGTAGTGTTTCTCGATGCAGACGTGTCTCCTCCATCAAATTTTGTGAAAAAAATGCTTGAAGTATTTAACGACTGCAATGTAGTGGGTGCAACTTGCAGCATTATGCCCGTTCAACCTAGATTCATTGAATTCGCCTTCTTCCAATTTTACAACCTTCTCATTCGCCTCTGTACCAAGATTAAGCCGCATTCTCGAGGGGAATTTCTCGCTGTTAGAAAGAAAGATTTTCTAAGAGTTAATGGATTTGATGAAAACATGCCATGTTAAGGCGATTTCGAAAATTAGGTTTTTCCAAAGTTCTCAGCACTTGGTCCAAAGACTACCTGTTCTTCTTGCTACACGGAAAGCCCTTGTCAAAGGTTTGGCAACCTGCACGCTGAACATTTTGTCGCAATGACAGAATTTAGAAACACATAAAGGTTAAAACTTCACATCGTTTAGCAAGTTGTTGGAGTTCAATAAAAATGGCGCTTTCATCGCAAAAAGCTCTCAGTGTACTAAGACGTGCTTTAACACCTAACAGACCTTACCACGCGCAGTGGATGTTGACTCATCGATGCAACTACCGTTGCAGAGGCTGTGACGTTTGGCGTAGACAACAAAACATGAGAGAGTTATCGGTTGACGAGGTGAAAAAAGGGCTAGATGTTTTGAGAGACCTCGGTGTCATGGACATAGTGCTTTCCGGCGGAAACCCGTTGTTGCGGGATGATATTGACGAAATTATTGATTACGCTTCACAATCTTTTATAACCACAGTGTATGATAATGGCAGTCTAGCATTAGAAAAGATAGATGCTCTTCGCAGCGCGGATTTCGTTGCTATATCACTGGATACTTTAGACGAAAAGAAAAATGATTACGTAAAGGGTGTACCTGGAGCTTGGAGAAAGGCTATGGAAGCTATTGAGACGCTGCAGAAAGAAAACGTTTCCGTGGGAGTTTCTCCTACCATCTCACAGCTTAACCTACATGAAATCATTGACTTTACAAAGTATTTCACTGACCGCAAAATCCCTGTTTGGTATTGCCTATACTGGTACGACCAGCCAATTGACAAACGATTATTTGGAATAGGAAGAAAAATCGACGAGTTTGAAATCACGG
>SMTZ1_10002422_pt1 | contig 18836 bp, 16 predicted proteins | sample DeeMarSWOR136_30_FD_25667 | JGI IMG/M metagenome (IMG submission 25667)
GTTATGGTAGGGTACTTGCAAGACCGAAGCTGCTTGTCAATGATAATGAAGAAGGAACTATTACAACTGAAGACACTATATACATTGCCGAAAAACAAACCAAGTATATACCCACAACTGCCACATCCACGACGAACCAGCAGTATTCCCCCGACACATCGGTCACTTTTAAGCCTTATAATGCAGGTATCGAGCTTACGATTCAACCTCATATCAGCAAAGGTGACCAGCTCCAACTCACGATTGCTCTTAACAGGACTGATTTTGATTTAGCGGGAGAGAAGACTGTGAGTATCGGAGACGAAGAATTTCCCAAGCCTCTCGATACCCGCACAAGCAATGTCCAGACGATTGTGACTGTCCCGGACGGGAAAACGATAATACTCGGCGGACTGGAAAAGACTACCCAAAGTAAAGGCGGGGGGAAAGTACCCATACTCGGTGATCTTCCTCTTCTTGGAGGACTCTTTAGAAACGCATCTAATGCCAGTGTTCAGAGCAGGCTTTACGTGTTCGTTAAAGCCCATATCTTGCGGCCCGGTCAGGAGTTTACCGGCATCTCCGATATAGAAGTCGTCTCGCTTAAGAACCGCGAAACATTTGAGAAGTTCGAGAAAGAGATGCAGGATTACGAGGATTGGCCCGGCATAAAGCCTAAGCCGATGGATCCGGAAAAGGTACTCGAAGAGGATGAAGAAAGAGAGGTATCAATAAGGGACCGGAAGGTTTTCGATAAACTTAAAAAAGGAACGCAGGAGAACGGGATTAAGTTTGGTCGAAAGAGCCGCCCGATAGAATTAAATCAAGCTCCCGAACGTGATGCAACAATTTCTCTTAAAAACCGGCAGCAGTTAGACAAGTCCATAAAAGAAATGAAGGAAGGTGGGGATTTACCCGGCACAAAGCCTGAACCGATGCATCCCATGCAGCTTCTTAAGACCGATTAAGGCCTTGTGCCCGGGGCGATACGTGATAGGATATACGCAATACGAAGTATGAAAGATTTACTAATACAAACCGCCAGGCGTACGGATTTGGTTGATGCAGAGCAGTTAGCCAAATTTCTCGATGAAAATAACAGCGGGCAGCGTCTTGATGAGGTCCTGCTTGCCTGCCCTTATTTTACCGAAGATGTGGTTTTGAAGCTCTTTGCCGAGGCCCTGGGCTGTGAGTTTCTGTCTGAAATAGCTCCCAAAGCCGTGCCGGTCGAATTTATTGAGGCAGTGCCGGCCACATACGCTCAGCACCATTTTCTTATCGGTATAAAAACCGAGGACGGTGAAAAGGCCGAATCGACAGGTGAGGAATCTTCCGGCCGTCAAACCGAGCTTACCGTGGTTTTGTCCAAGCCGCTGGATGCGAATGCCCTTGATAATGTCTCAAAGATGACTGGTCTGCCTGTCAGACCGGCCATATCCACCCGTGCCACTATCACCTCGGTAATAGATGTTGCATACGAGCAGAGGACGACAGTGATTGAAGAGGTGGCCGAAGAGCTGGATTCCCAGAATCTCGACCAGCTTGTCGACGAGGTTGCCGCTTCCGATGACCTGCTCGATGTGGTAAACAGACCGCCGGTTATCAGATTGGTTAATGATATTCTGTTTCGTGCCTTGCAATTGAGGGCAAGTGATATTCATGTTCATCCATACGAGGCAAAGATTCAGATCCGCTATCGTATAGACGGTATTTTGTACGACACGTTGAGTTTGAACAGGAATGTGCTGCCGTTAATTATTTCGCGTATCAAGGTTATGGCGGGTATGGATATAGCGGAGCGCCGGCTTCCACAGGACGGCCGATGCAGTGTCAGGCTGGGCCAGCGGGAAGTAGATTTGCGCATCAGTACGGTTCCGACGAGCTACGGTGAGCGCAGTGTCTTGAGATTGCTCGATAAAAGCACCGCCCTGTACGGATTGAACGAGCTTGGGCTTTGGGAAGACGATTTGAAGAAATTCGATTCTCTGCTGACCCGCTCGCACGGGGTTATTTTCGTAACGGGGCCAACGGGCAGCGGTAAAAGCACGACCCTTTACGCCTGCCTTAACAGGATTAATTCGGCAGAGAAAAATATTATGACGATAGAAGACCCGATCGAGTATCAGCTCGAAGGGATAAGCCAGATGCAGGTTGCTTCGAAAAAGGGCGTGACCTTTGCAAACGCTCTGCGGCATGTTCTTCGCCAGGACCCGGATGTTATAATGGTCGGTGAGGTTCGTGACATTGAGACGGCCCGTATGGCGATACAATCTTCTCTGACCGGTCATTTGGTATTCAGCACGCTTCACACGAACGACTCGGCCGGGGCCGTGACCCGTCTTCTGGATTTGGGACTTGAGCCGTATTTGGTGAGCTCGTCCCTGATTGCGGTAATTGCACAACGATTGGTGCGAAAGGTCTGCCCTGATTGCAGGGAGGCTGCCGAACCCACACCCCATGAATTGAGAGAATTGGGCATAGGATCGTCGGCCTTGCCCGGTAACGGCGGGAAATTTTTTATCGGCAAAGGCTGTGAAAGGTGTTTTCAGACCGGTTATCGAGGCCGGACGGGTGTATATGAAATCCTGCTGATTAGCGAAGAAATCCAGAACCTCGTATACAAAAGGGAAACAGCCGGTACAATAAAGAAGGTTGCCCTTGATGCAGGCATGCAGACTTTGCGGATGGATGGAGCCAGGAAGGTCCTTGCCGGTGTGACTACCGTCTCTGAGGTCTTAAGAGTGACACAGGCAGACATAATGTAGTGGAAAGCTTGAAACGAAAAAAGCAAAACCACAGTGTAAAATTCAAAACTTTTTAAGTTTTTAACTATTTTAGCTTTTACATTTTAATTTTTGATTTCACTTATGCCCAGATACCACTATATAGCGATTGCAGCGGATGGCAAAAAAGTCAAAGGAACGATTACGGCTGAAAGCCCTTACTCGGCGCGAAAACAGCTCAGAGTTCGGAGCGTCCACCCGTCATCAATCTCGGAGGTCGGCGCCGGCGGCGAGGGTAAAGCAGCGCTATTTTCGATTTTCGGCAGGACCGGTAAAACCCAGATAATCGATTTTACCAAGCAGATGGCCACACTGCTTAATTCCGGTATTAAACTGACCGAAGCGCTATCGGTCCTTACCCTGCAGGCCTCCGATGTGCGGTTCAAAAACGCCATAAGCGACATTCGCGACCGGGTTGTGACCGGCGAGTCATTTGCCGATGCTATGAAAGAATACAGCGATTATTTTGATGTGATTTTTGTAAGTATGGTGCGTGTGGGTGAGGTCACCGGCTCTTTGAGCAAGAGCCTGTCGACCATAGCGGGCTTTATGGAAAAGCGCCAGCGGGTCGAATCGAAGGTAATCACAGCGATGATATATCCGATTATTCTTATTTTATTTTGCCTTGTGGCCATTATGATTTTGACGACCGCCGTCGTTCCCAAGATAGGTGAGCAAATCGAACGGGCGGGCCAGGAGCTGCCCTGGATTACGAGGCAATTGATGGGCTTTAGTAATATCCTGATGAGTTGGCGGCTGTTTGTGGTTATCGCGGCCGTGCTTGGTATCGTCCTGGCCGTTAAGCGGTTTCTCAGGACAGAGCGTGGTGCGTATTTGCGTGACAGGTTTTTGTTGTCTTTGCCGATGTTTGGCCCTCTCATAAAGCAGCGTGTAGTGTCGCGTTTTGCCTCAACGCTTTCGACACTTCTCGGCTCAGGTCTTGCAATGGCTGAATCTCTTCGGGTTGTGGCCTCCGTTACGGGCAACAGTCTGATGAGAAGGGCCGTTGAGCAGTCGCGAGAGAGGATTCTTGCCGGCGCTGATATTGCAACCCCGCTGAGAGACAGCGGCGTTATTGACCCTGCTATCGCCCATATGGTTTCCGTCGGGGAAAAGAGCGGCGAGCTGGAAACGATGCTCAGGAATATCAGCGAAAACCTTGAGGCCTCAACAGACGTAGTTATTGAGAGATTGAGCGCCGCGGTAGAGCCGCTTATAATAATTGTTATGGCCGGCATTGTGGGCCTGATTGCTTATGCGGTGATATCGCCGATTTTGAAGATTTCACAGGTAAGTTTTTGAGTGACTTTTTTAGGAGTTTGAAGATAGATGAAGAAGCGAAGAAAAAACAAAGTGCGAAAAGGTTTTACGATGGTCGAGCTTATGGCCGTGCTGATTATCCTTGGCCTGCTTGCCACGGTGCTGGTGAGGAGTTTCATGGGCCAGACGGATAAAGCTCGTGTTATCACCACGAAGACGAACCTGAGGGCTCTTCATATGGCCGTTATGCAGTTCAAGATGGATACCGGCCAGTTACCGACCGAAGAAGAAGGCCTTATGGCCCTTATTGAGCCTCCATCCGAGCTTGAGGAGCTTGTTGATCCGGACGGCTATCTGGAAACTACCGAGGTTCCCAAGGACGGCTGGGGAAATGACTTTTATTTTCAACTTTATCCCGAAAGTGGTAAGCAGTTTGTAATCATAAGCTGGGGTGCCGACGGTCAAGAGGGCGGTGAGGGCTATGATGCTGATCTTTACAGCACAGATGCAGAATAATGCGTATATGAGAAGATGTGTATATGCGAATGAACATGATTATGCCAAAGTGCCGTACGACTGGCGTTTTCGTACTACCGCTCGTCTGCGTGTCCGTGGTTTTACGGTGACAGAGCTGGTGGTGGTTGTTTTAATTCTGTCGTTCTTTGTGCTTGTGGCGGTGATGAATCTTTTCGGCCTGCTGACGAAAAATACGTTTAAATTACAGATCAACGAGTTTGTCTCCACAATGCAAATGGCAGCGTCGGCCGCGGCCGAGAGCGACAGGAGATATGAAGTTATCATTGACCTGACAGAGCAGAGCTATACTCTTCGCCAGATTACCAATCCAGACCTGTTTCAGGTTCTGGAAGAAGAGGTTATTGCAACAAATAATTTTGGCAGTGATTGTCAGGTTGTCTATGTTTTATTCGACGATTTGATGGAGACGGATGAAGACCACCAGATAGCCAAGTTTCGAGCCGGTCACGCGGGTTGGCAGTATGGCGGGAAAGTCGTTTTCCTCGACGAGAAGGAACAGCCGTATTCGGTTATCGTTAACCGAATGAACAGGGTGGTCAGGTTACAGAAAGGTGATGTTGAAATCTTAATGCCCAAGGCTAAAGATGATGTTTTCTTCTAAAAATATTGGTGTGTCGTTCGTATCAGGCCGCACGTTTCGTAATGTATCGCGTCCCGCGATACGCGATACCAGAGAAAAGGCTTTCAGCCTGGCGGAAACGGTAGCCGCCCTGATGATACTGGCCTTTATGAGCACCAGTGTGCTGGTTGTTATAAACAACTATATGGCCTCTGCAGCGGATTCGGTAATGCGTATGCAGGCGTTCGAAGTTGTGCGCAATAATATGGAGACACTTCTTGCTTCGAGCTCACTGGAAGAATCTGTTGAGTATGGAGTGAGTGAGATTTATCCTGACATCCGGTGGGAGACGTCGGTAGAGATGTTTTACGAGCCTTTAAACGCGAAGATGTGGATTCAGGCGATTTGCTCGGCCGAGTATACGGACTCGGAAGATGAAGTTCAGACGGTTGAACTGACGCATTGGCTGACCGACCTGACAAAGGCGCAGTCGCTTCAGATTCTTGCGCAGCAGGAGCGGGAACGGGAGATGTTGGCCGATGAGATAATCGAGACGCTGGAAGAAGCGGCCATTTATGCCGGTGTCGACGAGCAAACGATCCAGCAGTGGGTGAGAAATGGTATGAAGCTGACCGAAGAGGGCTACTATATTGAGAGTCAGCTTGACCTTTATAGGGACACTAACGGCAGTCCGACCATCGAGGACAAGATACGGCTTGAGCAAGATAATTTTGACGACAGTTTTCCGATGGACGAGCTACCTGATTCAGGCGAAGCTGTGCCGTAGTTTGATGAACTCTTTAAGGAATGATGTTTTATAAGCGAAGTGCTGAAGGTTATGAGAAAAGCTTCTATCAAATTTGCAGGACGAAGGGGTTTTTCATTGGCTGAGGTGCTCACGGCACTGGTGATAGCGTCTATGGTTTTGGTTACTGTGCTGGGTATCTACAGCCGGGCTGAGAGTGTCTCTGCCACCATAACGCGCAAGCTTGATGACTCCAGACTGCCCTCTGAGGTTCTGCAGCGGATCGCCGAGGACCTGGACAGAATAATTACATCCGACACCAGTACCAAAGTTAATATCAGCAATAAATTTGATAACGGATATTCGACCGCACAACTGACAATTACGAGGACTATCGTCGATTCCGAGAAAAAGGCAAAGGTCTTTGAAAATATCATTTGGCAGACGAGCTATGATTATGATGCAGGCGGTCTTATTTTATACCGGCATCGCTCGAGTGAAATCGGATTGCTTGAGGACAAACTGCTCGATGCGGAGAGGGAGAACTGGGAGCAGGGGCTTTTTGTGCCTGTATGCTCCGGCGTTACTTTTTTTAAGATTGAGGCAATCAATGGCGGAGAGTATCTGGACAAGTGGAGCGGCCGACTGCCTCCCGGTGTTAAGGCCACAATTTCTTTTGCAGAGCCTTTTGAGACATTAGACAATTCCTGGGATGTGTTTGATGACCAAAAATATGCGCGAACGATAGCGATTGACAGGACCAGAAAAATTAAATTCAAAATCACGCAAAAACCTCCGGATACCTCTGAAGGCCCGGAAGCAATGGAAGACCCGAACAGCCTGGAGGAATTAATACCTTTTCCTGAAGATGAGATACGAGATGCGAACAGTAGAAGATAACCAGGTAGGATACGTTCGATCCGGCATTGCACTTTTGGTGACATTAGTGCTGTTAGTAGTGCTATCGGTACTGATGTTAACCCTGAGCACTCGTCTGTCCGCTCAGCGTCACCGCGACAGGTATATCATAGATTACAGTAAAGCCCGCTATGCCCGTGACTCGGCGGTCAAATACGCCCTTGCCACATTGAATGATATTAATACTCCTATGTTGATTGAACGACCGAATGAGCCGGATTTTTCCGATTTATTTATGATGAGTGAAGAGCAGTACACAGAGCTTTTGGAAGCGTGGCGTCTCGAACAAGAAGAAATGTCTTCGATTGAGAACGAGCGGAGGCAGGAGAGAGATTTCATCTCCCCGAATTTTGAAGATATGTCACCGAATGATGTTAATGGCTTTGGTGATGTGAACGAGACGCGCTATACGGGAACTTTTGGTGATTTTAATGAACCCAACTCTCAGAGGGTTCCCGGTCCTTATGGTCCGCCCTGGCCGTTTGTTACCGAGCCGGTTGAGTTTGAAATTGGCACTGCCAAAGTTCGGATTGAAATTGAAGATGAAAATGCAAAATATCCTATCGGTTGGGCGGTAGTGGATGATAAGAGCATCCAGCGGGAAGCCATAGCCGGTTTCGAGACTTTCTGCGAGTGGATGGAAGTCAATGATGTCGAGATTGAGTCGTTACAAGACCAGCTTGAACAGATAAGCGAGATAAAAAAGTTCAAGGTTGATTTCAAGACGATAACTCAGATGGAAAGAGTACCAATACCTACACCAACGACGAGCACTTCCAGAAGGACAACCAGCCGCAGCAGGGTCAGGCCGACCCGGATGCGGACCGTCCGAAAAACTATATCTGTTGCTGATCAGATCAAGGAACAGAGTGCCGATTTTGCGAAACTTTGCCACAGTACAATGCTTGATACCGAGTCGCTGGCCAGGCCGACAATCATCAGCGAAACCAGAGAGGAATCGGCCCTGAAATATATCGGATTGTGGGCAACAAGGAAGGTTAACATCAATACGGCGCCTCGGCACGTGCTGGAAGCGGCTTTTACATTCGGCGGCGATGCCGACCTCATAGCCGAGGAAATAATACAGCGAAGACGCATAAAGCCTTTTACCGATATAGAGGAATTGAGACGCGAACTGTTTAGGTTTTCCAATGCGATTGAAAAATGCGAAAAATTTATCACAACTGTCAGCAGTGTTTTTACGATTAAAGTAACGGCGGCAAGCGGCGTTGCAAAGGCATCGGCCGTTATCGGGATAACGAGGGACGATAATAGGAGGATACAACAGATAGCAGTGATATCCGGTTAAGTATTTGTCCTGTGTAATGCGTGCCGTATATTGTGCATACAACGCATTACGGGGAATGATTTTTTAGGAGTTTGCTCAAATTGGAAGCGAAGAACCACTTGGGAATTTATTTAAGCAAAGACACCGCTACGGTAGTCTGCCTCGGTTCAGGCGGCAATAACCATAACATCCTGGGCTGCTTTAGCGTTTCCGCGCAGGAACAAACCGAGCAGAAGCACCAGGAGCTGGCAACTCTTATTACTCAAGGTTGTGCCGAGAGAGAATTGCAGTTTTCGGAAGTTGCGGTGGCTTTGGATTGCGCGATGTTCATGCAGCATGATGTACACAGCGACTTCAAGGACCCGAAACAAATCGGTCAGACCGTCAGGTTCGATACAGAGGAAGCTCTTGCCACTGATGTAAGCGAGATCGCGATTGCATTCCAGATAACTTCAAGTAACGAGGACGGGTCGGCATTGAGTGTCTTTACTACGGAGCGCAAGATGTTGTCGGATGTCCTTCTGTCTTTGCAGAGTCATCATATTGATCCGGTAACTATAGAGCCTGATGTAAGTTGTCTGTCGAGATTTATTTCCCGGAATATATCAGGACCTGAAAATTCACACCCTCTTTTCGGTGTTCTTTCCAGACGAAGAGGTTATTTTGTTGTTCCTGTCCCGTCGGACTCGAAGCAAGCTTGGCTTATGCGAACGTTCCTGGTGGGCCCGACACAGACCAGAACGGCACAGCTCGCAAGAGAAGTTTTTGTGACTACCGCTTTGCTTGAAGATGGAGAGCCGATAGATTGCCTTAAAGCTTTCGATTCCACAGGCTCTGTAAACTATCAGCAGCTCAGTGAGAGACTTGGCTTTGAAGCAAGCGGCATTGATTTCGTCAAGGCCGTTTCAACCGAACCTCAGGCTTTGGCCGATTGTGCCGATCCCGTTGATTTTGCAATTGCCTATGGAGCGGCTTTGGCCCATTTGGAAAAGCCGCAAAGCATGAATTTCCGCAGCGACTTTATGCCGTATCAGGGCAAGAAACAGCGGATGGAGAAGGCACTGAAGTTTGCAAGTGTATCGGTAACGGTGCTCCTGCTTGCTCTCGGAGTGTATTTTCAGATGCCGTTGATGATGACCAATGAGTATCGCAGCAGGTTGCGCAAAAAATTCGCGAAAGAATATAAAGCCGTTATGCCGGGAAGGGCGCTGCCGGGTCAATTTGTCACCGCACAAAAAAGACTTGAAAGTGAATTGAGACGCATCAAGGATGTCCAGAGCGGCAGGTTCGGTGCCGCAGGAGAGGAGTCTATGTTGAGTAAGCTGACGCTGGTTCTTGAGGCATTCAACAACTGCGCGGAATCGACCAATTTGAAAATAAATGAAATCTCTGTTACGGAAAAGAATATTCGCATAAAGGGCGATACGGCCAGCATGCAAAAGACGTTGGAATTACGCAAATCAATCGAGAAGAGCAATTTGGAGATTTTGCAGGATAGTATTACCGAAAAGAGCAATCGTAGCAATTTCATTATCACAGTTGTTCCGAAAAAATAGTGCAGGAAAGGTTTTATGAAGGACATATATAAGAATCCGATGTTGTATTATATCCTCGCTCCTTGCCTGGTGGCTTTATGGCCGTTATTAGTCTGGGCGGTTTATCTGCCGGCCGCGGAAAGTGACTTGAAGGATGGGATGGAGGGATATGAAAAGGTCCAGGTAACAATAGATGCAATTTTAGAGCTTGACCCGGATCGACTGGAGAATGATGATCCTAATAAAACGGCGGATAAATTTGATTATGCTACTGCTGTGAGCGATATTGCTCGCAGGTGCAATATACCAGCGGCTAATTATACTGTCAGTTCAAAACCAATCAGACCTTCCAGCAGAGGCAAGAAAAGTCAAAGTGCCACAGTGACTCTAAACGATGTCAACATAGCAAGATTTGCCAATTTTCTCTCCACGATTCAGCTTCGGTGGGCCAATTTGGAGTGTGAAAGCGTCTCGCTTACCCAGAAGAAGGGACTGGTTGATGTATGGAAGGTGGATATGAACTTCAAATATTACTATTGAAATCGATTGCGTTTAGATTATCCACTGGCTGAATTATCATTTCTTTTGTTGTATTCTGAATGACGTTTCACCCTTACTATATGTTGTATATTGCCCACTTTACCCAGACAGACTCTGTCAGACGCCTTTCATGTGAAAATTGATTTTTTTTAAAGGTCGGTTTTCGATACTGATAAGCCTTATCCACCCTCGATTGATGCGTTTTCTGTGCTTTTTTGTAAAAAATCAAAAGCAAAACTTTTCTAAAGTTTTTTTGCTTTTCCTGTCGATATCAACATTGCAAAGTTAGTTTAGGGCCTTTGAAAGGATTCAGGGGGCATACAATATATAGTGGTTCCAAGTCCGGGCACGAAAGCATGGATGCTTTCGCCTGTAGTATTTATTGCAGAATAGTCTAAATGCATCAATTTGATATTAATGGCCGGTTTGGAGGCCAAAATCAACAAGACCATCCTCTTGATGGTAATTTGGCTCCAGATGAGGATTTGATTATGGAGCAGATCCTTGAAAATCTGAACACTACGCCCATTGGCAAGGTATTAAAACGGATTGCTTCGCTGCCGGAGGTTCGCCAGGATAAGATTCTTGATGTTCGCCGCCAGCTTACTGAAGGTAAATATGATTTAAATTCGCGATTAGATGTAGCTCTTGACAGGGTTCTTGAGGACCTTTCCACATAGAGACATTAGATCCCCGGTTTGCCGACTGGGCCGCTTGCCTTGATGACTTGGTGATTGAGTGCGTATTTATATTCAGCGTTTTTGTCTTCGTTTTCCCATTTTATCTGCTCAAGGTTGGACAAAATGGGATTTCTTTCACTGCAACTACGAGATTATTTCAGGAACATCATCGTCCGCCTCGTCTACTGCCTCGTCCACCGCTTCGTCCACCAGCTCGTCCGATTCGACCGGCTTATAGTCTGTCTTCTTGGATTTCTCTACCTCTGCTTTGAAGGCCGCCGTGACTTTTTCCTGTATCCTTTGTCTGCATTCTGCATTAATCGGATGGGCGATATCGGCGTGCAGTTTCATTCTACCTTTGACGTCTTTTCTTGCCCGGTTGTCCTTAAGTTTTGCCCCACAATTATTGCAGAATTTGGCTCTGAGATGGTTTTTGCCTCCGCATTTGTCGCAATGGTCGGTCATTTTTCTCGAAGGCATAGCAACAAAAACACCGCCCGCACCTTCGATGACCTTGATGTCGCGAACCACAAACTCATTGTCAATCGTTATGGAGCAGAAAGCTTGCAATCTGGCATCCTTGTTGCTCACTAATTTGACTCTGACCTCGGTGATTTTCATTTTTTGCCTCGCTTAAAAGTTTACCATCCGTTGTTATTGACGATAATGCTTGTGCAGTCAAAATTTTCTGTAAATTGGTGTTTGATGTTGCTCGCTCTTTTTTCATCCCAGCTGTCCGAAATTAAAAACAAAGCTGAACCACTACCGCTCAGGCACAAGGGCCCGATACCGGAAGATTCGATTCTTGCTTTCAATTTAGCAAGTTCCTGATATAAACTAAAACAGCTTGTTTGAAGCATATTTGCGCGCATTTCTAAGACTAAATCAATCCTGTTTTTTTCAATATTGAGCTTAATTCCGGTTTGGAGCTTTTTGTAGACAGTCGAATCGTGCATGTAATTAGCATAAACCTTTTTTGTAGAAACACTTACGTCTGGGAGTATCAACAGAGCCAGGAAGTTAAAATTTTTTGTTAATTTTTTAATTTTCTCGCCTTTTCCGGTGCAAAATGCCAGTGGCCCGTCCAGAAAGAAGGGTACGTCGCTGCCCAATCGCTCTGCCAGTTTTGCAAGCTGGCGATAGGGCTGCTTTAAGTTCAGGTATTTGTTTAGGCCGATAAGGGTCGCTGCTGCATCGCTGCTGGCTGAGCCAAGGCCTGAGCCGGAGGGGATATTTTTTGTCAGGGTGAGTTCGATGTCGGCTTTTTTGCCGCAGCTTTCGAGGAGCATTTCGCAGGCCTGATAGACGAGATTGTCCTTTCCTTCGGGTGACCAGCGCGGCCCTTTGCAGATAAGTTCGATACCGGTTTTTTTGCCCGGCCCGATGAGGATTTCATCGTAGAAGTTGACCTTGGCCATCACCGTTTCTATATCGTGGAAACCGTCCGGACGTTTTCCTGCTATTAAGAGACTGAGGTTGATTTTGGCGGGGGCCCGGACCAACAAGCTATCGTTGACTGTTTCGAACTGTTCTTTGCCGCTCATATTTGCTCGTTGACATTATAACTGAATATTCATATTTTGAGCACAAGAAATTAGTATAGGATTCATAGCAAAAACAATAGCCATTGCTTTCGCAGGTGCGATAGTCTGGGAATATTGGATGTCGGATAGTGAATTGATAAGTGGTGAATCGAGAGACGAGTCAAAAGCGACGGACGGCAAATCCGTCGCCTGGTGGCATTGGCACAGGCGGCTATATAACTGGGTGGTTCACTGGGCGGATACGCGCTATGGGATTTTTGCCCTTATTATATTGGCCTTGACAGAGCCGATCTGTGTGCCGATTCCTGCCGATGTTCTGGTTATAGGGCTTTGTCTGGGTAAGCCGAAGCGTTCGCTAAGATACGGGCTGACCTGCGCGTTATTTTCTGTTCTCGGAGGGACGATTGCTTTTTCTCTTGGCCTGGCTATCGGGCCTGAAAGGGTTGTGGATGTGTTCGGTACCATCGGTCTTGGTGAAAAAGCCCAGCTTGCGCTTGACATTTATACTAAGTATGACTTCTGGGCCATTGCTATCTCGGCATTGACACCGGTACCTTATATGATTTTCAGTTGGGTTGGGGGAATGGCTGAAGTATCACTACTGAAATTCGTTACGATAAGTGTTGTATTCCGCACTATGAGATTCGGATCAGAGGCGTTGCTTTTTTATTTCCTTGGTGAAAGGGCACGGCGGTTAATAGAAAAGTACTTCAATATTGCTACCGTTGTTGTTATTATATTGCTCATCTGTGTAGTTTATGTAATGAAGAAGCTGGGCCATATGTTTACCGGCTGAAAAATGAACGATACTCAAAAACAAACGCTTCTCAAGATCGCCCGCGATACGGTTGAGGCGGTGATTCAAGGCGGCGAGGTTCCAAAGCCCAAGTCTGACGATCCGCAGCTCAATTCCCATTGCGGTTGCTTTGTGACATTGAAAAACAAACAGCGGCTGCGGGGCTGTATCGGCCGATTTATTTCCGATATACCGTTGATTGAGCTTGTTGTTGAAATGGCGAAGGCCTCGGCCACAGGCGATATGCGTTTCTTTGCCGACCCGATAACTGTCGGAGAACTGGAACAACTGGATCTCGAGATATCGGTTTTATCGCCGCTTGAACGAACAAGTGACCCGCTGAGTTTACGGCTTGGAGTGGACGGCATCTATATAAAGAAGGGGCGTGCATCGGGCTGTTTTCTGCCTCAGGTTGCCACTGAGACCGGCTGGAGTAAAGAAGAGTTCCTCTCGTACTGCTGTGCACACAAGGCCGGCCTGTCCCCCGATGCCTGGAAGGATCCGGAAACAGAGGTTTATTTATTTACAGCCGAGGTTTTTGGTGCGGATTTCAAGGACATATAGGCCTGTAGTTTGCTCAACTCCCACCAAACAATAACGTAAATGCGGCTTTTTGTCCCCCTTTTGCTGTATAAATTAATCAGGTCAGCATTTAGAACGTGTTCTTTGAGAGTGTACATAACAGGGCTGCTGGATACTATTGTTACTGAAAATACGTCTAAGGTGGTTGCATTTATCGGCCGAATTTGGTATGTTATTAGAGACAGAAGACCTGGTGGTATTGCAGCGTGTTGTCCGTGGGAAGTGCCGGATATGGCGTAAGGAGGGTGCACAATCCCGTATCAACTCGTGCAGTCCGTGCTTGAATATAATGGATTTTTTCCGGAGCATAGAATGAGAGTTAATGTTTTGTTGTCGGTGTGCATCTTGATGTTTTCGACTCTGGCGCAGGGAGCATCTATTAGTCTGAGTGTCGGTGATGAAGACATTGTGGCACTGGAGACGAGTTCGGTAGGGGTGGAATCGAGTGTGGGTGGATTGGCGGATTTTAGCTGCGATGATGTTCACCGGCTCGGTAATACGGGTGAGCCCCGGATCCCGTGGAAGGTGATTACGGTATTGCTGCCGCCGGATGCGGACCTTTCGAGTGTTACGTGCCGTATTGAAAACCCCGTTTTAGAGGTTATTGAGGGCGCGTGGCAGGTAGAGCCGATGCCTCCTGTCGCAACACGGGATAAGAACGGCCGGGAAATGGTGCTCTGGCCTGAAGGTAAAAGGATTGTAGACGGCAAGGATGCCGATATTTATGAGAAAGATTCGTTCTGGCCCGAAGAGCAGATACGCATAACGGGGACTGGTAGACTCCGCAAGTGGCGATTGGCTGAAGTAGCCATTCCATTAGTGCGTTACAATCCTGTTAGCGGAGGTTTACTACAGCTTGCTGAGGCCGGGATTACGGTAGATTTTCAGAGAAAGGCCAGGTCGCCGGAAGCCAACAGGTCCGATCCGCTTGGGCGGTCAAGAGTGCGGGGCAAGGCTGTTAATTTTATTCAGGCCGTCGGGGATTACGATATAGCAGCAGCAAGCGGTCAGATTAGCCAGGTCAGTAGTCAGGAAAGTGTATCTACTCCAAATCCAGGTTCGACAGGATATGTCATTATAACGACGTCGGCAATCCAGAATATATCCTCGAAATTGAGCGCTTTTGTTACTCACAAGCAATCACGAGGCTTTAATGTTCAGGTCATTACCGAATCGACCTGGGGCGGAGGCACCGGTGATACGGCGGCGAATAATATTAGGGCCTGGCTGGCGGCAAATTATGTAAGTCGGGATATTTTGTATGTTTTGCTGATTGGTAATCCTCATCCCGGTACGGGTGGTGTTCCGATGAAGATGTGTATTTCAGACCATCCGACCGATTACTTCTATGCCGAGCTGACGGCGGACTGGGACAGGGACGGGGACGGTATCTATGGAGAGAGTGGAGACGGTGCGACAGCCGGCGATGAAGTGGAGAAGTACTTCGAGGTTTATACGGGAAGGATTCCTTACTATGGAAATATCGCTGATACCGATTCTATTTTGCAGAAGATAATCGACTATGAGAGTGCCGCTGATGTTGACTGGCGCAGGAATGTTATGCTGCCGATGGTGCCGCTTGATGATACAACGCCAAGCTATCAGCTTGGTGAGCAGGTAAAACACAATCTTCTTGAGCCGGAAGCGATACCGTCAGACCGTATATATGACAGGACTTATGGCGTGTTGCCGCCTCCTGAGTACCTGCGTTCGGAGGCTTATCCGGCTACTGTCTGGAGACGGAATATATACGGCATGGTTGTGTGGATGACCCACGGCTGGTCCGGGGGGGCTTCCGGTATTATAGCAACCGGGGACGTAGGGAATCTTGACGATTCCCATCCCGCCGCCACGTACCAGGGTTCCTGTTCTAACAGTGAGCCCGAGAACAGCAACAATCTGGGTTATTCGCTTTTGAAGCGCGGCGCGATAGCGACGATTGGGGCGACACGACTGTCCTGGTATTGGGTTGGCGAATCCAGCTTCACAAATTCGTCGAGTATAGGGGGATTAGGCTACCAATACGCGAGAAGGCTTGTTGAGCGCCAGAGCTGTGGTCAGGCTATCTACAATACGAAGGAGGCACAGAGCTTTTGGCTGAAGAACTATTATGTGATGATGCTTTACGGCGACCCATCAGTGGTTGTTTTTGGTCCTTCGCCCGATTTTACTGTTTCTCCGACGGATATGTTTTATCAGGTCGGCCCTTACAAGGGTCCTTTCAGTTCAATGTCACGGAGCTATACGCTAAAGAACAATGGCTCAAGCCCCGTGGACTGGACGACTGCGACAACGGCTGACTGGCTCAGTATTCCTGCCGGCGGGACGATTGGTCCTTCGGGTTCGGTTGGAGTCGATGCTGTTTCCGGGATGGAAATATATGATTGGCCGGTGGGCAGATACTGCGGTGAGTTGATTTTCACGGATTCCTCCACAGGAAAAGACCATACGCGTCATGCCATTCTGGAGATTAAGAAGCGGTCGATAGTCGCGCACTGGAAGCTGGATGAGACCAGCGGCACAAAGGCCTTCGATTCGAGCGGCAATGATTATCATGGCGAGCTGCAAGGAGGCTTTGCGTTTGATACGGCCTCGGTCGAGGGTAGATTTGGTAATGCTCTGAACTTCAGTCACCCCAATGATGTTGTTGATACGGGTAAGATGGCTTCGGATATGGGGATTGGCAACAATGCCGCAAGGAGTATCACGGCGTGGGTCCTTACGCGCAGCTTCAACGACGGCGGTATTTACGAGATGGGTCAGCATTCGGAGGGAAAGGACTTTTCGTTGAGGACAAGGACCAGCGATAATCGATGGCGCGTTCAATACTGGGGTAATTCCGATATAGATTTCAGCTATACTTCGAAGGACCGATGGGTATATTTTGCCCATGTTTATGACGGTGCCAGGGCCAGGATATATGCCGATGGCCAGCTTGTCGTGAACGAGCCAAGGGCATTGAACACGACCGACATAAAGACGTTCAAGATAGGCAGGTGGGATGATCATCATTTTGACGGGATAATTGACGATGTTCGCATTTATAATTATCCCTTGAATTCGGATGAAGTTCTTGCCGGGGTAGATGTCGGGATGGCGGAAAATCCGTATCCGTTCAATTCCGAAAAGGATGTTCCTTACTGTGCTACGTTGAGCTGGTCGGCGGGATTGGCTGCAACTTATCATGATGTGTATTTTGGTACGGAACAGGATGCCGTCGCCAATGCGACGACCGGCTCGCCGGAGTATAGGGGACGACAGGAAGAAGCATTTTATATTCCGGCAATGGCAAAGAACATGCAGTACTTCTGGCGAATCGATGAGGTACCTTATACTCCGCCGCCACCTCCACCTCCTCCTATGGGCGGCAGCGGTGTTTCGGAGACAGAGCAGGCATCCGCGGCCGGCATCATTACCGGTGAGGTTTGGAGTTTCACTACCGGTGAGGGTATGGGCAGTATTACACGCGAGGTCTGGACCGATATCGGCGGAAACGAAGTAACCATCCTGACCGGCCACCCGCTCTATCCCGATTCGCCGAACATACGGGAGGAGATAACCAGCTTTGAAGGGCCCATTAACTGGGCGAATAACTATGGTACTCGTATTCACGGATTTTTGATGCCGCCTGAGACGGGCATCTATACTTTCTGGATAGCAAGTGATGATAAGAGCGAGCTGTGGCTGAGCAGCAATTCCAATCCGGCCAATCAGGTCAAGATAGCTGAGGTAATCGGCTATACCGGCTCGCGCCAGTGGGACGATGAAGATGAGCCTGGGCAACAGTCCGGTCCGGTCATGCTGACAGCAGGCCAGGCATATTACATCAAGGCGCTGCATAAGGAAGGAGGTGGAGCCGACAATGTCGCAGTAGCATGGCATCTTGACGGTTCGTGTAAGGAAAGGGGGGTTATTTCCGGTTCTTATCTGTGCCCGTATGACGCGGATTGTCCGACTCCTGATCCCATGACATGGGCAATACAGCCGCACCCGACAGGCAGTAAATCGATTTCGATGACGGCGACGACGGCCCTTGACCAAAGTGGTGTTGAGTATTACTTCACCTGTGTCTTCGGCGGCGGCCACGATAGCGGCTGGCAGGACAGTCCTGTTTATGTTGATACCGGCCTTGTGCCTGATACTTTGTATACATATACGGTGACCGCCCGCGACAAAAATCCCAATCAGAACATGACGGCACCGTCCCAGCCTTCTTCGGCAAGAACAAGCCTTGCCGGTGATTTTGAGCCCGATGGAGATGTGGACTTTGATGACTATTCCCGGTTCACATTCCACTGGCCGGGTGCCGCCCCCGCTGCCGGTGAGGGTGACAGCGAGGCTGATCTTGACGGTAATGGTGATGTTGATACCCGCGATTTGGCCATACTGGTCGGGAACTGGCTTGACACTGTCCAGCAGCCACTGCCATTGCCCGGCCAGGCCGGTAATCCGAATCCACCGGATGGCGCAACAAAGATCGAAATAACCGCAGATTTGAGCTGGACGGCCGGTTCTGATGCAACGTCGCATGATGTGTACTTTGGTACAAGTAATCCACCTGCTTTCCAGGGCAACCAGACTGCTGCGACATTCGAGCCGCTTACAATGACTTATCTTACTAAATACTACTGGCGTATCGATGAGGTTAATAGTTCGGGCACAGCTACCGGCATGGTCTGGAGTTTTACGACCTCCCCAATACCGCCACCTCCATAAGTTGTTTGTTACAATCCGGCGGCATAGTATGGTGTACTTAAAAGTCCCTGCCAAAAGTTCCCTGCCTTTTTGTGGCAATCCCGGTTCATTTGTCTTTTTTTCAAAGGTTACTCGGGGTTTTTGTATGTGCCATTCGTTTTTTGACTCTGCCTTGACAAGATATTTGGCTTCTGGTCTAAATATTGGCGGTTTTTGTGTCGAGAAGGGAATATGATAGGGAAATTTGATGTAATCTGGATAGCTTTGATTTTTGGGCTGGCTGGCTGCAAAAGCGCATCTATGGTAAGTACCGATAGTGCTCATAGAATGGATACACCGGCCGGTATGGTGGAGCGTTTGCAGAGTGAGGAACTGCCGGCTCTTCAAAACGTGGA
>SMTZ1_10007235_pt1 | contig 18833 bp, 12 predicted proteins | sample DeeMarSWOR136_30_FD_25667 | JGI IMG/M metagenome (IMG submission 25667)
TATCGCCGCTCACTTTCGCTATCGCATATGCCGGTGCATGGTCAATCGTGATCGGAGCACTGAACGGGGCAAGCGTATCACCGGCGAGAGAGAGAACGGCGATCCGGTTCGTTCCCATCGCTGTATCGTAAGCTGTAAAAGATGCATGGCCGGCGTTGAGTGTCATCGTATCCGGATTGAAAGTGATAGACGGAGACTCCGCAACGGGAACGAGCTGCGAGGTGCTGTCGGTCGTTATGAGGTTATAGTACTCGTCGTACGCCGATATATCGGCAGAGAACATCTCACCCGCTACGAACGAGGTACCCTCTATCACCAGATCGACATATGCAATGTCAGTTTTGGGGACTGTGGTAATCTCAAAGATCTGTCTTTCCAGCCCCGGGGGATTCCCGTCGAATATCGAAGCCTGGACCCGGTTGGCGCCTGCCGTTGTATCCGTTGTGAACCAGACAGACACCTCACCGTAGATATTCGTCGTGTCCTGTGCCGACTTCAAGCCGCTGAAACTACCATTACCTTCCTGCACCGTGAAGGATACGGTCTGACCGTCGACAGGGTTATCATAAGGATCAACAATCTGTGCGTGTAATTGGACAGCATCGCCGGCATTAACACCGACACTGTCCCCACTTACCTTGATGATCCGGTAGGCGAGGGCATGATCCACTGTAATAGTATCACTATAACCGACAACCGAAGTGCTATCGTCACTGATCTCTATTCGTATCTGCTCTGCGGTGAGGTACCTGATCCCGCTTTCAGAATAGATGCCGTTGACGATCGTACCTTCGCTGATAGAGAGGGTATCGTTCGCTTCCTGAGTGCTGTCAGCGGCCTGTACAGCTCTCAGATCGACACCGTATGTGGCGGTCGGAACGAGGTTGTCGAACAGGTCCCTTGCCTTGACCAGGAGAGAAATATCTCCATTGGCCACCACATAATTCGGGGCAATGATCTCGTAATGATCGACGGTGTCATTCGCGACGATATTAATCGCAAAGTCGGTTGGTGTGAGAACAGGATCCGTCGCAATCACATCGATCTGCCAGGCACCGACACTCGAACCCCTCCCGTAAAGCGCGAGCGCTCCATTCGTCAGATCCGCCTCTGTAGTATCTGTTCCAAAGTCAGTAAGGCTGAATGTAAAACCGCCTGCTCCTGGTGGAGCCAACACAATGTGGCTTCCATTCGATGTATCCCTGTTTCCGAAACCGTCGACAGCCTCCACCAGGAAGGAAAATGTCTCGCCAGCGTGTGACGTTTCACCGTCGAGTACGGTAACCCTGACATCTGTCGCGCCGATAGCAACGGCCGTGTATACGACATCATCGACACTATCTGCCGGTATACTTGTGTGGAAGGCATCGAGGACATCCTGAAGTCCGGCAACGGAAGGCGCATTATAAATGATAGATATCTGGCCCGTGCCGTCAGTGGTCCCACCTCTCATGTAGGGACCGAGCGAATCGGTTGGATTCGGATTCGATGAATCATAACTCAGGTAACCGTCGGGAGCATCCTTTATGAAGATCGTAACGTATTCGCCGAAGACGAGGTTGTTGAAAGAATCTCTCAGTGTGGCCCACACCTGCGTCGAATGTGAGTTGACCGTTACGTTCCTACTGTCAGGATCGAGGTCTATGGATGCCACCGGGCCGTGATCCGCCGTCGCGGTGAAGTAGCCCTCTGTCGTAGTACCGGATGATATACTGGCGCGAACCTCATCCGAATCGACTCCGCTCGTCATTCCCAGCCTCCATACCTCGCAGGAGGCCCTCCCCTGTCCATCGGTCACCGATGTCGTCTGCTGGCCGGGAGTAGCGAGGTCGGTGTCTATATACCCCCCGCCGTTCGTCACTGCGAATGTGATTGTCTCACCGGGAACGGGATTACCGAACCCGTCCTCGACGCCGACGACAAGCGATGAATCGACGGTCTCATTCACCACCGCCCGCTGGTTGTTACCGCTCACGATAACAATTCTGTCAGCCGCGGCATTCTGGACGACGAGAGGAGATGAAGATGTGGAGACGACGGATCCATAAGCCGCATATATCATGATCGACTCTGCTGCTTCATCCGCAATGCTCAGTACGACGTCACCGGCATCTGCCGGTGAGAACAAGTAGAGGGCACTGTCGCCAGGCTGAGAAACGATAGAGCCGTTCGCAATTCTGAGCTCCCAGGTAATCCTGTCGATGGGCTGGGAGGTATCCGTATACACCGCTATCGTGTCATCGAACTGGACAACCCTGTTATCGAATTCATCGCGGACGTCGATCGTCACATCCACCGGGATCGCAGCCACTGCCGAGCCGTCGTGCGTTATGTCAAAGTGATGAACCTGGCCTGCGATGAAGGTGACCTGAACATCATCCGCCAAGAGGTCGCCATCGGCGTAAGCCCCTATAGACTTCGTCTCTGCAAACGTCGAACGAACCGTCCCCGTCGCTCTCCCCTCGCTGTCCGTCGTATCCGCCGGATCCGTGATCGTGTTGCCCGAACCACTCGCCCACAGCGTCACCGTCGACCCGCTGATCGCATTCCCCTGCCCATCCCGCACGTACACCGTCACCGATACGCTGTCCGCACCGTCCGCCACCACCGTGTCCGTGTCAGCAACCACGTATGAACTATCCGTATCAATCGACCCGGGAACAAAACTTACCAGCACACTATCTGCCAGCTTCACTATATCTGCGTACGCACCAATATACTTCGGTTCCGCAATAGAAGACCTCACCCAGCCAATGGCTTTCCCTTCACTGTCAGTCGTCCCCAGTGGATTCTGTATGCTATCTAACTCGTTACTCGTCCAGATTTGTACTGACTCGCCACTGATGGGATTGCTGTTAGAATCCCTCACGAACACCGTTATCTCAACCGCATCGGTACCATTTGCCGTAACCGTGTTTGTGTCCGAAACGACAGAAGAAATCTCTGCACTGATCTCTCCAGGTACAAATTCGACCTGAACCGTGCTCGTCAGTGAATCATCATCCGCTACTGCCCCGATATCCTTCGACTCCGCCTTCGTCGAACTCACCGTCCCCATCGCCTTCCCTTCGCTGTCCGTTGTATCCGCCGCCGTGATCGTGTTTCCCGATCCACTCGCCCACAGCGTCACCGTCGACCCGCTGATCGCATTCCCCTGCCCATCCTTCACGTACACCGTCACCGATACCTTCTCCACCCCATTCGCCACCACCGTGTTCGTATCAGCAACCACGTACGAACTGTCCACACTCACCGGGCCGGAAACAAAGTACACCAGCACATTGTCAGCCAGGTACGTGCCGTCCACCGTGGCCTTTACATATTTCGTTTCCGCCTTGATAGACTTGACAGAACCCTCTGCTATCCCTTCAGTTCCCGTCAATCCAGAAGGTTGTGTAATTGTATTGTCATCACCGGTTGCTTCGATAATAACATCACTGCCGTCGACCGGATTGCCGTACGTATCCCTCACCACCACGGTGACGGTGACCGAATCGATCCCATCGGCCACCACGGTACCCGTATCGACCGAAATCTCTGAAACGGTCGTATCGGCTATCGTATGATCGATGTATATCGTGTCTACGGCCATCTGGAGGGTCGGTGGGATGTCGTCCTTATCGATGAACCAGAGCTCATATCCAGAGATGGACATAATAGTATCTCTGTAATCCACGTTGGCGACGGAGTCGCCTGCTGAAATTTGCACCGAATTTATAACCAGTGAATGATTTTCCGGATCATAGAAATCACCGCCGGAAGACCAGGAAACGAGCGAGATGGTCTGAGCGTTCGAAAGAGGGCTGGGATTTCCGTGGATATCCTGGACCTCCAGTGTGAAGCTTACATAGTCACCCGCCGTGGCGGTCGTATCCTGAGGCGAGACGACCAGCTTGAAGGGCTCATCCGCCAAAACCGTGACGAGCTGGCTGTCGATCCACGACTGGCCCGATGCTGAAGCAGTTATAGTATATAAACCTGCAACAGAATCCCTGTAAAAGAAAGAAACCGTGTCTGTGCCGGATTGGATGGTTACCGTGTTCGTATCGATCCAGCTCGGGCTTGCGAGGCAGGAGAACGAGCCGACCGCACATGTCGAGATGAGGTCCACATCTTGATCGGAATCGACGGTCTTCGGGTTGCCGTACTGATCCTCGGTCCCCACCCGCATGATATCGCTCTCGCCACCGGCTGTGAGCGTCTTGGGAGGTGTCACGAAGGAGAGCCGTGCAATATCCCCGGCGACGACATTCAGTGCGGGAGAAGAGCCGATCTCCACCGTGCTGGTGCCAGCTGGATCAGACCTTACCACGAACACGACATTACTCTGTGCCGTTGTTTGAGCTGTCGCACGGGCGGAAGGCCCGGATGAATCGTCACCATAGACAATTTCCACCGTTTGATTGGTATCAAGGGCAGTTACGTTGATTTGTATCGTCATATCAGAGATCGTGTATGATCCCAGTACGCCATCGTCGCTCGATACGCTCACATAACCCGGGAGTGTAGGATCCGTTCTCTGGGGTGTTGTCCAATTGGCTGGAATCTCAAGCTCAATCACGCCACCGATAAAGGTATCAGCAGCGGCATACGTAACGATCCACGTCGAGTCGGTTCCAGCAACTGTGTTTCCGGCGGGATCTATCGTTGCGGTACCGCTTCCCGGAGCCGAAAGGGCATGTCCGAGAGGAGCGAGAAGAACGAGGAGAGACAGAGCAAGATGCAATTGACCTCTCGCCAATCCTCTTTCGAATCGCCTGGATCTCATAACCATATATGTACCAAATAAATTCACCATAATTCAAACAAATTCGGGCAAGTGGTATGCCAACAACCTTTTTCTTTCAGGCATCTATCGGTATCAAGGTTAAGGAACAGGCGGCCAGCGTGATGAGCTCAAACAATGATATGTGGAGAAGGACAGATAACCTCTAACTTACCGTTTAACAAATAAATCTCTCTTCTGCCCCCATCCTGGATCATCAACCTCCCCATGTACGAACCGCATGGTGATGAATGGAAATCCTCTCAAAAGGCGCCCATTCGGATCTGCGCAGCGCGTAGCAGATTCAGAATAGCACAATCCAAAGCAAATTGCAATATTCAGGAAACAGCTAACATCCTGAGGTAACAAATGTTAGCAAGTGGATGGATCAAAGGTGGAACGTGCGATTGCTATTTCACGACCAGAACCGAATTCAATCCCCCAAAACTGTCATCGACTTCCTCGGGATTACCCGGGTCCGGAATCCACTTCTCACCGTCTATGACGAACTTGTATTCGTAGCGGCCGGGAGGGAGTGGTATCTTGATCGTCCAGAGGCCACTTCCTTCACGGTCATAGAGTGGATCCGCCGTCTTGGACCAGTTGTTGAAATCCCCTGCGATATTCACCCTCTTCGCACGAGGCGCATATATCGAGAATTGAACACCTTGCGGTGTGATCTCAGGACCGGTCGCTGGTTCAGCTTCCCTTCTCCACTCGGGCACGCCGGGCCCGCATCCCGGGACCAGTATAGAACCGACGAGCACGATGAACAGGGGCAGCCAGACAGTATACCTCTTCATCATCATGGTATTATTAAAAGGTTAGCCTTCCCTCCTCTTCCATCATCGACAACTCTCGCGTTGCCTGGATCAAGAACCCAGTGTGTTTCATTGATCAGGAATTTATACCTGTAGCGGCCGGGTTTCAGGGTAACGATGGCAACCCAGTTGCCCCCCTTCTCGCTCAACTCCATCAGCCCCACCAGTACCTCACCCGCCTCCGCATCGCCTCGAGCCCAGTTGTTCCCAGGCCAATCCCCGGCGACCTGGACGGTACGAGCAGACGGACTCTTCAAACGGAAGGTTACCTTTCCTCCGTCAATAACAGGGGATTCCACAGCCTCCTCGAGGTACCGTCCACATGAACATACGAGGAGAACGAAAACAAGTAGTAAAACGGTACGGCTCACGGCCACAAACCCCTCGCTCACCAATCACATCAAAGAGCGAACCTACTTCCACGTTATTTTATTACAATGTATCAAAAACGGACAGCTGCTTCAAATGTTATCATCCACTCATCCGACAGGGATTCTTCGGCATCTCTCAGCGTTCGTATCAGCTCGCTGCCATCCCCAACTGCTTGAAACACACCTCGATCAATCAAGTAATCCTCTCTACCGTGATTGGAAAGCCGATACAGCCACCTGTCGAACGAGTGCGGATTCAATCCGTAGCCGATGGCGACCCATGAATTGTCTGTGATACGGCTGTGAAGAGCAACAAACGTGTCGAGAAAATCCTTCTCCCCCGGCCATTCATCGAGTTGATAAGAGACAAAACGCGCATCGAGATAGAACGTGAGTTTCTTGTAAATCGGAACACCCTTCGAAAACGTGATCTCCCGCACTATTCGCCGCCTTCCAGTCACACATCCTCTCTGGAGAAAGGAAAGATTCAACCTCGGATCATACGGAGCCCGAGGTTGAGCCTCGCCGTCTCGTGCTGGTGTCAATCGCGTAGCAATGTGTGTTACAGGTTCCCCTGCTGTTTTTTCGCCCAGTGTGAGATTCATTCGAACTTTATAGATGTCGCGCGCTGCAAGAAACGGGAGGTGACCGATGGTGAGCTCGTCACCATCCAGCCAGAAGTTCCTTCTCTGGATCCAGAAAACCTCACCCGTGTTCAGTACGGAATAATGCTCTAGCGTACCCTCAACACTGCAGTGAACGGGGAAGTATGTGTAACCGAACATTCCGTCAAGGATCACCCGCGAACCGTCAGGCCGTCCTTCCCGCAGAGCTCTCTCCCCTTCAATCGTGGTTCGAGATGTTGAGAGCCTGAACTGGAGCTTCTCTCCATGGAACGCAACACCGGTGTAAAACCTGGTACCCCTCTCCCACTTCCTTTCAAACTCAAAGGGCTCCGGTTCGAGAGATTCGGGATGGGTCCGCTCTTGTGCCGAAAGGAAACTCCTGCCCGAGAGAAATTCGATCTCCAGCACAACGGGTTTGCTGCCCCTGAGAGACAACCAGAGACCTTCCATACAGACCCTTTCGAGTCCTCGATACTCAACACCATCACCCTCGGTAAGCCGCCAAGGATTGCGCCTCGGCCTGCGATCGTAGCGGTAGAGGTAATAGAATCTGATCCTTCCCAACTTGCTACCCACCTTCAACCCGATCAAGTCGGAATCTGTCAGGTCTCTCTCGGAGAAGAGATCGGTCGCCTGGGGTGATGAAGGCTCTCTCTCCAGGCCGGTTGTATATCCGCTGATTCTGCCCCCAAAGAATAGACGTCCCTCGATCCCGAAAGGAAGACGCCCTTCATAGAGCGCTCCCCTGCAGAACAAACCGATGGGATACCTGAATGGACCAATATCGCCAAAGATCGAGAGAGGATCATCGAGGGAAAGATTCCCCGCACGGCTGAATGCCCTCAGTGTCCCCTTTTCAAATTTGTATCCAGCCGATCCTCGCAAAAAGAAAGCTCTCCCCCTCTTGATCTCATTCTTGGGGGCATCGAATTCGTGTCCAACCGAGAGATCAGCCTCTGCTCTGCCATTGATCGTCCCGACAGCAGTCCCGTGAAAGAATGCCGCTCTCTCCTCGGCATCAAACGTTGCAAACAAGGAACTACTCAGCTCAACCTCCTCTTGAGCGGTATCCCTTTCTCCTCCGACCTCAGTAAAGACGATTTCGAATTTGCCCTCGATCTCCCTGAAGATAAAGTAAGAATTGCCTTCTTCATCCAGGTATGGATTGTCCGGATCGGGAATTGAAACTCCGTCCACGACGAATCGATACCGGTACATTCCAGGGAGTAGATATAACCTGATCTCGAAGCCGTCGTCCTCCTTCACCAACCTGTCTATTGTCGGATTCCAGCCGTTGAAATCACCGACCAGGTAGACCTTTTCAATCCCCTCGAGCTCGAGTCTGAAAACCACCTCTTCTTCATCGACGCGGATCGATGTTTCACCGCCAGAGGCAGCAAGCGTGACAAACAGGACAACAGCCGTTATTCCTTCAAAGAGCTTCTTCATGAGCTCGATACGCCTCCGAACCATATGCGGGTAAAGATGCTTATCATCCTCTCCTTCTCTGGCGGCGCAACAAGGTCGTAGTTCTGATTCAGCATCACATCCTCATCGAAAGGAACGAATGAACCGAAGCCCGCTTTGAAGAGGAACCGCTCCCTCGGTCTGAACTCGAGCTCCAGAGCGTAAAAACTCCTCGCGGACCGATACAGGTACAGGGCGGTTCTCGCGGTGATCGTGCTTGTCAGGTTTATTCCACCCTCTGTGAGAAATGAGAAATCGTTCCCCTCTCCGACATCATCAAGCCTGGCAGTTGTCAATACCCTCGAATTTGAGCTCTCATCCAAGAGTGACAAGATGAGAGAAGGACGATCTCCTCTCTGGGCAAGAAAGCCATTCCTGACTTCCAGGCCGCCTTTGAATCTGAAACGCAGCAATCCTTCGAACCACGAGTAATCTTCACCGGAACTCCCGTTACTTCCATCTGCCGCCTCCAAGACAACCATCGCCTCGTAGCGCGGATGCCTCCACCAGGTCGTGAGATACGATTCGGCGAGGCCGTCTGTGATCTCACCCTGGGGATTGAAGAAGGCGTTACCGTAGAAACGGTAACCAGGGACAAAGCCAAATTCACCGAAGGTGGGTGACCTGGTTACTAATCCGTCTAATTCAGCTGAAAAGGCGACATTCTCGTTGAAGAGGGAGCTAAACTCAGTCAGTTTCAGCTTTCGCGGTTCGATACCGAGGAGGGAGCTTTCTGCGAGGTCCGACCATTGCCCCTCGCGGGTCCTCGCCAGTTCACCGATAAGTCCCATACCGAACACCCTGATGCCCAGACTGGCACCGACCATGACAGCATCACCGTACCGCACCGACCTCGTCTGGGACAGTGCCAATCCGAGGTCCAGCCGCTCTCCACCCTTCAACCGGCACTGGAACAACCTGAAGACATCACCGCCACCCCTGAACGTCGGGAAACCCCCGTAATCACCGATATCGTCATCCGCACGCAAAATCGATTCGATATACGTCGCACCGATCCATGGGAATCCTTCATACGCTACCTGCAATCCCTCACCCCTGCCTTCTATAAACGGCGCATCGTTGGAAAGAAGGGGAAGGAGACGGAAGCTCGATCGGTAGATCCGTTCCCTGAGAAAGAGCCTTCCTGTGAGCGATTCATGGTGGATTCGGAATGCCATGTGTGCCTGCTCGAGGTTAAACTGATTGCGATGGGATTCTACATCATCCCTGCGAAAACCAGTCGCTCCTTTCAGAAAAGTGGTGAGGAAACGAAGAGGCTCCAGCTCAGCCATGAGAACGAGACGATCGTGCATGTGTGCGCGTGCTTCCTCGTCATTCCACGGAAATGGTTCCGACACCCGGGACAGCTCGATCTGGTTCCTGTAGAGTACCGACCATCGGTTCGATCGTGTCGTGTCAGGGGAAGAATCCGAGTCTGCGCGTGAGGGAACGGGGAGCACAGAAGTGAGCAGCACGAAACAAGATACAGAGATGATAATCAACTGTCCTTTTCTGTCAATCATGGCTGCTTCCCTCTATCTGAACGACCAATCGACAATTCGAGGGAAGCGCTGGTCGAAACGCCAGCACTCCCGTATGAACGAAAAGAGACAGTAGCACGCACCCGATCGCTCACCCACCTCGCACCGCCCGTGACATTCTCTTCGGTGAATCCTGCCATCAGCTCAAGTGGTACGCCGGTGCGTATGCTGAAACCGTAATGCCTTACCGTACGATCATGCAGATGCTCTTGCTCATATGAAACGATTACCTTCTCTTCCCAGAAGTATGACAAGCCCCAGCGAACGGTCTGCATCCCACCCCCGTTGCTACCGTTGAAATCAACCTTTCGTACGTTTTCGACTGAATAGCCAAACGAGAGTACCGGTAGCGGCCTCAGCATAATGCCCAGATCGCCGGAGACGTCAGGGGTGGAGGATTCGTTACCGGCACAGGGGCAGGATGAATCGTTCGAGACGTAGCCGAGGCGAATGCCGGCTCCCACCGAGAGGAATGAACCCTGCGTCCCCTCGAGGAGCTTTCTGGCGATACCGGCTACGAAAAGATTTTCGTCACGAGCATCTTTCAATCCCCCCCGGTACCACCCTGCTCCGAACACCATATCGAGAGCGGGAAAGACGAATCCGACTTTTGATTCATGTTCTTCACCTGGATCGACTCCCTCGGTGAAGTCACCGTAGAGAACAGACGAGCTAATCGTGACCAGACCTGAGTTGTTAATAAAAAGTGCCGAGGCGTCATCACCGAGAGAAACGAATGCTCCTCCCATTGCCTGTGATCTCGCTCCAGAAGCGGAGCGTTCAAACTGAGCGGATATAGATGTGGGAATGAGAAGTTCGAAGAGAAGAAAAACGAGGAGAGGTATCTTTATCCGATCAACGAGATGGTAGTGGGTTCTCACTGGATCCAAGTTCCCTCACGCATTAATCACTCTTCAATTCGTCGAGTCTCTTTAAGCCTTCCAGGATCAAATGATCCATCTTGATATCGATAAGGATATCCACATCTTTCGGCTGTACCTCATTGAAAAAGATGAATTGTCCCTGTTTCCATGGCAGGACATCATAAACAACCTCTTTCATCTGCTCCTGGATTACGGTGGCGAGTGAGTCATAATCGAGGTAGCCTTTATCAATCAGGATGTGCCCTATTTTTTCGGTCCCTCCTTTCGACGTGAATTCGTCGAGTGCCTCGTTCAGCTGCTCTTCTGTTATCAACTCCTTCTCAATGAGAAACCGTCCAATCTTCTTTTTTCTCGTATCGATAGTAGCATATATGAGCTCACCTTCCTTGAAGTAGAAGCTCGCGTTGTTGTCTTTGGTAATAAATTTCAGCATTCCGGTGAGACGCGACATGTTGAACAGTTGAAATAGCGTCGCTGGTTCGAGAACTGAAAGATCCCCACTAAAATCCATCATCTACCTCCTTCTACTTCATTTCTCAGATTATATTTTTCAAAGCCTTCCACCCGATTACTGTCTGTGAAACGATGACCGACACAAAGGCAGCACCTAAAATTGCAAAGAGATAAGCATCGATTGCTGCTGGCGGCCACGATAACCCCGACGACCTTGCCTGCAACTGTTGCCCGCAAATCAGGCAGAGCACCGAGCATGCTAAGGACCACCCATCCAACGAAGAACTGAGTATACCTGATAATGAGAACGATGAAAAGCCATAAGGGTATATCTCCTTTTACCCAGAAAAAGTAAAAGAGAGCGAAGGTGATGAAAATATCACCGACAGGGTCGAGGATTATACCGAGTACGGTCTCCTGGCGAAACCGTCGAGCAACATACCCATCAACGGCATCTGAAATTGCACCTAAACTGTAGAGGACAGTTCCCAGCACATAGTACCCTCGAAACAGAAGCACGAGTGTCGGTGCAACGAGGAAAATTCGAACCGCGGTCACCACATTCGCGAGCGGGAAATACTTCACGAGCTCTCCACCGGGACGTCGAATGAGGGTGAGGTTACAGAAAACGAACACTGTATACAAGAGTATGCCGGGGAGAGTGAAAAAAAAGATCTCTCTGCCGAGCTTGAATCCGGAAGTATAGGAGATGAGAACGGATAAGACGCCGAGTGTCACAAAGCTCGACCACATCATCGTGAAGACGGATTGTCGTAACGGAGCATACCGTCGGTAAATGTCTTTTGAATCCTGGAAACGGGTTCGTAACGACCGAAGGCTGGACTCGAATTTTTCTAAACCTTTTTTGACCAAAGAATCTGTCCGTAATAAACGTTACGAAAGCTCCCAACGTAATACGTATGAGGAACGGTTCCGCAAACTGCTACTCCTTATCCCTCAGGGCAGCCTGGGCAGCTGCTAAGATCGCGATCGGCACCCGGAACGGAGAACAACTGACGTAGTCCATTCCGATCTGGTGGCAGAACTCTATCGATGTCGGTTCTCCACCGTGTTCGCCGCAGATGCCGATTTTCAGATCACCTCTCGCTTCCTTCCCTCTCTTTACACCCATCCTGACAAGCTCGCCAACGCCATTGCGATCGAGTCTCTGGAAAGGATCACTCTCCCAAATCCCCTTCTCGATATAGTCACCGAGAAACTTACCCGCATCATCTCGGCTGATACCCAGGGTCGTCTGGGTGAGATCATTCGTACCGAAGGAGAAGAATTGCGCCACCGTGGCGATCTGATCGGCTGTGATCGCAGCTCGTGGAATCTCGATCATGGTCCCGACAAGGTATTCCATGTGGACATCCTTCTCTCTCTGGACCTCATCGGCGACCCTCCGGACAACCTCTTCTTGAAGCTTCAGCTCCCTCACGCTACCCACGAGTGGAATCATGATCTCCGGTCTCGGCTTCCTGCCACCCGCGACATACTCACACGCAGCCTCGAAGATGGCCCTCACCTGCATCTCGGTAATCTCGGGATACACGATACCGAGTCTGCATCCCCGGAGACCCAGCATTGGATTGGCCTCTTTGAGAGCATTGATCTTCTCCACGAGCCTCGACTTATCAATATTCATCTTCGATGCCAGTTCTCCAATCTCTTCATTGTCGTGAGGGAGGAATTCGTGGAGAGGGGGATCCAGTGTCCTGATTGTCACGGGTCTTTCACCCATCACATCGAATATGCTCTTGAAGTCCTCCCGCTGCATGGGGAGGAGCTTTGCGAGTGCCCGCTCGCGACCTTCCCTGTCTGAGGCGAGGATCATTTCCCTGACCGAATCAATACGATCACCCTCGAAAAACATGTGCTCCGTGCGGCACAATCCTATCCCTTCTGCTCCGAATGCGATAGCCTTGAGAGCCTGATCGGATCGATCCGCATTCGCCCTGACACCGAGCCTCCTGATTTCATTAGCCCATACCATCAGCTCTTCGAAGTCCTTGTAAATAAGAGACTTACTTTTATCGAGTTTGCCGTCAATCAGCACCTGCAACACCTCCGACGGTCGTGTGTCGATCCTCCCCTCAATCACCTCACCGGTGATCCCGTCTATGGAGATGAAATCACCTTCTCTGATTGTTCGACCGCCGGTCTCGATCTGTCTCTTCTTGTAATTAATGGCGAGAGCCTTGGCGCCGACGACGCATACTTTTCCCATCTGCCTCGCGACGAGCGCTGCATGAGAGGTTGCGCCTCCGGCTGAGGTAAGAATACCTGAAGCGACGCTCATACCCCTGATGTCCTCAGGGCTCGTTTCGATCCTCACCAGGATAACCTCCTCACCCCTCCCAGCCCACTCCTCTGCATCGACTGCGTTGAATACAACCTTGCCCGTGGCAGCTCCAGGACCAGCGTTGATCCCGCGGGCGAGAAGCCTTCCCTCTTGTATGGACCGGTGCTTCTCCTCCGCGTCAAAGACAGGGCGGAGAAACTGATTCAACTGCTCGGGTTCTATTCTCCCGATCGCTTCCTCCTTGGAAATGAGCCCCTCCCTCACCATATCGATAGCTATCTTGATAGCTGCAAAACCGGTTCTCTTTCCGCTCCTCGTCTGGAGGATCCAGAGGCGCCCGTTCTGGATGGTGAACTCCAGGTCCTGGATATCCGTGTAATGTTTTTCCAGTTTGTGCCTGATTTTCTCAAGCTGGTCGTAGATTCCAGGGATCTCTTCTTCGAGTGAAAGGAGCTTGCTTTCCCCCTTCTGCGCCTTATTTATCGGTTGTGGGGTTCGAATACCTGCCACCACGTCTTCACCCTGAGCCTTCATCAAGTACTCACCGTAAAAAACATTCTCACCTGTCGCAGGATTCCTCGTGAAGGCGACACCGGTACCGGAGTCATCGCCGAGATTTCCGAATACCATTGACTGAACATTCACTGCAGTTCCCCAGTCATCAGGGATCCCGTTCAACTGCCTGTACGCGATTGCCCGATCATTGTTCCAGGAGTTGAAAACCGCACCGACTGCATTCCATAGCTGCTCTGACGGATCTTCGGGAAATTCGACGTGAAGCCTTTCGGTGATTGCCTCCTTGTATCTTTCGATCAGATCCTTCAGATCTGCCACCCCGAGCTCAATATCCTTTTCCACCCCTACCTCTTCCTTCTTCTGCGCTAGTATTTCCTCGAAAGGATCGATATCGTCTTTCTTCTCGGGCTTGAGTCCGAGGACAACGTCACCGTACATCTGGATGAAACGCCGATAACAATCGTAGGCGAAACGCTCGTCGCCGCTTCGCTCGGCCAGCCCCTTCACCGTCTTCTCGTTGAGGCCGAGGTTCAGCACGGTATCCATCATTCCGGGCATGCTCACCCGTGCACCCGACCTGATTGAAAGGAGGAGGGGATTCTGAGGATCCCCAAATTTCATGCTCATTTCCTTTTCGACCTTACGCAGACTCGCCTCGATCTCCGCGTTCAGCGTCTCGGGGTAGCTTCCCCCGTGATGGTAGAAGTAGGTGCACACCTCGGTGGTTATGGTAAATCCTGCGGGAACAGGAATACCGATGTTGGTCATCTCGGCAAGGTTGGCACCTTTACCGCCCAGCTCGTTGCGCATCTCCTGGTTGCCGTCAGCCTTCCCTCCACCGAAATAATAGACGTACTTGACTCCCACCAGGTACCTCCTATCTAATGCTTTGTTAAAATGTTACAGAGTTCTCGTACAGTTCTTTTACGTCGATTTCTCCATGTATATCCAATCATAGACCCGTTGGCAAGGGATTTATCCTCATGCACACCATCAGATGCTCCGCTCCCTTCCCACAACTCACCGCTTTCATAAATGTCAACAACTGGGGAAGCTGGAGACATCAGGGCAAGATCATGTCAGGGGATCCGGAGCACCTTGACTGTTCTGCTGAATGTTCTCGACTGAAAATGAAGAAAGTAAACGCCGCCCGCCACTCCACGGCCGGCATCATTTCTACCATCCCACGAGAGTGTCCACATCCATTTGAGAGGTTTCTCATCGACGAGTGTTCTGATGAGAGCGCCACGGCAGTCGTATACCTTTACCGTGACCATCTCAGCCCGGGGCAGGTAGAGCTGGAATCTTGTCTGGTCACTGAATGGATTCGGGAAGCCTCCCGTCAGGGTAACGAACTCAGTAATCTCCGGAGCATCGAGCCCAGATGCGAGGAGACCGCGTGGTATTCCGTATCCATACGTGTTATCGGGAGCATCGCTGCTTGTGGCCGTTGTGAGAAGTGCTTCCCGTATTTCCCCCGGATTCCAATCAGGATGGATCTCGAGCAGGAGCACACACAACCCGGCGACGAGAGGTGTGGCGAGAGATGTTCCATTCAACTTGCCGTAATCGCTTATGGTGTTATACAAAACGGTATGAACTCCCTGGCCCAATGCGACGAGCTCGGGTTTTATCCTCCCATCCGCTGAGGGACCACGGGAGCTGAAGTGTGCGATGTTACCGTACCGGTTCACAGCTCCGACCGCAATCACGCTATCACCATCGGCGGGAGCGATGAGCGTTGTATCCCCAAACATACCCTCGTTCCCGACAGCGTTAACGACGACAATGCCGTGGGAAGCAGCTATGTCTGCTGCCCGGGTGCAGATAGGAGTATCCCCATCAAGTAAATCCGGTGTGTACCAGTCGATGTAACCGAGAGAGCTGGAAACAATATCGGCTCCGGCACTGTCCGCCCATTCGATTCCCGCCACCCATTTGTCCTCTTCGATTCGTATCTCCTGATCGATGATCTCCGTCTTGGCGAGTATGTAGTCCGCTCCCCACGCTGGACCGATCAGATGACCTTCGTCATAACCGGCTATCGTTCCGAGAACAACTGTCCCGTGCCGGTCCTGCTCGGGATGATCACCCTCTTCATTTGAGGTGACGGAATCGCCCTGGACGAAATCCCACTCAGCCAGTACGTTTACATGTGTCAACGCGACATGAGCCATCTCGAAGCCGGTGTCCATCAAGCAGATGAGAACCGGTGAAGAACCGAACCCTGAACCCGATCCGTTGTAACCCATCTCGAGGAGCTCGATGACCTGTATCTGATCGAGCTGGTTCAGGCTCTCGCCATACTTACTGGACAACGGATCGTCCAGGGACAACCACAGATTCCCTCCATCCCCCATCCTTTCATCAGGAACATATCCCCGCTTGTACACTGCCACCACTTCTACCCTCTCAACGAACGGGTATGAACAGATAGCCGTAACCTCGGAAACGAGGACCTCGGCACTGACGGCGTTGAAGTATCTGGAGCGGTGCCGAAACCGTAGTACGTGATCTCTGAGACGTTCGATATAGGATGAGTGAACGGGTAGATCGAAGCGGTCGATCGCCGGCGATGCCCGAAGCCTGCGCCGTGAGGCAGCTCTCGGCGACATCGTGTGCAGACGTTCGTCAGACGAAGGTACCGAATGGAGACCACCACGATCCGTGAAGTAAATCCAAACAGGAATCGGATGATGGAGTGATGTAGTTTTAAATAGATTGAGAAGCTGCCTGCCACACTTCTTGGATAAAACGTTTCGAGGGATACCTCGATCACCTATCGACTCCCCGGCTGCATCGACAGGGCTGACGAGAGAGAAAGCGAAAACAGTAAAGAGGAAAAAACACAGGGAAAGAAGATAGCTCCTCATCGCTTACCTGCTGATTTCAGTGTCTGGTCATGCCTTGACGGTCTCAAAAGCTATGAAGTCATCACGGTGAAGAATGCTTGTGTGAAAACCTCTCCCACTCACGTGCGGTATCATCTCCTCCGTCTTCGGGAACGTGCTCTCCGACGTTGGCGACCGATTTCGAGGTAATGTGTAATGTTCGCATCCTTCTCGATCTTTGGAACAACCAACTTCGCCACCGTCGACATGATCACGGTTACTCCTGGACCATGACCGCTCGTAATACAAGATGTATGAACAATGATACCTATCGATACAGCCCCCGTACTCAGTGACCTTCCGAATCTGCAATCGGCATCCCTGATTGCGATGACATCACCGAGGCGGAGGTTCTGCAAACCGTACTTCTGAACGATCCCGATATCTGTGATCTGGATATCGTAATCACCACTGAAGCTGTGCCTCGAACCGATACCCGACCCCATTATGGAGGCGGGAATCACGTGAGTTACGGGGACGAAGAGTTGCTTGTTCTGCTGGGCAACACCCATCTTTCGAAGAAGCCTCGGATCCACGTTCATGACATGAATATCAGAAAAATCTCTCAGCCGCAATCCCTGCCCGAAAGACCTGATCTGAATCCTGGTACCGATGGCGAGCTTCTCTAAAACCGATGGTGCAAAATCGATGAGCACGTGCTCAACACCGCCGTGTTTTCCCGTCACGACACCTTTGGAACCCGCAGCTGGCCCGCTCACGACGATTGCTTCGTTGCCGATGCAGGTGAGGATGCTCAAGGCCCCTCGTGGGGATTCATTCTTCTCCCTCTCATCGAACGCAACACTTACCCCAGGCTCCACGTGGTCCCCGATGAAATCGACGGCGGAATCACCGACTATGACGTTGTAAGAAATACCTCCCGAACCAGGAACCACTCGGGCATGACCAGAAGAGTCAATCAGGTATGGATTCCTCAAAGAGAGCCTCGGGTGCGCTATGGATCCGAGCACAGATTGCTCGACCAGGTTCTGTTCATTTGTTCTGAGCATCTGATCCCCCTCTGATCAGTAGTATTACTCCGCCAGTAGAATGGAAGCTCGAGAAGTCGGTGAAACGGAGATTACGATTCGACTGGCGTATCTATTTGGGCTTTCTGCAATTTTCCGCTGTAGTCAATATACACCGATTTCCACTCGCTGAAAATATCGAGAACAGTCTCTGCAGCTTCACGGTGGCCGTTTCCCGTGTCTTTCACGCCACCGAAGGGAAGCTGGACCTCTGCTCCGATCGTTGGTCCATTGATATAGGTGATTCCCGCCTCGATGTCACGGATTGCCTTGAACGCACTGTTTACGTCTCGCGTGTAGAGAGAGCTCGAGAGACCGTACCTTGTTCCATTGAGGATTGTTATCGCTTCATCCAGATCAGATGCCTCGATAACTGATAATACGGGACCAAAGATCTCCTCTTGTGCTATCCTCATGTTGGGCTTTACATCGATGAATACGGTGGGCTCGAAAAACCACCCCCTGGCATATTTACCACCGGAGAGAGGGTCCCCGCCGATCAACAGTTTCGCCCCTTCCTTCTTACCGATTTCGATATATTTCATAACCGTCTCTTGCTGTCCTTCGTTGACGAGGGGTCCCATATCAGTGGATTCGTCAAGTCCGTTTCCAATCTTTATCTTCTTGACCCTTTCGGCGAGCATATCGAGAAACGCATGCTTGATCGGCTTATGCAGGATCAGGCGGGATGTGGCTGTACACCGCTGCCCGGTCGTCCCGAATGCCCCCCACAGGGCACCTTCAAGAGCAAGTTCGAGATCGGCATCCTCCATAACGATCTGGGCATTCTTGCCCCCGAGCTCGAGTGAGATCCTCTTCAAATGCTTACCGCATCGAGCCGCAATCTCCCTCCCCACCTCTGAAGAACCAGTGAACGAGATCAACTGGATCCCGGGATGTTCAACCATCGGTATCCCGACTGCACTGCCCGAGCCGTGTACCAGGTTGACAACGCCGGGCGGTATTCCTGCATCGATGGCGGCTTCCACGAGCTTGACCGCTGAAGCCGGTGTATCACTCGCCGGCTTGAGGATGACCGTGTTTCCACATATGAGAGCCGGAAACATTTTCCACGTGGGTATCGCCATGGGAAAGTTCCACGGTGTAATCAGTCCACAGACACCGATCGGCTGCCTCATAGACATGGCAAACTTGTTCGGGAGCT
>SMTZ1_10016635_pt1 | contig 18828 bp, 22 predicted proteins | sample DeeMarSWOR136_30_FD_25667 | JGI IMG/M metagenome (IMG submission 25667)
AACAACCTTAAAACTACACAAGAGCCTGGATATGAAAGCGCCTTGGTTTTCGTTAGCTTCATCCTCATAGCAGTCGCTTGCATAATCTACGCAATCATAAGGATATTTGGTCCAAAACTAAAACTGCCAATAAGAAAAGTTTGGCCAGTTGCTGAAAGAAAACTGAGTGGGCAAGGTCTCACAAACTTGAGAAACACTTCAACTCTCCTAGTGTTTTTCGTTCTAATTCTCATCCCCTCACTTTTCGTTGCTCTTCCAATGGCAAACGCCATTTTAGATGGCACTCTTAACCAAGCACTCAGTAGCACGGGCATCTGGCAAGGATACTGGCAGAGCCTTTCCCTATCATATGGCATAGCATTTGTCGCGACTTTGTTGAATACTGTAACTGGTTTGCCAATGGCAGTTCTTATCGCCAGAAAGAGATTTGGAATGCTACCTTCAACGATTTTGGACGTGTTAATTAACATTCCTATGATAGTTCCTTCCATTGCGCTAGGCGTCTCTCTCAGCATTTTCTGGAGTAACTTCCCATTTATACCTGAGGTTGGATTGTTAATTTTTGCTCATCTCGCAATTACCTATCCCTACTTTGTCAGGTCGATGAGCGCTGCCATTGAAAGAGTTAACATGGATTTGGAAGAGGCGTCCAAAACACTTGGGGCTAAACCATTTACAGTGTTCAGAACAATCATTCTGCCTTTAACAAAATATTCTTTGTTTGCAGGGGCAATTATGATGTTTACAAGAAGCGTTAGTGAGACCGGTGCCACGGTGGCGGTGATAACTGAACTGAAAACTGTTCCAGTTTTACTTGTTGAATGGGTGATGGATGTTGTATCAACCACTCCGATGGAAATTGGTCTTGGATGCGGCTTTTTGATAATCTTATCCTTCGTTATCCTATTAATTTCAAGAGGCACAGTTAGAGGAAGATATTAACATGGAGCTACAAAGATGCCTGAAGTTCGCATAGAGAACGTCACAAAAAAATACGGCAAAATTGTTGCAGTAGACAACGTAAGCCTTCATGTGCGCGACAAGGAGTACTTCTCGCTCATAGGACCAAGCGGATGCGGCAAAACCACTTTGCTCAGATTAATCGCTGGTTTAGGAGAAATATTCATTGAAAATAAGTCGGTCACTCACACTCCACCAGAAGATAGAGAAATCGGATTTGTTTTCCAAACTTACGCGCTTTTTCCTCACATGAATGTTTGGAACAACGTAATTTATGGACCGCGAGTGAAAGCATGGGACAAAGAAAAGAGTAACAGAATTGGAGACGAAATGTTGGAAATGGTTCTGCTACGTGAGCGCTTAGATGCTTATCCACGAGAGTTAAGCGGTGGAATGATGCAAAGAGTCGCATTAGCCAGAGCTTTAGCTGCAGGCGCCAAACTACTACTGCTAGACGAACCTCTAGGTGCCTTGGACGCAAAAATCCGGTTTGAATTAAGATACGACGTGAGAAAACTTGTCAAAGACCTTGGATTAACAGCCATACACGTCACCCATGATCAAAGCGAAGCCATGGCAATTTCTGACAGAATAGCTGTAATGAAAAAAGGAAAAATCCTGCAGGTTGGAACCCCTCTGGAATTATATATGAAACCGCAGCACATTTTCGTAGCTAACTTCATTGGAGAATCAAACTTTCTAGAAGGCTACGTATCAAAAGTAGATAAAAAAGAAATAACCATTGAACTACGTGGAGACATCTTGGTTCAAGCGTTAGATCATAGTAGAAAAAAAGGAGAAAAAGTCGCCGTGGCTGTAAGACCAGAAGTTTTGATGATTGAGAAAGGGAAAAAAAGAAAAGAAAATGCAATTTTCGGTAAGATTGAAAGACGCCGATTTGAAGGCACAGACATAAGATATGAAATTAGACTTGAAAATGAAGACCTTGTGGTAGCTGTTCGCCCCGCATTAATTAACGAATGGCTTGATGTTCAGGAAAAAGTTACCGTCAGCTTTCCAATCGAAAAAACTCTCGTTTTTACATATCCTAAAAAAGGATTGAAGGAGGAACTGGCTCTTGAATGAGAAAAGGAGAGGACGAATTTTAAATAAACATATGATACTAATAAATATAACAATGAAACAACTTCTGATTTGAAGGTGAACCAGTATGGAAAGATGGTTTACTCAAAGACGCAAGTCGAAGGTCCTAGAAATCGCGGACAGGCAGATGACACTGGCAATAGACACAGTAGTGGACCTGGAAAAATCTATCGACGCAGCTCTAAAAGGAAAACAAAAAAAGGCAACAGAATCCATAGAAAGACTGTCCGCTACGGAACACGAGATTGATGAACTTAGACGAATTGTTTTTGAGGAGCTGACGAGAGGCAGCTTGCCTTCAAAAGATCGAGAAGACATCATGCATTTAGTGAAACGGTTAGATCAAATGGCAGATCACGTTAAAGACGCATCAAGAGCCGTACTTGTTCTGTTAGACGCAAAGGTTCCAAAGGTGATGTGGGAACAATTTGTTGAAACCGCCAAAGACTTGGTGGAGTGTGCAACTACTCTTCGTAAAGCCATCGAGAAGTTAGGTACGGACCCCGATGAAGCCACTGAGTTGGCAAAGAAAATTGATCAGATAGAACACAGAGTTGACGAAAAATATGTGAAATCAAAATCGTTACTTCTCAAACACTCAAACAAAATGGATGCTGCCACAGTCTTGCTGCTCAAAGATTTAATCGAGGAAATGGAACATGTAGCCGACGCTTGTGACGACACTGCTGATTACGTAAGAATTTTGAGCGTTGCCAGAGAAATTGTGTAAAAGTTATATTTTTTAGTAAAAAGGTAAGATTAAAGAGTTAGCCACTGCAGAAATATGTAGTTAACCTAGTGAATATAGGGGAGAAACATTATGGGCAACGATATTGCCGTGATAGGTGCAGGAGTGATTGGCGGAGCTATAGTGAAAAGTCTGCTGAAAAGCGGATATGATGGCAAAATTATAGCTACGAGAAGAAAGATAGAAAGAATTAAGAAACTAGAAGAGTTAGGAGCGGTTGTAACTAGAGATAACAAGAAAGCCGCTAAACAATCTGACATCGTTTTCATATGTGTCAAGCCGAACGACGTTGGAAAAGTTCTGAAAGAGATAAAGAAGGAAATTGAAGGAAAACTGGTGATTTCCACAGCTGCCACAGTTCCACTAGAATATTATAAAGAAATAGCTCCCAAAACCAGATTTGTTAGAACCATGCCAAACGTGGCTCTTTTAGTGCAGGAGTCATTTACCGCATACTGTTGTAACGGTTATGTAACATCAAAAGAATAACAGCACTAAGCGGAAGCGCACCAGCATACATTTCTGTGATTGTAGAATCCTTGATGTACGCGGGTTTAAAGGTTGGTTTGCCAAGAGAGCTGGCACTGCACAGTTCTGCGCAAGCTGTTCTTGGAGCAGGTAAGCTTATTCTAGAAAGTCGGGAACATTTGGCTACTGTAAAAGATATGGTTACTACCCCGGGCGGGACCACGATTGAGGGAATATATGAACTTGAAGGGAGTCAGATCAGAACTGCGTTGATGAGGGCGGTTGAGAAGGCAACTGAGAAATGTGGGAAGATTCGGGCTGCCCGAGAGAAAATGAACAGAGAACAGAGCGCTTAATCGTGATGCGTATAACTGTGTTTTTACAGTGAAACTTTTCGTCTAAGAGCTTTTAGTGTTCCAGAAACTCCTAGAACGTGGATTGCAACTGTCGTCTCATTTATCTCTGTTACAGAAGCAATTGAAGCTCTAACCATTTCAACAGTTCTGCGCGAACAACGTATGATGCCCCAGCTTTTCTCTTGGTCGTATTCAATTAAGGCAAGGTTGGTTTGGCTGGCGCCATATTCTCCAAAGAGTTTTAGGATAGCATTCCAAACAGCATCCGTCACATCTCTTTTGTTGACTGACTGAGCGCTCACAACTCTAAAAGCAAGGTACCGTTTTCTCATGCGTTCGGACAACAGTTTTTCCTCCTTACAACACGTATGCCGGGAGCTACAAAATTTGGGCTCAACTTCTCTCTATTCCGTTGCACAATGGTTAAGGGGGTCTCTGAAAGAGCATGCAGAGCAAGCGGCGTAGTCATATCGAAGAGAGCAGCAATGGCAGCATAGTCATAGGGTCCTCTAATAAGATGGGTGTTAGTTGCTCCGCTAGAAATCGTAACTGGCACATCGAACTTTCTTGCAATCTTTACTTCTTTTCGGAGGCTGGAGAGAAGGCGAATTTTCTGGAAACTCTTTGATGAAATAAGCGGTGCCATGTCTATTTCAAGGGACGAAAACGCTTTGGAAGCGAGTTCCCCCTCAGCATGATCAAAGAACCGTTGACGAGGATTTGTGGAGGGGAAGGAGAGAAAGTCTACTCGGCGATCTTTGGCTGCTTGTCTCGCGACAGCTTTTGAAGTGCAGACTACTGATATGACTTCAAATTTTCGTCTGAAGCGACTCAGGTTATAGAGTAGTTCGCGAGGTGTTTTTGGAAAGAAATCTACTCTTCTAATGAGGTTTAGTTTAACGTTGTTGCATATGCTTTGCAGTTGTTTAACTGTGTTTTCACTTGAGTTAGGTCTTTAATTGATGGTTGCAGATGGAGGTCAACAAACCTTTTCATAACAGTATCCCAAGTTCTTTGCAAGTTTTGATTTTATCTTCAAGTTTACTCTTCTTAAATCGTATATGCACACGAATCGGATCAGCGGAGCAAAGCTTAAACTCGCCTTGAAAAGCAGCTTGTTTCTCCAATCTAATGTAGAGGCTTCCTTTTTTCACATGTAAATCTATCTCTCTCAGCAACATTTCTTTATCCAACTTGCTAAGACCAGAGGAGAGAACCTTAACGATACCCTCGATTATTTCCTTCTTCTTTATTCTAGTTTCAAAAAGAGTGATAGGATTACCATAGTGACCCTTCAGGTTGTTTTTCTTAAAAACTATGTCATCCACATAATCGGGAGGAAAAAGGTGATGCACCGCCTCAAAAACCTTGTCTAAGTTCTCAGTTGCATGCGCAAAGAACCGAACGTCAATATAGCTTATAAGTGTCTGAGACAACGCCATGCCACGCAATTATCCATGCGCGACAGGTGAAAGCCCTCTCTCAGTCCAAACTTTGCAAATATTGTTTGAGCCGTTTCACATTTTCTTCATGCTTTGTTTTTCTTCTCAAATCAACGGGTATACCTAACTTAGGCGCTTGTTTAACGTCTATCTTTGCCTCCTTAAGCTCACCTCTGCTGAAACCCCTACCTTCCTTTGTTCTGTTGCCTTTTTTCTGCACGATCGATTGAACTTTCATATGTATGTCAGCCTTTATTTCTACGTTTATAAGATGCTACACGACTTGGGCGAATCTTCTCGGCTCCGCGTCCCTTATGACGAAGCCCACGAACTTCCTTGCCAGCGCTGGTTAATCCACGAAAAACTCGTCCACGATGAGCGGGTTCACAGATCCAGTTGACATCTTTATCCGATTGAATTACTGGATGGCTCGGGTCCACCATGACAACTTCAAACCATTTAAAGCGACCGTCTTCCCAAACCCAATAAGAATTCAAGACTTCCAAATTGGGAAACTTTCTCGCCGCCCTTTCCTCAGCAATCAGTCTTAAGCTTTTAGCTGGTTTGAATTTAGCGACACCCATTCGCTTTTGCCTTCGTCCCGCTTTTGGGGGTCTTTCAACCCTAATGATTGCATGCTGTTTACGCCACTCTATGAGTCTTTGCCACATCAATTCTTTAACAAAGGAAGCTTCAGGCCTCTTCCAAGCTTTCGCAACGTACTTGTAAGCCATTTTCTAAACTTTTCCCTCCGACTTCAGATTCAACTTTTTAGTTACATCCCATGCGGTTAGGTTATTGTGTTGCAGAATTTATAGTGATCTCCCTTTTATTTTTGCCGTATTTAACCGCTGACTTTCTGTGACTAAACCTTTTCTTTTAATGGTTTTTAGACCGCTAAAATAGACAGTGATGAAGTTATTAAAATTAGACACCTTTGTCTACGAGCACAGCTTTTTTAACGAGCAAGTATCCACTGTGATCTTCCCAAACTTTCTCCGTTTGAAGATATTTTTCGTTGAGTTTAATGAGGTCGCTCAAGGTTGTTGAGTTTAAATTTCTTCCAAGCCAGCTTTGATTAAAACCAAGAGCATAAACGCCTACAATAACGGTCTCGAAGTTGAGTTTGATCATTTCTTTCAACAGTTTTATAGGGTTCTCCTGCCAAAGAGGTGCAATAGACTTAAGGTTTAGTTCTTGACAGACCTTGTCAATCCTCTTCTTCTGATACTGTGAAGATATAGCTCCTGATACAACTCCATCTACGTCGAGAGTTGCAAGCAAACGTTTAAGATCTTCAAGTTCCATTTCCTTGACCCCACTAGTTTCAGCTTTGACCAGTGGGAGTTCAGCTGCTTCAGCAAAGAGATCGGTTAAGCGGATGTTAGGGAAGTGAAACATCCAACTGTCTTCTCGTTGTGGAAGCATGGTGACCAAATGTTTCACCTTGTGACCTTGTTTTAAGGCACGATGTAACGCTAGCGCTGAGTCTTTACCGCCTGTGGCTAATACTGCGACACGCATGTTTAATACGCAACCAACTGGTTAATGCTGGCCTTAAGATTAATAAGTTAAAATCGTTTACCAACAACAAATTTCTATTAATAAATGAAGAGTATACGCGCACAAAAAAGAGTGTATAGAAACTAATGGTGATTTCTAAGCAAGGTTTAATAGTTGTAGTGTATTATTAAAAGGAAATTATAGGCTATGAGTAAATGTGATTGTGGTTTTGAAATCAACCATCACGTGTTTAGGAGGGTATGCTGATAACGGAAATTGAGATTGGAGATAAGATGAAGATTCCAGTGGATGGGAAGATTCATCCAGAACACGGACACGTTGGCAAAGTCGTGTGGATAAGCGAAGACGGAATAACTGTAGCGATACAATGTGAAAGGAACCACAACGGCAAAACCTCTGTTTTCCTAGTCAAAAACAATTCTAAGAAATAAGCGCCACGGACAAAAAATTGTCTCTACAAAAAAATCTTGCGATGAGAAGGCTTTTACGATCAACCCCTCAGGAACTACATGGAAAGGGTGCGCGCGCAAAAATCCCAGTTTACTTCACAAATTTCCTTCGATTCCTTTTGAACCGCTTCTTACATGTCACACTACAGAAGTAATATGTTTCCCCTTCATGCTTGATCTTAAACTTAGCCGTCTTTTCGTCCAAAATGACTCCGCAGACAGGATCCCTAGGCATTATTTCCCCCTTCACTCCACAAAGTTATGAATGCATACAGATATGCTTTCTGTTTACTATGTTTAATGGTTCTGGAAGCTTTCCAGTTTTAATAAAAACAATCCGAATAGGTAAGTCACCTTTTTTCAATGACACTTAATTGTCCACCTCTACCTATCCTCAACTGGCGTTCACCTCTAAATTTTACAACACGTGCGTTCTCAACTTGTATAAAATCTCCCACAGAAACTATGTCTATTTGTTTGTTCCACAAAGGTAGCTGGATGATCCCGGTTTCATCTGCGATACTTGCGTTCGCTACTTTGACAAATTCTCCAAACCTAGTGATGACGGATCTAGGCTTTGGAATTTCAAGAACCTTTGCTTTTAAGTTAATTCGGGTCATTCCAGACTTCAAATCTCCGATCAGTGGGTGTTTCGCTTTAGCGTTCTCGGGTATCGTTCTGGTTGACGCCTTTACGTATGCGAATTCTTTGAGTGGATTGATTTCTTCGAGAATATGTTTGGGTATTGGGAATTGGGCGACCACTTTGAAACTGTTGGTTACGAGAAAGACCGCGTAATCTGGTGTTTTCTTACGGCATTCAATCAAAAGGTTTTTGCATGTAGATTTTTGATGGTTCCAAGCTTCAACAAAGCTATTAAATAAATTGTTCGAATCGATTCCATACTTAATTGAAATCAGAGCGAGATATTGAAGAAGCCTAAAATCAGTAACCGCGTGATACTTGCCACGGGGTCGACCTCGCCCTCTTGACACTTTCATTTGCATTTGACTCGTTCCTATCCTCCAACAATAGTGAACGCATCGGTTAAATCTTTAGGTATCCGTTCCTTCTTAGCCATTCGGCTTGATTTCTTTTGTATCGCCAGATGATGTCGCCTCGCTTGTCAGACTGGAAATCCCATGGCGAGATCAAAACGATGTCTCCCAGCCTTATCCACATTCTTCTCTTCATTTTTCCTCGGATTCTGCAGAGGCGCTCCTTGCCGTCTTGGCAACTCACTAAAACTCGATCGAAACCCAGCATTTTTTTAGCTATGCCAATAACGTCGTTGGCCACAGGTCGCCTAATATTACTAAGCTCGTCTTCGCTTTTAACCTTCCTTTTGCCCACTCTAACACCTCTAGCTTTCCCTTTCCATAACAGCCGCATAACTTAAATATGTTGACCTAAAATTCCAAGCAACAACATCATCTGCCGCATGTTCTCAAATCTGTAGCGTTTAAAGGCTTTAGAGTGAATGCTACAGAAGAATGGAGGTTACTACACTCGTTATCTTCTCAAAGTGTTTGAGCAGGATCTACACTTTTACTTTTGATTCATGTTTGGAGATTGTGTGTCTCGTTTGGATAGAATTCATCGGTTATGACACCGTCATTTTTAGCAATTGTTTCATTTCAAGAATTATCTGCGAGCATTATTGATTCGTTTTTTGGCGTCAATCGGTGTGTGTTTTTCAACAGGAGATGGAAGGCGTTCAGGTAGTATTTCCAGAAGTTGGAGCGCCTGAAAAAGAAGTGGCAACTCCGCGCAGAAACAATCGAGCGACTATCCGCGGGAAACACAGATATCGAAAAAGAATGCTAGAACTGCCACAAAATCCACATGTTCCGACTGAAAATTGAGCCACCCATCAATCCAGAGGAGCCATTGGATTCTATCACAGTTTTTAGAAAAGTAGGAATCCAAGACACAGAGACCAATCGACGACTGCTCGCCCACAAACTACACGATGATGATGTTCACGGAGCACCATATGGTGATTTCTCCACCTACATCGCATATTTGATTTCTCTTGACGAAACAGTTTCGTGGATTCAACGTCTAATTGATCATGTTAAGGCAGAGTTTCAGACAAAGTTTGAGCCACCATCCAATCACGGTGAGAGGTTCCTCGAAGAACTTTATAACAGTCTTGACGAAATGTGCCAGATAGCAGGTAAAGAAGTTGAGGGAAAAATCAAGTGAGAGCTTAACAGCCTTGAAAATCTATGTGCCACAGCTGCCTTTTATCAAACTTAACGTCTGATGAGTGAATTACAGTCCACATAACTTTAATGTACGCGCATGTTTGGCATTAAGAGGAAGGTTTTGCTAATTCAGATTCAGCCCTTCTAATTATGTCAGAAATTTCCTTTTGAACATCCTTATCAAGTGGTGTCGGCTGGTGTTCTTTCAGAATTTCCTTAGCCTTCTCCCTAGCTTTTTCAACGAGGCTTTTCGATCCAGCCTTCTTCCAAGCCGCGTAGCTGCGCCTATCCATCAGTTCAGAGAAGAGATGTTCTTCCTTAAAGTGTTGTAAAGTGTGCTTTTCAGCGAGGAAATGACCCCCTGGACCAACCTTATGAATTACGTTGAGAGCCATAGTTTCGTCGTCCACCCTTATGCCTTGAGCCATTGACAATACGCTCTTGCAAATTTCGTTGTCAATAACAAGTTCTTCAAAGGAGGCTGCCATTCCTCCCTCCAGACTGCCCGCACCATAGACAAAGTCTGCTCCTGCTAACACAGGTAGAAGAGTGCTAATTGCTTTTTCATAGCTTGCATGAGCCCCAGACATTTTGGCAGAACTATTGAAGCCATTGACAGTTACGCGAAGCCCGTAGTACTGAGCGATTTCAACAGCGCCAGCGCATAGAAGCCCCTCTTCTGATCCCTGCGCCCACAAACCAGTCTTCATGTCCAAAGAACCCATTAGATACCCAACACTCACACCGGTACCTGGAGCTGCAAGTTGAATTGTAGTTATGCCGCTCAAAACCTCAGCGTTGGTCATGATGAGAGCTCCAGTGAGGGTTACGGGGGCTGTTGCTCCTGCAAGAGGCATGCTCTCAACATCGCATGGGAACCCAAGTTTTGCAAGCTTTAAAGAGGTCTCTACAAATCGTCCGTCAAGCTGAAGTGGAGACTCTGTGCAGAAACCTCCTCCTACTATGGGGCGTTCCTTCAGTTTCTTCTCGCTTCCAGCAACTGCCGTGGCTATTTCAAGTTGGTAGTCAGTGAGCTGCATTGCCAGTTGAGGCGGATAAACAGACCAACCGCAAGGTTTTTCCGTGTTATTCAAAGCAGCAGCGTAATCGTATAAGCATCTGACGTTGTTCGGCTTGTCTAAGGAGGTAGTTAAATGACCTCCAGAGGCGTAGGACTCTAAAGCGTCAGTGACCCTCGTTAATTTTCCCAAGTCATCCATAGTTGAGGGCCTCCATTCTCCAGTCTCAAGATCAACCGTGCTTGTTGTCTCGGTGTCAGTTGTGAAGTAAACGTGTCTTCCATCCAGCTTAAAGTCATACTTTGAGTTTCTTCCATACGCTGTATCTATTTTAGTGGTCTTTCCTAACGCTTCTTCAACGAGGTATGGGGGAAATAAGACGGTCTTTTTCTCAAAATTAACTCTGCAGCCTTTCTCCTTTAACATCTTTAGAATTTCATCGCTATGAACAATTCTGATGCCTGTTTCTGCGAGGACATTGAGGGTGGCTAGATGAATAGCATTGAGGTTTTCTTCGGTGAAAACGCGGAATAAAGGCATCACATTAGGTTTTTCGAAACCAATCATTTTCTTACACCACTACGGCACTCTTCTTTTACTTGTTGAGTCTAATAGTTTTTTGTGTAAAAAAATAAATAAAAAAGAGAGAGTTTGCGAGGAACTCCGGCGGGGTAGGATCCCATTATACGGTTACTTGCGCGTGCATTCTCCTGTTTTGGGGTATACATTAGCCAAGTCTCTCCACTTTTTCACGTACTGTTATGCCTTTTTCCGCTAATTCAGCTATGAACGCCTGTCTAACCGCTGGTTCTAAGGCCTCGGGTGGAATGACTCCTCTGGTCTTAATCTTTCCTTTTACAAGCATTTTTGTGAATATCGAGGCTGGTATGCTCGTTATGTAGGCTACCGGGTTTGCGCCTGGCATCCTCTTCTTCAGTTCATTGATGTTCATAAAGTTTGAGTAAAGGATGTAGCGCATTTTTGCATCCTCTTTTTGACCGTTAACATCCGCTGCGCAACATATTCTCATATTTATCATCCCAGCTTTAATCATTCTCTCCACTTCTTTCATTGATGGAGTCGGTGGAACTAGCGCGAGAAAGACGTCGCGGGGAGCCACTTTAACACCTTTGACATTCATGGGTTTATCATTCATTAGGCCCAACCCAACTATGGCTTTAGCTAATGGAAAATCAGGTCCACCCATCTTAAAATCTACGTATTTTACACCCTTACCTATAAAACGAGGTAGGGTTTCCGGTTCTTCATGAGAGTGCCAGAAAACTGTCTGTGAACCAACTGGATCTGGAAAATTGTATATCTCCTCTCCACTAAACGGTGGCACTTTCTTGTATTCTCCGTTTCTGTACACTATGGGTTTCTCTGCCATGTCGGTCCAAGCCGTTTCAGGAGACCAAAACGAAGTGGGCTCCTTGCTTTCGACGCCGCCCCAGAGTCTTATACGTATTTCTTCCACGCGATCGAGTTTATCAGCAGCTTGCGCTGCAAGTACATTTGTAAATCCTGGAGATACTCCCGTGTCTATTAGAGCTGTTAGCCCGGCTTCCTTCCACCTGTCGCTGAGCGCCAATTGCTCAGGCGGGTATGAAGCCAAGTCTTGGTAGTGTGCTCCGACGTTTAGGGATGCCTCCATTATGTTCAAGTTAAATTGGGCATTCCACATCGTTGTGTTCACTATCACGTTCACGTTCCTAGCTGCTCGCATTACGTCATCGATTCTGTTTGCGTCAACAAGATGGGTGCGCACTTTTTCGCTATTTAACCTCTCTGCAAGCCGTTCAACCTTTCCTAAATCTATGTCGGAAAGTCTAACCTCGGACACTTCCGGACTTTTAACCATTTCTGTGGCAATTATTGACCCCTGGGCTCCGATTCCTACTATCAAAATTTTCATATACATCCCCTTAGAGCATGATGAATATTCCATTTTTAAATTTAAATCCTTCGGCATCGTAGCACTTTAGCCCAAGTTTTTCAAGAATGTTTGCAGACATGTAGAAAGTATTGTAAACAATGATGCTGCATACGAAGAGAACGTTGAGCAACTATGGAACGAAGTTTTCAACCAGCTCATTCATCCGTGCTAACCAATAAGCTACTGGAAGCCCCCTTCAAACGACTCCTAAAATCAGTGTCTTGCAAGTTGAGTATGCTCTGCACCTTTCCATTCAAATTCTGAATGAGCTTTTGAGCGACGTGTTTCTTTTTCAGCCACCAGGCAAACCCAATACTCATTGCATTTCGGCTTTTAGTCGTTTCATCCACTCGCTTTTTCAAACAGGTCTTGCGCCTTCTTTCTCCATACATCAAAGTCTTTAGGCGAAGTAGGATAGTTATTATAGTATTCCTTCACTTTTTTCAATAAACTCGCTGTACGACGTAGTTCTTTGAGAAGAGAGATCTTTCTTAACCCTCTGAAAATTCGGCGGGTGGTTTCTGTTATGTTAAGATGTAAATCCTCGCCCAAGCTCGCCTTTAAGGCATCTTCTCCAGTGACTAAACGGTACTTCATGCCATAGTTTAAGTCGTCGTCACTCAACTTTTGAAGAAGCATACGGAAGACATCTAGACCCGCTTGTTTGGCTCCGTACGACTGCATATACAGGGCATTGTATAGCCATAGTCCTTCTCTGCTCATGTCTCTTCTTTCCATGGCTTCGATAATGGTTTTTCCAGCGAGGGCTCCACCCATCATAGATGGTCCCATTCCGCCGCCATGGATTGGATTCACTTGGCAGGCAGCGTCTCCAACGATAATAACGCCGTTTCCTACCATGCAGTCCAATGGTCTCCGTGTTGGAACCTGTCCTCCTCCCCCGCTTGTGATTGGTTGAGATAGGACGTGATTATAAAGCTGGTTTTTTGGGTTTGGAAAACCTTTGGACATACTTGTTCCCAAACCTACATTCACCTTCTTCTCACCCTCTGGAAAAATCCAGTAATATGCGCCGGGAGCAGCTTTTTGATTGAAGAAAATTGCACAAAACTCTGGGTCGGCGATTGGTTCTGCTAATTCGCGGATTTCCCGATAACAAATCGCAACATCTTTCAGGTCAACGTTTGTTTCGATTCCAATTTCGATAGGAAGTTTTTTTCGCAAAACAGCGGAAAAGCCACTTGCATCTACTACGACTTGAGCGTTTAGTTCAGTTTTGTTTTTTGATGTTAAGTCCTTAACTACGATTCCGGTGACAAAATTGTCTTTTATGATAGGCTCTACCATTTGAGTTGACTCGAGTAAGGTTGCTCCAGCGTTGATTGAGTCTCTTAACAGTCTCTGTCCAAAGAGAAGTCGATTAACAATAAAGCCGTAAAGTCCCTTTCCCTTTACATGAACAACGGTTTTCATGTCAGGTGAATGAACCGTGATTCCAACCATTCTTCGCTCGAGTTCCTTTCCAGAAGGATAGTCTAAGCTAAGACTGTTAAAATGATGTCTGCCTATGGCATCTCCGCAGACTTTATTGCCTATTTCTTCTTTCTTTTTGCGGTCGATTAGGCAAACCTCTAGGCCAGCGTCAGCAAGAGTTTTCGCAGTCATGCAACCTGCTGTTCCAGCGCCTATCACAATTGCATCAAACTTTTTCAAGTGTTGCCCCCCTGAAGATATGATTTATTAATTTGCACTCAAAAGCCTTCATAACATTTACGATGCTCCTATTGGAAAAATTTTACAGCAACGTCAATTTAATTAACAAAACGAGTTTAGGTGAGGTCTAGCTTGTGCTAGATTTTTTGGAGGCTTTTTTCTTTTTTATGACGGGGGTTGTTATAAATGCGGAGTTGGGTATGGATGTTTTGTTGCCGTCTTTGGTTTTGATTATGATTGTTCTTATCCTCATTTTCACAACTTTTCCTTCATATTCTTTGCCAGCAATTCTTACTTGAATTTCATCTCCGACTTTAAAGGCTCTGTCACTCTGCACTATTATGCCGGAGACGAAGTTCTGGATTATGTTACTCATGGCAAAGCTTATGGCAATGCTGAAGGCGCCCAACCCAACAATAACTGAGATAAGGTCAAAATCTGCAACAGAAAGCACCACAAAAACTCCGATAACATATACTACATATTTCGAAATCTTCGCAACCCAGTTTTCAATTTCCTCTGGAAAGGGAGTTTTCTCAAAAATCTTTCTTAGTGCTCTATGTACAATTTTCGCGGCTAGGTAGGTAGCCACTAACACTATAACTATCCAAACTATTTTGGTGACATCTATACCCGCTATCTCCCACATTTAACGAAACCCCTTGCCAGGGTTTTACTTATCCTTCCTTTTCTTTCTGATGTAGACTGAAGAGAACTAAGAGTTAGAAAGAGGTTGGCTGTACACGAAGTGTGCGGGCGCACATAGAAAAGTGGCCTACGAGCGTTTCTCCTTGCGCTTCTTTTTTTTCTCCGCTCTTTCCTTCTTGGTCATTGGTTTCTTCTTAGAGCCTTTTCCCATACCCAACTCGATCACCATATCAAAATAGCCGAAGTACAGAATGAAGTTTTTGGTTCATGCGTGCTGCTAAAACAACGGTTATATGCATCTGTAAAAGTGAATGGTCGGGCATAGAAGCAGATGAAAAACGAATAACGTGTTAAAAAAGCCATTCAAAAAAGAGTCAAAACCAGACGATATACAGGCAAACATAAAGGAAGGGGAAAATACAAACCAAAAGACCCAGCATAGTAGAGTGTGCCCTTTTTGTTCCAAAATTACTGTTGCTTTTCAATACCTCTTTGTACATAACGTTCAAGACTGTTCGTATCGTTTATATACACTTTGATTTTCAAATTACAATTATAAACTAGATAATTTTTCCTGCAAAAATATGTTTTCATATCGCTTGTAATTCGTAAATGCAACTAATTCTTATTCTTCCTATGCCTTTGAGGAAGCCCAAGGTTCTTTTTCTGTTTCCTCTTCATCTTCTTAGCCCTTTGCAATTGCCTGTGCTGTTCCCGACCTGCAGCTTTCTCTTTCTTGCTTCTGCTAGCCACATTAAGACCTCCAGTTTATAGCGCATGCAACTATTATACTTGCTAAAAAACATTACTGTTGCCATGAGTTATGTAGTTGAAAAATAGCATCGTGAATAGAGAGGTTGAAGAGAACTAAGAGGTTGGAAAGAGCATGCATAATCCAACTAGGTGAATTTTGCTTTCACACTTGTTGCATTGAATGGTTATTTCTTCAAGATTTTGATTTTTAACTTTGGTATCAACGATTTTGTATACTGTTTCTGTTTTATCGTCAGGCGAGATTATAACTCCACATTTTGGACAGGAAAACTCACCTTCTCCTTCAATCTGGGTTATGTCAACCTTAAAGACTACCCGATGAGATTGGTTCATTGTTCTTTGCTCCTTTTTGTGCAGGCACCATAGTTAATCTATTCAAAGAGTTCGTCTACCGACTCCATGTGATTTAAGAACTCCTTTCCCTTCTGAGTTGTTCTATACATCGTCAAAATCTGTTTATTCCGCTTAATTGCCATGTTCTCCAGAAATCCGTCCTCAACAAGCTTATCCAAATACTCGTAGATTTGGGCATAGCTTAGTTTTGCCTTGTACATGATGTGCGTCTTGAGTTTGGCGTCTTTCGCTGTATTCAATATTTCAGCAATAATCTCGTGTCGATCTCTCCGCTTGGTTGCATTTTCCATGTGAACACACTCAATTACAGAAAACTCTTCTATGAGACAAAGTAATAAAGATTTCGCATAATTGAGTCATAATGCCGTATATTTAGCGAAAAATTTATATCAGAGCTGAATTAATAATTCAATTCATGCCGAAAGATAGAATGATGGAACTTCTCCATGAACTATTGAAGAATTCAAAGAGAAGCGACAGAGATCTGGCAAGTATTCTCGGGTTATCTCAGCCAACAGTAACGAGAATGAGAAGAAAACTGGAGAAAAACGGATACATACAGGAGTACACGATCATACCGGATTTTACAAAGCTTGGATATGAACTCATGGCTTTTACATTCATGAATATAATCCGATACGACGAAAAGACCAGTGAGCCGCTTAGAAATCTTGCTGAAAAAGCCCATAAATGGGCTATGGAAAACCCAAAAATAATACTCGGAGCTGCTGGCGATGGCATGGATGGTAAAAACTGTATGATGATTTCTTTGCATAGAGACTTTACAGATTATTCTAGATTCATATCACAATTCAGGGGCAAATGGTCCAGTTACCTGCGCGACATAGGAAGCTTCCTCGTTTCTTTCAAGGCCACAATGGTTAAACCGCTTGCTTTTAGATATTTAGAAATAGACCCCGAAAAAACTAGCGATGGCAAAATCAAAAAATAGTTGTCGCGCGCACAATGTTCAAAGGGTTTCTTCTAATGGCAAAGGCTGAAGAGAACTAAGAGTCTAGAGAGAGAGGTTGGCTTAGAGCGCGAAGCGTTTGCTCGAAATGTATATAAGTATGACATACGTCATTTTCTCAGGATGAGAAAGAATTGGCGATGCAGAGGAAGAAGTCTCTTTTCTTAGGAATTCTGGTACTATCGGTAGTTGTAGCCGTCATTTTCATTAGTAGTGAAGTTTGGATAAATGGAACGAAAAATAAAATAAACACACTAAAGCCCGTAGAAATTAGAGAATATGAAGGACAGAAACTCTCATCGATAGATGATTTCAGAGAAAACTCGATAAAAGGGGCGCAGTACATCGACAACGAAGACTATAGGCTGGTTGTAACCGGACTTCTGAGTAGTACAATGGAATATTCTTATCATGAGGTTATTGATAGCCATCAGCACTACGAAAAGGTTGTTACATTATATTGTGTAGAGGGTTGGGATGTTACTATTCTCTGGGAAGGCATCTTAGTAAGAGACTTATTAACAGAGGCGAAGGTTGACACAACGGCAAAAGTAGTAATATTTCATGCCTATGATGGTTATTCAACGTCTTTGCCATTGGATTACGTAATTGATAACGACATAATTATGGCTTATGAAATGAATGGTGTAGTCCTTCCATCTGAAAGAGGATTTCCTTTCCAGCTTGTAGCAGAAAGCAAGTATGGATATAAGTGGATAAAATGGATAACAAGAATTGAACTATCTGATGATGTAGACTACAGAGGATATTGGGAAAGCCGCGGTTTCTCAAATGATGCTGATTTGCCGCCCTGAGAGGATTCTTTGAACATTTTAATCACTATAATTAACAAGTGCGCACGCGCAATTTGTTTCATAAGCAGAATAAAGAAGTGATACAAAATGAATCAAGATTTAGTCAAGAAAATGACAGATTGGTCATTGTTTGTTGTGACGGTAGTTTACCTTCTTACAGGATTGGGTATTACGCAATATCGGATTATCGAACTTTTGACTTTTGGATTATTGTACAAAAATTTATCTTTCAAAATCCATGAAAACTTGTTAATACCATTCTTGACATTGTTAAGTTTGCACGTTCTTTTTGGACCAATTGCACGGGCTTATTTCAGATTGAAAAAGAAAGTGTAGGATACACTAATCCTCCAATTTCTTCTCGAATTCGAGTATTCTTTGTGTGTGGTAGCGACACAGATACCAAACTTATAACAGAGAACCTAGCACCCCACCGCGTGCAAACTCCGAATTAGTATTTATACTTCACAAGTTTTATGCTTATGCAAAAGGCATTATAAGAAAAACAGTGACACACATGCTGAACAAACAGAGTGCATTCTCGTTTGAATCGAGTAAATATCTAGAAACAGACGAAAAGATCATTTGGAGTGGCAAACCTGTCAAGGCACCGTTTATACTCAAAGGACTTTCAGTTTCAGCCTTTGGGTTTGTATGGCTGAGTTTTTCTATGTTTACGATGTGGTTGATGATATTCCCTCCGATTGGTGCAACAGTAGGAGACTTAGGATTAGGTACCTTAGTTCTTTTGGTTTTTGTCCTAATTGGTTTTGGATTAACGCTTGGCCCACCTATACCTACAATCTTGAGGTACAGGAAAACGAAGTATATCATTACTAATCGAAGGCTAATCACTCAAACCGGTGTGATAGGGTTGGACACAAGATTTGTCGACCTAGATAAGATACAAGAAGTTCACGTCAAAGTCGGCCTTGGCGATAAGATTTTTGGAACAGGATCGTTAATGGTAGTAACTGCTGGTTTTGTTTTCATGGGCGTAACACGTCCCTACTGTTGTTTTGTGGGACTAAAAGAACCCTATGCAGTTCAAAAACTGCTTCAAGAAGCTATGCGCGCAAAAAGAAAATGAGAAAGTGTCGAGTGAGCGCAAATTTTCTAATTTATGTTTTCTAATCTAGTTATGTTTTTTGAAAATTCTATTCTTCTTCTCGTTTAGAATTTAGAAAATAGAAAAACTCTAGGTCTTTCGACAGATGACAGTGAATGCATAAGAGGCTAGAGAGAGGTAGACTAGAGAGCGCGAAGCGCACGGATACACTACTCATTCAGAATGAGATATGAAGTTACAGAAAAAATCGCATAAGTCAAAGCTGTGAGCAAAAACGGAGCAGCAAAACCCCATATTGAAACAAGAAG
>SMTZ1_10002427_pt1 | contig 18808 bp, 11 predicted proteins | sample DeeMarSWOR136_30_FD_25667 | JGI IMG/M metagenome (IMG submission 25667)
TAAACGCATCTTCTCCTTCATCGACTATAATTGAGCTCCCAAAAATTTGGTCTCTCCATCTAATTTCACATAAGAAATTGTATTTTTTTAATAATGAATGAAACTTTTTATCTTCTAACGCATTAGCTTCCACAATAAGCCGGAGATCAGTTACACCTCTCGCTCTAGCTTTCTTTATATCCTCATAGAATACATCTAGAAATTCATACTTAGTTGATGTAAAATAAATAGATGTTTTTGCTGAATTAATTAATGATAAAGCTCTATTGATACAAACATCTCTTCCACGATGAACATATAAAGCAATTTTTATTGGAGTATCATGAGAATGATAAATTGGGGCCAAACTATTAATAATTGTATTTGAATGTTCATTAAAATTATCATTATATTGTTTTTTAGCAATAACAAGAGCTTCATCAGGACTTTTAGCATGGTAACGGCTTGGACGAGCTTCTTCTTGTTTGATAATCCACATTTTATCTTTCTCAAGCTGCGTTAGGATGTTATATATTCTAGAATAAGGAACACCAGAAGCTTCAGATAGTTCTCTTGCATCCATTGGTCCTTTACTTATTAGAGTAAGATAAATCGAAATTTCATAATCTGTAAGACCTATTGAACGCAGCGATTCTTTCACATTATCAGGAATTTCACTTGACATAATTTCATCTCATTAATACTAGTTAAGAAGAAAAAAGAGAACTTCACTTATTAATAATATTAATCCTTCTGCTAATATTGTTCTACTTTTTTTGTCTCTTCAAATAAATTAAAAAACTAAGAAAAAAAAGAGTAATTATTAAAATTCTACATTATCGAAAAAAAGGGTGTTGCGGAAATATTTATTATTCCTGTTATGATATAAAGAAATCTCCATATTGTTTCTCCATAAAGAGTAAAAAAAATCCACGAGATAAGAATCCATATCACTATTGATACTGGTAGGATATACAAATAATTATCATTTTTATATTCACTATTAATTTTATCTGATGTAAATTTATTAACAGCGGGAGTAAGATAAGCAATAAGCACTCCGACTAAGATGAAATCTAAAAAGAAAATTTCAATAAACCATGATATTCCCGCTAGAATACTACAGAATCCTACGATAATAGAAAAAGCGATAATAATTTGCTGATTGGTTATTTTATCTAAATATTTTATTGAAATGATTAAAGTGACTAAAAACAAGATAAATGTTAAAGTTGCTGCCGTAGTAAATGTTGAACTAGTCAAGAAAAACGAATAGTGTGTTTCAAGGCTTTTAGGGGAAGTAAAAACTAAGATATTATAAATTACTACTGAATATATACTTGATATTAACGCAATCGGGAGAATTAACTTTATAATTGTTTGTTTTTCCATATTAATCAACTTAATGTGATCTCAATAAAAAAGTTTTTTTTTTATTTGAGCAGAATTCAAATTATTTATACTCATAATTTTTATTATTAAAAAAAATCTTTTATACCTTTATCGAGTATTTTTCAAAATATTATTCATTTGAAATACACCTAATTTCCTAACTAGTAAATCTGCAATAAGGAAATTAATTATGATTTATGTGGAAATATTTATATTTTAAATACAATTCAAAATATTTATTATGTTAAACAAAACAAAATTAAATCTTTCTGTTGTTCTATTAATGATTGGTATAGGATTTATACCTACGGGGATTATCGCAAACGGGTACTTTAGAGATCAAGTTTTTTATGAGGTCTCTAATCTTTTTAAAACAATTGAAAATAGTGTATCTTCGGAATTAGAAACAGAATATATAGGTTTAGGTATTGCCCAAGTACTCCCATCTCTCGTAGAGCAAGAGATCACAAATTTAGAGGAAGAGGTTATTAAATTTAGGGAAATACGCAGATCGCTTTTATATGTTAAAAATTTGATGCTTGAAAATTTACCAAGTATAATTAATAACTCTAGAGCCGCAACATTAATATCAGATACTATTGACTTTGTTAGATTAGAATACATACTCTCAACTAGTTTCACAATAGAAGAATTATTTAATAATTATACTTTTAAAGATGATTATTTAACAGATATAGAAGGTATTTCTGAATTCATAACAGGTGGTACATCTAGTCTTGGTTATACAGAAGCTGCGAGAACTAGATTGTTAGATGGACGTACTGCGGGAGGTATTACTTACCCGGGAATAAAAACAGATTTAGCAGTGGGAAGTGGCATTTCAGATTGGCTTCAATTCTACTCATTAGCAGAACTTGATCTTGGTAATAGAACCCTAATGCAATCAATTTACAATTGTACTTGGACTCAACTTCAAGATTTCTCAGAATACATCACATCACATTTATGGAATATAGTTAGTGAACAGTATTCACCCTTAAATCTTGAAGAATTTGCAGAATTAGAATTCTATAGGCAGTGGTCCAATGGTTCTATTATTACAACGGGAATTGATATTAGAGAACTTAATGAAAATATAACAGGAAGAGTGGTGGGTGTGTTTGAAATTGGTTGTCCAAAACCTTCAAATATATCACTAGAGAGTTCTCTTGATCTTTGGGACACAAAAAACTCTTCTTCATTTGTTAATGATACTGGGATTTCAAGATGGTTAACAAGTTTTGAAGAACACAACGATGAAAACTACACTATGCATAATGAATTACGAGATATGTTTAATTTAAGTGATGTTCAGATGAGTCTTATCTATAACTGGCTTTTTAATGCGATCAAACAATCTCTTGGACCAAATATTTTTGCTCTACCCCTACCAAATGGATATGGGATAACCACTATAGAATATGCTGCAAAATTTATATATGAACAATGGGCTAATGGCACTATAGTCGAGGAAGGAATTGATCTAGGTGCAAATGTTAAAGGATTTGAAGTAGGGGTTCCAACTAAGTCAAATATTTCATTTGAAATTGCTAATTTCTTATTTAATAAATCATTAAATATATCGGCTAATTCATTTACTAATATAAACGGTATACTGAAATGGATTGAAGCAGAAAAGGGAAATACAACAGCAAAAACTGAACTGATTAATTCCTTTAGCCTTTCAACACCCCAGATGGATTTACTTCTTGATTGGTTATTTACAAGATTTAGATATGATGTAGTTCCAGCAATTTCATATAATTTAATTGGTCAATCATTGAATGATCTTGCTCGATTTGAATTTCGTCGTCAATGGGCTAACGGTACTCTTTATCATAATGGTTTTGATTTTGGACCTGCTTTTGGTATTCAATCAATTAGTGGGTGGGAGATAGGAATTCCAATTAAAACAAAACTAAATACTACAGTAGTAGATCTTCTCTGGGACAAGGATGATCCATTTTCTTTAGTAAATGATAAAGGGATTGCAAAATGGTTTAAAGCGATGAAAGTTGAGAACACTTTTAATAATTTACAGCATTATTATATGATTACTAGTGAGGACATCGAAAATATTCTAGTTTGGATTAAAAATATGAAAAATGAATATATTATAGATTTTACTGAAACCAGAAGTGGTCTTAATTTAGACTTTCACACTTTAGGCTCAAATATATACTTTGGATTTACTATAGCAGGATTTATTCTGATCGCTCTTGGTGCTTGTGGTTTAATTCTTTATGTATTTACAAAGCGGAGATAATTGTTTTTTTGAGCTTATACCTTTTTTTTAATTCTTTAATATTAATTAAAATTAACTTGAAAAATATTTATCAATAAACCTTTTATGCAATTCTTCTGGATATTCTCCATTTTTAAGAATGAATTCTTCATATTTTTTGTAAATTTCAAGCATATCATGATATAATAAAGTGTATTTCTTCTGAGGATTAATCAAAGAGTAATCTTGGTTTTTTATAAGAGATTCTACAATATCTTTCCAAGATAATTGAATCTTATTATAATTATAATAAGATTTGACCGACCTTAATGCAGCTCCTAAAGCAGCTGATTCTGTGAATTCAAATCGTAAAATAGGTGTACTAAAAATGTTAGCAGCAATTTGAAGGATCTCCTTGTTTGCTGAAGCCCCACCAGTAGCATATATCTCTTTTGGGATTTCTCTAATCCATTTTGAATGAAGTCTCATTGATAAAAACTGAGCCTCAATAATTGCTCTAACATTACCATTTAAATCTTGATCATTAAAACCGAATCTATAGACTTTTGAGTCTAACACTAATGGAACAGTCTCAGGGAAGAAATATGGTAACATAATTTTACCATAATTACCAGGGGGTGTTTTCTTTAAAATATTCGAGAATTCATTCCAAGTAAGATTAAATTTTTCTCTAATTTGATCTCTCGCTAATGAACCATTCTTAAAGCAAATTAAACTCATGTAATCTCCAGTTGGGGCGCAGAAAACATGTCCTTCTCCTTTCAAATCTAAATATAAATTCTTTAAATACCCAAAATATGTATCGCTAGTTCCTAAACTAATTGCCACTTTACCCTTTTCTATTAATCCAACCCCAATCAAACTATTAGGGTTATCTCCAGACCAAGCTACTAGAAGTGTTTCGGAAGAAAACCCGTATTTTTTGACAAAATAAGGAGAAATTGTTCCAATGATATCATAGGAATTAACTAAAGGTGGGAGTTTATTTATTAGATTTGGAGCTGTAGCTTTTATTGCTAAATTATCCCATTCTTTTGTTTTTATATTCATTAAATTCATGCCTGCACCATCTCCATGATCTATTGGAGCATTTTTGCCTAGTAAAATTGATGCCATAAATGAACTTACTAGATGAATTTTATTAGTTTCTTGATAACCTTTTTTATTCTCTTCATAGAATTTTCTAATTTGAGGGCTAGAAAATCGTTCTATTATATTTGAACCTAATATTCTTATACTAGACTCCCTACCACCTAATTGTTCACGAATTTCTTCACATTGTTGAGCTGTACTAGAATCCATCCAAATAGGGCTAGTTTCACGAGAAAAAGTCTTTTTAAGTTGTTCTGCGAGAGTATTATTAGCATCTAAGTCTTTTAGGCTTCTTTCAAATTTATTGTTTAAATATACAGTTCCATGTTGTTGAGCAGATCCAGAAATAGCTTTTATTTTTCCAATTAAATTTTTTGATTGTTTTAATTTTTTAAATACCAATTCTAAGGCTTCGACCCACATTAGGGGATATGAATGAACTATTTTTTCATTTTCTAAAGTAATAACACCATTTCTAGTATTATAATGGGGTAAATCTTCATCAAAATTTATGCAATTTCTATAAATTACTCTCTTTAAGTCAAAATCAATTAAGATAGCAGTAAGACTTTGAGTTGAACAATCTAATCCTAAAAAATAACTCATAATTAACCCTTTCTTCGTTTATATTGATGAATTTTAATAATTTTATTTCATTTATTAATTGATTGATAAATGAAAATATTGTTTTTCAGACACAATATTTATCAATTGAGCATAAAATTAAAGTTTTGATAAAGAATATTTATTAAAAAAATCATCAAATTTAATAATTAATAAATCTTATTTTTACAAAAAGATTAAGAAAGTGATTTTAATTTTATGGATATCGTCGATCTTAAGATTTTAGAATTATTAAAAGAAGATAGTAGAATGTCATTTAATGATATTTCTCAAAGTGTTGGAAAAACAGAAGCTACTGTCAGAAGAAGAGTTAAAAAACTAATTGAAGAAGATGTTATTAAAAAATTTACTATTACATATAATGTTGATAATAAACCACGTACAAGAGCAACTGTGAAAGTTGAACCTGATTTTAAAGAAATCAAAAGAATATTAAAAGAGTTGCTAGACATTGAGGAAATTACAGACATTTGGAGACTCTCGGGAGATTGTGGATTATTTATGAAAGTTGAAATTCCATCAATTGAACAATTTAACCCACTTATTGAAGAAAAAATTTCTCAAATTAAAGGAGTTAAAATAGTAGAGACATGTTTTATAACTGATGTAATTAAATAGCAATCAAATTTTTACTTTTTTTCCAATTATTGCATCCGATTTTATAAAAAGTAATTTAAATTTATATAATACTAAATATATATTACTTTTCCAGAAGTTTATCTAGAAAATCGATCCTTTTTTTAGTTTTTTTCATATCAGCTTGTAGTTTTTTTGATCTTTTAGAATATTCATCATCATTCAATTTTCCTGATGAGTGTTTCTTATCAATAAAGTTTAACAAATCTTGAACAGAGGTTAATTTTGATTCTAATCCTTTTTTTTCATTTTTTAATTCTTTTTTCGTTTTGTCTTTTACATTAGGCTTTAAAATAGGTGCTGGTGTAATAGAGTCTTCGTTTGAATCTGATTTTTTCAAACTATCCGGCTTAGGAGGTAAAGCTGATAATTCCGGTTCATGTTCACTAATATCAAAAAAATCCTTCTTAGTTTGATCTAATGCTCCTATTTTTTGAGTACCTTCACTTGAAAACGATTCTTCTGGAATGGGCTCTTGGCTAATGTTAGAAGCAAATTCTTCTGAAGTGGATGCAAGATCAATTAATTTATCAACAGTCTTCTTCATCGTATTAATCTGTTTTTTAAATGTTTTTAGTAATTTCATTAATTCGCTTTTTTTCGATATTTTTATTGAGATATCGATATCTAATGATTGATCGTCTGATAATACTGGTACGGTTGAATCTATATATTCAGTTGAGGTTGAAGTAATTTTAGTTTGAGGAACTGGAGTTGGAACATCCATTTTAGATCTTAATTCTATTCGATAATCAGAAATTAACCATTGAAAAATATTTAAGGCTAATTTTGAATGGTCATTGCATTGAAACCCTCCTCCAACTTTATCTCTGAGCATTTCATAACTCCCAATACAGCACACTCTACCATTTCCAGTTTCTGAAACACAGATTAATGGACACGAAAAGGGTTCAGATGTTTCATTAGAGTCCGCAATAGAAAAAGCACCGCTTCCAACTATAGAAAGTGAGCATCCAGATCTATAACATAAAGAATCTATATCAGTAGTAATAGGATGAGGAATATTAAATGAAGAAATTAACGGAATATTCTCTAATCCTAAATTTTGTGTTTCATCTAAAACTTGGTCGTTTTCAAAAATTATCCCAAAATTGTCTGAAACTTCACTTAAATTGCTTCCACGTCCTTTATCGCCTCCAGCATGAGATAATAGTAATAATCCACCTCCAGAATCTTCAATCCAATTTACTATTGCAGCAATTTCATGAGAAGAAATCTTTGAAAAATCTGGACAGACAAACACTAAGATATCATATGGCTTTAAAGATTCTTCTGTTATTGGTACTTCTAAAAAATTATAACATATAAAATCATTTGAATTTAAATAATCTCTGAGTTGGGTTAGATTTTCATCAATTCGACCGCGTGGTTTATGTGCAACATCAAAAGCTACATAATAAGGCATAATCATCAACAATATGGTTTGGTTTAATTTCTAATTAAGTCAATATCATGTGATTCCTTATTACTAGTTTGATCTTTCTATAATTAATATTTAACTATATTATAAAGAAATTATATTTTCAATGTATTAAATTTTTGAAAAAAAATAGACATAAATTAATTAATAAATACTTTTATCTCCAATAATCAAATTCTCTTTGCATATATTCTCAATTTTTACATTATTTCCAATTATTGAATTATTTGAAATCACGTTGAAAAGAGTAGAATTCTCTTCAATAACGCAATTTTCTAAAATACAATTCATTAAAAAAGAATTTTTAGCAATTGAGACATACGGGCCAATCACTGAATTTAGAATTTTTGAGTTTTCTCCAATATACACAGGATTTTTTAGGAAGGAGTGATCAACTGTTATATTAAATTTCTTGAAATCTTCATTTTTGCTATAATAAAGCTCTAATAAGTACCTATTTCCCTTTAGTAATTCAGAAGGCCTACCAAAATCAAGAATTCCTTTCTTTAGAGGGGTAGCAGCGATTTTATATCCTTGATCAATAAGATCCTGTAAACTTTCTGTTAAAAAAATTTCTTTAGCGTGTTCAGTTCTTTGATCAAGATATTTTTTTATATTATTAAAAAGCTTAGATGTAGCAGAATTTGAAAATATATAAGGTCCTGCGATTACTAAATTTGAAATAAATTGTTTTGGCTTTTCAACTAATTTTTGGATTGTATAATCCTCATCAATAGTTACGACTCCATATGAACTTGCATCTTCTTTAGGTACTTCCATGACTGTTATTATCCCATCCACATCAGATTCATAATATCTATACATTAAATAGGAAAGGTCATCTATTGGAATCATATCTGCTAAAAAGATTAGAGAACCGTCCCTTTTATCTTCATCTTTAGATCTATACTGTTTTTTCTTAAATCTTGTATGCGCTAGATAAACTGCCTCACCTAAACCCCAGTAAAAAGGTGTGTTATCAAAATATCCCCTTGGGATCTGTTCGATAAAAGTTAATTTAAATTTATCATAATAGTTATCTTTAACGAATTTTTTAATCTGATTTTTCTTGTATCCAACTATGAGGATAATTTCAGTACTGGAATCAAATGTATCGCAAAATTTGTTTAATATATGTTCTAATACTGTCATCCCTGCAATATTAATAAATGCTTTTGGCTTACTTAATGTAAATGGTCTTAACCTAGAGCCAATTCCAGCAATAGGACCAATAAGTTTCATATTCTTTTTCTTAGTCTTTAATATAATTTATCCAAAGTATTTAAATTTAATAAAACTGAGATTTATCAGAATCAAAAACTCTTTGTAAATGACCAAAGAGGAGATCTAAACCTCTTTCATCTCTTGTTGAGCATGGTACTAATTCACTAGTTGAGCCCATTTTAACAAAAACCTCTGATATTAACATTGAAAGCTCTCTTATTAACCCTTTCTCTCTTTCACTTGTAGAATCTTCCAATTTTTGGAAATCATGGCTCCATTCTATAATTAATTCAATTTGATCTTCATCTATTAAATCAATTTTTGAAAGCACATTAATTTGTGAAATGTTCTTAAACCTAAATTGCACCGAAGCTGCTAAAAGCAAGGTTGAAATAAAACCATTTGGTCTTAAAACAAAATTCGAATCGAAAAGAAAACATACAGCTCTTTGAACATCCCCAAATCCTAATGCACTTGCGATTAAAGGTCCTGTTTCTCGAAATGCAAATAGTTCTAATTGTCCTGCTGTATCGACAATAACCCAGTCCGGATTATATTCATCAATCTCATCTTTAATATCATCTAAAAAATTTACCATTAAATCTGATGTTAAAATCATGGCTCCATTTGGGCCCAATTCATATTCTTCCATTATTTCTTCAAGCGTAATATAATCTCTTATATCTATATCAGGGGAATAGGGAATTGTTTTAACTCCAGGATCTAAATTAAGTGTAATTGCATAAGTTTCAGGGTCTCTATTAAGCACATACTCTTTCAATATCCCAGTTAATGTACTTTTTCCACTGCCTGCTGTACCTATGAAGTAGTTTAATAAAATTTTAAATAACCTCTACTGATTGGTTAATCTCTTTTTTATCCAAATATTTGAAATTAATTAAAGCTTTGGCTCAATAAGTAATTAAATTGTTAAATATAGATATTTCTTGAAATTTTAAGAATAAATTTGAATATTTTTTATTTTGGTTTTTTTAAAGTTTCTAATGAGAACTTTTTTTCATTTTGTTTTTTAAATCTTTTAATTTGATTTTTAATTGCCTCTTCTTCTTTCTTCATAAGAACATCATCATCAAGTATTATACTTTTAAGTTCTTCTTCAGTTAATGGTCTTAATATGTCTTTGACGTTAAATGAAACATTCTTTTCAATATTCTCTTTAAATAATGATTTCATTTCTTTAACTACCATTAATTTAACTGAGGATGCTTGACTTTGAATCAATGAAGGTTCTGATGGTCCTTTAATTCTCTCAATTCCACCTTTAAATCTTCTATTAGAATTTGAAATGGGAGGTTTATATAATTTATTACTAAATGACATATTTTGTAGGGTCATATTCAAATTCCTTAGTTGTTGTTCAATATTTTTTAGTGTATCATTGCTTTCACTAATCATGGAAATAAGAGATTGATCTAATGGTATACTCTCAACCCTATTTTTCTCATATATAATAGTACGTTCTTGTTGCTTTTGATTATAATCTGTTTTTACCTCCTGAAATAACTTTTCTTTAGTTAAAACACTTTTCTGACCTTTTTTTGAGCCCAAATTTGTATATTGGAATCCACTATAACAATCTTCATTAATCCAGATATCAGAAACATTAAATATTTCCTTAAATATATACTCTATTCGTTGACCTGAATAAAGAAAGATAATCAGGCATAGGATTTTTATTTGTAAATCATTATATCCCCGAATCTCATCTAAATCAATAGAAAAACTCAAAGATTTGCTGGAATAATATAATTTTTTGATAGAAACTAAATATGGGGGGTGTCTATCAAATACCGAATGTTTTAATTTCTTAGAAATCTCAAATTTGAGGTTTAAACGTTTAATTTTTTCTGGGAGAAGAATTGGGTTTTCTTCTTTATTTTTCTTAAATTCTAAAAATAATTTTTTTTGATCGTCCCAAAAGACTTGGAACAATTCCATTTTACATTTAAACCCTTAATTTTCAAACTGAAATAAATATTATTGATGATGTTATATTAAAACTTAATACTTATCTTAAAAAAAATCCCAGTACAATAAATTATTGATTTTTTAATCAATATTTTTTATACTTCTTCTTTTTTTAGTTTTGATAAGTAGTAAATTGGTTTATTAAAATTTTTTTTAAAAAATTCGATTTCCTCTTTAGAATGACTACCAATATAATTATTTATATCTAGTATTAGAAGTGCATCTTGATCCTTTAATTTTTTAAGAGCAATCTCTTGCAACTTTTCCCATTCTATAGATGAGAATTTTTCTTTATTTAATAATCCATCAATAGAGCATATAGAGACAAGTTTATTGAATTTAATTTGTAAAATCGATTCGATTTTTATAAAATAATCTTTAAAACGAATGGATCCCACCATAAAAAGTCTTTTCTCTTTAATTCTGGAAAAATTAAATTGTTCAAATTTATCCAAGAAATTCTTATTTAATCGTTCTTTATTGATCTTTTTAACACCTAGTCTATTTTGATTTTTCGCTTAATTAATCCAAATAATTTTTAACAATTATGTCATCTAAATATTATATAATTTTTTACATTTTTATTAGGCATAATTTATCAATCAAGGTATTTAAAATTTAAAAATTATCTGAAAACAAAATTCAAATTCAATTATAAGATATGACTAGCGAAGTTACTAATTACACTGAATTATCAAATGACAAAATTTTTAATATATTTCAAAGTGCCATTTTAGAGGGTGTGAAAAAAGAAAATCATCAATTAATAAAAGAAGGAAAGCCTTTAAAATCAAATCTTTTAATTATTGAGAGTGATCCTGAAGCATATACAAGAAATAGAATTGAACCTCATATTATAAAATTACTTCCTGATATTGAGATTCATGCTGAAATTCATAAGAAGACTAGTCTTGGGAATTTAAAGAAGCCAGATGGTTTTATACCTTCAAAAAATACAGAAATAGTTAAAAATTTGCTTATTGAATGGGAACCATTTAATGAGGATCTAAGGATTAGAAAAGATCATGGTATTAATCAAGCAAAACTATGGATATCTGACATTAATATTGGTAATCAAAATAATGCATTAGTGACAAATGGCAAGGAATGGATTTTCATAAAAACACAAAGGATAAAAGAAGAAACTAGAGTTGTAGAGCAAGAAATTTCCGTAAAAGAAGCATTAAGATTAATGGAAAATGTTTATAAGACTGAAAAAATACATGAAAAACCTATAGAAGAAGCTATTGATATTACTGAAAAATTCTATAATTGGTATGTAGCCTTAATCCATGGAGGAGAATATATTAATAAAGAAAACAAAAGAGAATTTATACCTAAAGAATATTCTCTTTTAAAAAATGTAACATTTGCATCGACGAAACAAGAAAGAAAGGATTTTATAAGGTTAAATTTCACACGCTTAATTTTTATAAGAATTTTATCTGAATATGGAATTATCAAGGATGATATTCTTAATTTTTTAAAAAATACTGAACCTGAAGATTTTTACAACAGAATAAATCAATTATATTTTGAAACACTAAACACACCATTAAATTTGCGAGAAAATATTCCTAAGATCTATGAAAGTATTCCATATTTAAATGGAGATTTATTTAGGAAAAAAAAGATTGATGGCAAAGGTCTTAAAATTAAAAGAGAATCATTTGTTAAGGCAATACAATTCCTTAGAACTTTTCACTTTAAGAAAGAGTATGAAGATTTAGAGAACAATTATAAAATTGATAATACAATTGATCCTGAAATTTTAGGGCATATATTAGAAAAAACAATTGAGGATAGAAAAAAAAGCGGAGTATATTATACACCTCAATTAATTACAGAATACATGGCAAAAGAAGTTATTGAAAATTATTTAAAAAACCGAATAGAAGAATTTTTAAAAGAAAGAGAAGATATTCAATGGAAATATATTGAAATTTTTGATGATGTATTTGATCTTGATAAATTAATTCTTAAAAAGGTTTATAATCAGATAGTTAAACCTATTAAAATTTGTGATCCTGCTGTTGGATCTGGAGCATTTCTCTTAAGTAGTGGAAATATCCTATTCTCTATCAGGAAAAACATATTGAATAAGATAGAATTACATGAAAATAATTATGATATTAAAAAAGAAATTATTCAAGATAATTTATATGGAGTTGATATAAAAGAACCTGCAGTAGATATCTGTAAGTTAAGGTTATGGTTATGGATCATTGAAAAACAAGAGCCCGATCCATTACCTAACATAGATTTTAATATAAGAAAAGGAAATTCACTGATAGGGTATACAAATACGGAAACTATCAAAATTGATCCTCAAGATATCAGTTCATGGGTTAAAAAAGGTAATTTAATGGAAATTTTTTTAGAACGAAATGAATTAATAAAAAAATATTATTCAATAGAAAATCCACTTAAACAAAAAAATTTGAGAGAGGAAATTGATATTATAACTCAAGAATTTAATGAAAAACTAAATGAAGCGTTACTAAATGACTTAATGAAAGAGGATATAAAAACTGATATTACTGATATAATGCATCTAAATGTTTTTCATTGGATTATGGAATTTTCAGAAATTTTTGAAAAAAAAAATGGATTTGATATTATAATCGGCAATCCACCTTATTTCAGAATAACTTCTGCTCCCAAATTGGAACAGAAGATAGTTGGAAAATTAGGAATGATTAAAAATTATCATCATGGTCAAGGTGATATATATTATGACTTCATTGTCCGTAGTTATGAGTTATTAAGAGATGATGGATATTTTATTTTTATTACTTCACGTTATTGGCTGGAGTCTGCTTACTCTAATTATTTAAAAAAGTTTTTTAAAGAGAGGGTCAAACTAACAAGAATTATTGACTTCAGAGAGCAATTATTATTTAAAGGAGTTGATATCCATAATTCAATTTTATCTTATATAAAACATCAACCTCCTAAAAGTAACAATTCTTTTGATGTCTTTTTATTTGATGGTAATTATACAAAAGAGATAAAAAGTCTTAATTTGAATGACTACTTAGAGAAAGCAGGAAAATTTAACCTTGAAAATTGGAAAAGTGATGAAAATTGGGCATTTATTTCTAAATTATATAAAGATCTCTTTTTGAAAATTAAGAAAATTACTACAAAATTAGGTGATGACTATAATTGTAATCAATATACAAATTCATTTAGAAAGAAATTCAAACCTATATTGATTTTTGAAGATAAAACTGAAGAGATACCGGAAGAATACTTAAGAAAATATCGCAAAATGGGTGAGATTAAAAAATTTAGTGTAGATCCTTCAATTAATAAATATGTTGTTGTAATTCATAATAGAGAAAAATCTTGGAATAATAGTAAATTGAATAAATATCTAATATCTAATAACATGTTCAAGGAAGATTTAATTGAAATAAAAAAAGATAGTGAAAAAAATATTGATAATTATGGTGAGATAATATATATTGGTTATAGAATTCCTAGATTAATTTTCAATTTTTGTTATGTAGATGATAAAACATGGGTAGATAACACTTATTTTATTACTAAAAAGAAAACAACAGCATTTTCATTAAAATATTTAATTGCTGTTCTTAATTCTGATTTAATGCGATATTATATTGATATTGTAGGAAAAAAAAAAGAAAATGAAATTGAAATAGGAGCAACTTTCCTAAAAAACTTACCTATTATTCTTCGAAGAGGATCCTTAAACAGTACTAAAGTCCAATTAATTAATGAAATTGAATCAAATGTTTCAGAGATTATCCAATTAGAAAGAGAGAATAAGGAGATTGATGAAAAAATAAATCAATTGAATGACCTAATATATATTTTGTATGAAATCACTGAAGAAGAAAAGAAATTAATAAAAGATTATATATCTGAAACATTATCAAAATTATACTATTAGAAAATAACATACTAGTTAATTACTACAATTTTCATTATTTTTAAAACTATTTGACGAAAAAGTATTACTCTCTAAATTTTTTTATTGGTTTCCTTTATTTAAGATAATATGAAGGAAACTTATTGTAATTTTCCAAAAATAAATATTCAACGAGGTTTTCCTCCAAATACTGAAATGATTATGGAAAATTTTACTAGAAAGTATATTTCGGAAATAAAGTTAAAAGATCAAATATTTATAGACTCATCGACAATAGAACAGGTTAAAAATGTTACTAAGGTAATGTATAAAGGATTTATTAAAGAAATTAGATGTACTGGTCAGATTTTTAATTTAGAATCCCCAAGAAATCAATTATTCTTTGCGATAAGAAAAGAAATGCGCGATTATTGTCGTAAGAAATATGGAAAGATAAATGTAAAAGTACTAGAAGAAAATATTGAATTAATTAATAGCAATCAATTAAAAAAAGGAGATATGCTCCTGATTCCAAAACTTGAACAAAAAAAAAATAATTTTAAATTGATAACAAAAGATTTTATAAATACATTTTCAAATTACATTAAAATTACGATTCCAGAGACAATCAATTTTACAAAAGAGCTCTTTAGATGGTTTGGATATTATCTTGCTGAAGGAATGGTGTTGTTTACATCTAATAAAAGATATGAAATAAAATGTAGGGGTGTCTCTTTTACAGTCAATATTAAAGAAAAAAATTTAGTAAAAGAAATCATGTGTACTGGGGAGAAGATATTTGGAGTGAAAGCTAAATTAATTGAAATAATCGAAAGAAATGCATATCGTATTAATTTTTATAATACTCAATTGGGAGAATTAATATTTAACTTATTTAATACAGGGTCTTCGAAAAAAAAAATTCATAGTTATTTAATGCTAGCTCCACTTGATTTATTGAATGAACTTATACATGGCTGGTTGAAAGGAGATGGCTGGATTTGTAATAAAAGGGGTACATTTACTGGAAATACAACTTCCATTGAATTGGTAAAACAAATTTATCTAATTCTCATCAATTTAGGAGAATTACCTACGATTGGATTAGCAGCTCATAAAAATCAAAATAGAAAAAAAGCAAGAGAATTAGGATATTATTTAAGACATAATCTTTATAATATTCGACTATTAAAAAATAAAAATAGAAGCCATAGAAAACAGAATAGAAAATATATATTTTCTCCAATATTATATACAAATTATAAATTTTATGAGGGTTATATTTATACCTTAGAAATGCGGGGTGGTAATTCATTTATAGCCAATTATATATTAGTTAATGCATAAATCATTTTTTGATTATACACTCTTAAGATCATATTCATTATTCGTATGAATAAGCAACAAAATTGTTGCTAAAAGATTGAATAGGAGATGGATAGGTGTGGATAACCATCCAAGAGCAATAGAATTATGTAAAGAAAGATTAGGTATTAATTCTTAATTTTTTTTTCAGTTTATGAACGGGATTAAAATTAGAAGCTAATAATAGGATATGTCTTATTCTATAGATTTTTCGTTACTATCATTTAAATAGGTAATACGCTATTTTTTCCATATAACATTTTTGTTAAAAATGTCTAAATATAATAATTAAATTAACACGAAACAGGGGATTTCGGGTTGAGAAAAAAGAAAATCAGATTTAGGTCTTTATTTATTATTTTTGCTTTATGTTCGACTATAATAATTTCTGAAATAAATGATAATTATAATATTAAAGAGAATAATGGAGATAAATTGATAGATGACCAAAGGAGATTCGTCCATGCTTCAAATGGGCCTCCAAATTCAAACTATTTTAAATACTTTAAAACTATAATTATTGATCATAATAAAGTAAATGGAACTAGTAATCTTGTTAATTTTCCTGTATTATTATCTATCCTAGATTCAGATCTTAAAACTGATGCTCAAGTAAATGGTAATGATATTAGATTTGCGAATGAAACAAATTGGCTAGATCACGAAATTGAAGTATTCAATCAAAATTATGAACCAAATTACGCTCAATTAGTAGCTTGGGTACGGATTCCATCTTTATCACCCACCACTGACACCTTAATTTTCATGTATTATGGAAATTCCACCATGGAAGCACAAGAAAACCCAACTGATGTGTGGGATGAAAATTATGTTGGGGTTTGGCATTTAAAAGAAACACCATCAGGTAAATCAGGAGAAATTCTAGATAGTACTTCATGTAGGAATAATGGAACAATATATGGTTCTCTGGATTCAAATGATCAGGTTGATGCACAAATTGATGGTGGGATAAATTTTGATGATATTTATGATAGATTGAATATATCTGATCACAACAGTTTAGATATTACTAACGCAATAACAATTGAAGCTTGGGTTTATTATAAAGGTTGGGATTCTCATCTTCAAGATTTCGCTAAAGTATTAGTTAAGCCGACTCCCACAGTACAAGATCCTTATAATATGTATTCTTTAGGTTTAGACACTACTTCTGGAATAGGAGGTGATCAAAATGCTAGATTTGAAATAACGACTGGTGGTGCGGGGAGTATGGTATCCGTAGAATCAACAAGTATTATGCCAACAAATACTTGGACACATATCGTAGGTGTATACAATGGTTCTATTATGATCATATATTATAATGGAATAAGTCAAAATCAGTTATCTACAAGTATAATAATAGGTACTAATGACCAACCTTTACAAATTGGTAATTGGAATATATCAGCAGATAATAGATGGAATGGTATAATTGATGAAATCCGTCTTTCTAACACCTCCCGTTCAGCAGAATGGATTGCCACAGAATATAATAATCAATTTGACCCAGATTCATTTTATACAATTGTATCAGAAGAACTTGTATCTGGAATTCCCCAAAATGCAGATTATTTCAATTATTATAAGACAATAACTATTGATCATACAAAAGTAAATGGAAGTAGTTACCTTTATGATTTTCCTATGTTAATTTCATTTTATGATAAGGATCTACATGATGATGTTCAACCAGCTGGAAATGATATAGCCTTTACAAAAGGCAGTAATTGGTTGAACCATGAAATAGAATTTTTTAATCGAGATTATAATAAAACACATGCTCAATTGATAGCTTGGGTTCAAATACCATCATTATCACCTAATACCGACACCAATATAACTATATACTATGGAAATTCGACTATGAGTTCTCGAGAGGACACAGAAGATGTTTGGGATATTAATTATAAAGGTGTGTGGCATTTTAAAGAAAATCCTGATAATCCCGCTCCTCAATTCTATGATAGTACTATTAATGATAATGATGGATATGCGATCAATTTAAGTATAGCAAATCAAAAATCTGGAAAGATTGATGGAAGTCTTTCTATAAATGACAATAGGGATTTCTTGGAATCTCACGTAAATATTCCACATTCCACTGATCTTCAATTATCTAATAGTATGACAATTTCTGCATGGATAAATTTTACTGAAGATGATAATTCTGCCGATGCTATACTAACAAAATGGGGAGTAAATTTACAAGATCAAAATTATTGGTTAGGAAAGTTGAATAGCACTCATATTTGTTTTTTTGTGAATAACACAGAATATGTAGCTACTAATTATTCTCTTATCAAAGATGGATTATTTCATTATATTGTTGGAGTAGCCGATTCAGAAAATGGTTTAGTAAAAATTTATGTTGATGGGATTGAGAAAAATAATAAAGCTTATACAGGCAGTTCAAAGACAGGAATTGCCAATTTAACTATTGGATGTAGCTCAGAGGTTGAAAAACAAGAGTGGAATGGTACTATTGATGAGGTTCGTATTTCAAATATGGTTCGATCGTACGACTGGATTGCAACTGAATATAGCAACCAAAAAGATCCTTCTAATTTCTATAATATTTTTGATGAGAATTTCATTATAAAACATCCTCCAAATGCAGATTATTTTAAATTTTATAAAATACTGCAGGTTAATCATACAAAAATTAACGGAACAACAAGTTTAACTAACTTTCCTTTATTGATTTCTTTATCAGATTCAGATTTAAAAGAGTATACTCAATCTAATGGTAATGACATTAAATTTGCGATGGATGGTAATTGGTTAAATCATGAAATAGAAGAATTTAATCAAAGTTACGATAATAATTATGCTCAATTAATAACATGGGTTCAAATTCCTATCTTATCACCCTTTACTACCACTAATATAATTATGTACTATGGAAATCTTACAATGGGTTCTCAAGAACATTCAAGTGAGG
>SMTZ1_10002428_pt1 | contig 18807 bp, 10 predicted proteins | sample DeeMarSWOR136_30_FD_25667 | JGI IMG/M metagenome (IMG submission 25667)
CTCGTATCGGAAAAAAAGCACCCCCCGCTCTCGTGCCCTCCGGTAGTAATCCTCTTGAAAAGCGTAGGTCCGCATGTCCCGATAGAGCACATAGATCTGAACACGGGGGTTCAAATCCAGCAATCTCAAAGCATTCTTGATGGCCGACTGACAGCAAATACGGGAGCAGTTGGGATTCTCGGGGCACCGTGACCCGACGCACTGGATCATGACTACCTTTTGCCAGTCTTTGGCTTTTTCAGGCTCATCTTCAAGCAGTCGGTCGAGATCGAGTTGCGTTACAACGGCTTCGTGCTCGTCCAGCATGTACTCTTGAGGCCGGTTCGGCAGAGCACCGGTTGCCAGGATGGTGACACCATGGGTAATCTGCCGGTAGAACATCTGGGGGCCAACCTGGAGTCCCGTCTTGAAAAGGCCCGGCATGCCGCTGTGATCGACGATCACGGACCGGGTCATCACCTGGATGTTTTCATGGTGCATGGTCCGGTCTATCAGGGCGGCCATGTAAGTCCGGACGTCTTCTCCCTCCAGAGTCCTGCGAATGTCCATCGCCACCCCTCCGAGCCGGCCGGATCTTTCCGCAAGGTAGACCCTGAACCCCTGATCGGCCAAAGTTAGGGCCGCGTTCATGCCGGCCGCTCCCCCGCCCACCACGAGGATATTCTTGTTCATGGGAAGGACGTTTTCTGTGAGGGGGCGGGCCAGGGCCACACTGGAGACAGCCATACGAATCAAGTCCTTGGCCTTGTTCATGGCTTCGATGGGCTGATCCAGATGAACCCAGGTATCCTGATCTCGAATATTGGCGATCTCGACCAGATACTTGTTGAGCCCCGCCTTTCGCACCGTGTCCTGAAAAAGGGTCTCGTGGGTTCGGGGGGAGCATCCTCCGATCACCACGCGGTTAATGCCTTTTTCAAGGATGCGTTTCTGAATGCCCTCGAGGGACTCCAGGGAACACCCGTGGCCGATCATCTCAGAGACCACCACCTGAGGCAGCCGGAGGGCATAGTCGACCAGTTGCGGCACATTGATGAGGCCGCCGATGTTATATCCGCAATCGCAGACGAAAACACCGACTCTGGGTTCCTCAAGGCTGACGTCCCGCTCGGCCGGCAACTCCCCTTCTTCTTCTGCATCGGGTTCTTCCGATGCCTTGAGCCACTGGGAGGCCATGCACGCTGCCGCACTGGCCTGAACCATGGTTTCTGGAATGTCCTTGGGGCTCTCAAGAAGGCCGCACACATAAATCCCGGGTTTGGAGCTTGTAACCGGATTAAAGCTTCCTGTTTTCAAGAAATGGTGCTCATTGATTTCGATGCCCAGATTCCCTGCAAGCCCCACCAAATCCGGGGGGATGACAAAGCCCGTTGAAAGGATGACCATATCGAAAATGTCTTTCTTGGGCATGCTGTCGCCGGCGGGAATATACGTGATGGACAGGTCGTCCGACCCCGGCACGGGCTCCACCGTATGGGGCCGGGTGCGTTCAAAGCGGATACCGAATTCTTCTTTGGCTCGGTTCAGATACAGCTCGTAGTCCTTGCCCGAAGTTCGCATGTCCATGTAGAAAATGACCGTCTCAATATCATCCTGAAATCTTTCCTTGGTCACCATCGCTTCCTTCAGGGCATACATGCAACAAGCACTAGAGCAATAGGGGAGGCAGGATTCCCGCACGCTTCTTGACCCGACACACTGGATCCAGGCGATTCTTTTGGGCTGTTTCTGGTCGGAGGGTCGCAGAAGCTTTCCCAATGTCGGGCCTGAAGCCGAAAGGATCTGTTCATATTCCAGTCCTGTGAGCACATTGGGGCTTACGCCATAACCGTAGTCTCTCAATCCGGCGGGATCGAACACGCTGGCCCCGGTCGCCAGGACGATCGAGCCCACGTTGAGCTCCCGGGTTTTTTCAGCGTCGTCGGGCAAAATCGCCCCGGCACGGCAAACCTCGACGAGCCGGCCTATGTCCCTGCATTTATCCACCACAATGGAGTAGGCATACGGTGTGGCTCTGGGATATCGCATGCAGGTAGGAGCCCGGTGATCCAAGCCCGGCGTGAATTGGACACACTCTGGAAATTCTTTGTGGCATTCACCACAGGCCGTGCATCGGCGCAAATCAATGTACCGGGGATCCGTCCTCAAAGTGACCTTAAAATCTCCTGCTTCCCCTTCCGCATGGACCAACTGAGTCAACGGCAGCAGCTCGATGTGAAGCTGTCGACCGCTTTCAGCCAGGTGCGGGGAAAGGGTGCACAAATCGCAGTTGTTGGTGGGAAAAGTCCGGTCAAGTTGGGTCATAAGGCCCCCAATGGAGGGCGCCTTGTCGATGAGAACAACGTCTCTTCCCGCTTCAGCCAGGTCCAGCGCGGCCTTGATTCCTCCTACGCCGCCGCCGATGACGAGGGCTTTGTTGTTGCCTTGTATAGCCTTTTGATCTTCCATCTCCATCCCAATTCCATTCAAACGAGAAAACACCGGCCTCCCTGGTCAAGGAAACCCTGCTTGCTGGCTACGGCATGAAGCCGTTCATCAGAGATCCGCATGGTCCAGAATGGTAGGGAGCCTGTGTTCCCATCCGAGAGTCACGATGTGAACGCCCTGGGCAAGGCCTTTAAGATGCTTGATGGTCTCCCCCGCAATGACGAAACCCTCCATTTCACGATCTTTTGCCTGCCGCAGGCGCTTGATCAAGTCCTCCGGAATGAAGGCACCAGGCTCATAGGTAGCCATGTACCTTGCAATGCCGACGGTCTTCAAGAGAAAAACGGTGGGGATAATGGGCACTCCCAGTCCCTTTGCTTTGTTCATAAAGGAGGCAAACCGGTCCATATCAAAAACAGAAGGACTCAGAATGAATTGTGCTCCGGCCTCGATCTTTTGCCGCGCTTTGTCCATCTCCTCATCCAGCGTCTTCTCATCGACAAAGGGCTCCAGGGTGCAACCCACCGTGAAGCTGGGACTGCCGTGGAGTTCGAATCCCGCCATATCCGTGCCGTTCTCAAGAGAACGGATGGCGCGAAGGAGGCCCGGCTCATCCAGATCGTCCACAGGCTTGGCATCCACATGATCTCCGGACGACATGCCTTCGCCCCGGACCACGACGAGGTTCTGAATGCCCAAAACATGGGCCCCAAGGATATCCCCCTGCAAAGCCATCCTGTTCCTGTCACGGCCGTAGACGTGGATGATGGGTTCCAGCCCCTGCTGGCGCATGAGAACACCTCCGGCAAGGGCGCTCATTCTCATAACCCCGTTGTCCATGTCAGGGATAACCACCGCATGGACGCGCTCCTTGATTTTGCGAGCACTGTTCACCATGTCAGAGATATTGACGCCTTTGGGCGTATTCATCTGTGCCAAGATGACAAACTCTCCTGACGACAATCGCTTCCTAAAACTCATAGCCCACCTGTCCCTTCCTATGGAGACTGATATAGGGTTGCCTGTTTTAGTCAACCTCAATTCGTGAGGGAACCGCCGCAACCGTAACGGGCTCTTTTGGCCCGTACTCTTAAACCAGGAAAAGCCAGAAGTGAAGCTCTCCGGCCAAAGGTCGGGGCATTCCGACATTTTTCTGAAGATGTAGGGATTTACCAACTTGAGATAGAATAGTCAAGCAAGTTACATGCCAGGGGAAAAAGAGGCCCAACCAGTTTAAAATATGTAATAAACTCAGTGTATTGTTGGGCATGGGCCTGGAAAGGGGAAAACCATGCAGTCCCGGGGTATTGCATGGTTGCAAATGAATTTTGCAATATAGTTGCAAATTTGCAAGCCCCGGCTGTTTTGGACTCTGTGAGCGAGGCTCGCCTTTCCCCTCTGTTTTTGCGGGGTGCGCACCGACGTAAAGAGAGCCGTTGAAGCGCAGCCACACCCTGGGGCTTTTCCCCGACCTCCGCCTTATCTTTGAAGAAGAGAGGGGATCTGGGAATCTGAAGAAAGCGGCCGTAGCACGAAAGATGCAGCCCTTTAAAGGCACTTCTTGGCCGGGAAGAAAAAGCAGTAGGCCGACCCTCACAGGACGGTTACTCGGGTCGACCTACTGTTCTGAGGAGGTTTTAGAAAATCTCAGGCTATGTTCTGATATTGAATGCATATTCCACGCCATCCACGCCAATTCAGCCGGGCACCATGGGATTGGGTCTTCCCATGAAATCTGGTTAGGACGACGCTCTAACGGGATATCCTGAAATCCGATTCGCAGTCCAGAGAACCTTTATAATTTCTCGCATTTCTTGCCTGACGGCACAGCGCCACCACCTGACCTCTTTCTCTGGTCTACATGAGAAGTTTTCTCAGGGCCTCTGACAGGGCAGCTTCTGAGTGAAGCCCCACGAAGCGCTGGATCTCCTTGCCATTTTTGAAAAGGATCAGTGTGGGAATGCTTTGGATGCCCATGTCTAATGCCACATCGCGACTCTCGTCGATATTCATTTCCCCGATGAGCGCCTTGCCTTCAAATTGCGTTGCAAGTCGGTGAATGATCGGCTCCTGCAAAAGACAGGGAGCGCACCACGGTGCGCCGAAATCAATGAGCGTAATGCCGTTCTCTATCTCTTTTTCCAACTCCTTTCCCGATTTTATTTCTCTCACGTCCAATGCCTTCGCACCACCTGTAAAGAAATGCGCTCGGATCCCTGTTTTTATAACTCAAAAAACATGCCGTATTTTCCAGGAATGCCTCGTCAGCATCATAGACAGGCCTGCGAGGGGATAACGGCCCATAGTCTAATCAAAATAAGATATTTTTGGCCTAATCATAACGCGGGAAATCGGAAAGGGGTTGACAAACAAAAGTAACGTTACATATACTAGGTAGCGTCGCTCTGTAACGTTACCGTAACGGTGATCGCGTGTCTTGGTGTTCCCGGACACACGAGAAACAGCGGCAAATGCCCTTTAAGAGGGTGTCCGATCACCCAAAATTCCTCTCCCCCCTGGAGGCTGTGTCACAATGTCATTCCGAGGCGATAGCCGAGGCTTGCCCCGAACACAGTGAGGGAACCTAAAGATCCCTCGCCCGCCTCGGAGGCCGGACTCGGGACAATGCTTCGCATTGGATTTCTCTCCCCGCTTTCGCGGGGGTCGAAATGACAGATAAGCGCGAAAAGCGGATTGCGACATAGCCTCCTGGAGGGAGAGGCAGTTACCGGACAGGCTCTTCGAGGCGTTTACATAGGCCTGGTGCTTTCGGGCAAACGCCAACAACGTGAAAGGCCGATTTTCATTATGGAAGACAAAATAGAGTTTGAGCTCGATTCCAGTTTTTCAAGTTTGCTGCTGGAGTCCATGGCTGACGGCGTTTTCACCCTGAATGATCGCGGCGAAATATCCTCATGGAACCCTGCCATGGAACGGGTAACGGGCTATACCCCGCAGGAGGCCATGGGCAAGCCGTGCACGCTGCTGAATTTTACCCGTTGCTTTTCCAATACCTGTCCCACGAGTATTGAGGAGTGCGGCATTTACGAGTATGGCCGCCTTGACTGCAGAGAATGCTTTCTACGCCACAAGGAGGGCTACGATGTTCCTGTGATAAAAAGTGCGAGACTGGTCAGAAACAGAACGGGTTCGGTCAAGGGCGTTGTCGAAACCGTTACCGACCTTACGGAACTGGAGGAAGCCCGGCGTAAAGTGCAGGAAGCGAACCACCGGCTGGGCGAAATCCATAGGTTAGATAATGTGATCGGCAAGAGCCATGCCATGCACCAGGTTTTTTCAGCGATCAGAGCGGCTGCTGCAAGCGAGGCAACCATCCTTCTTCAGGGCGAAAGTGGAACGGGTAAGGAGTTGGTTGCAGGCGCCATTCATTACAACAGCCATCGAAACGAAAACCCTTTTGTACCCGTGAGCTGCAGCGCACTCACAGAGTCCCTGCTGGAGAGCGAACTCTTCGGCCACGTAAAGGGGTCTTTCACCGGGGCGATTCGTGACCGTGTCGGCCGCTTTGAGGAGGCTGATGGCGGAACGATTTTCTTGGATGAGATCGGTGAAATCAGCCCCCTCATCCAAGTCAAGCTCCTTCGTGTGCTTCAGGAACGGGAAATCGAACGGGTGGGGGAATCAAAAAAACGAAGAATTGATATTCGAATCATCGCAGCAAGCAACAAGGATCTGATCAACCTCGTTAAAGACGGAGAATTCCGTGAAGATCTCTATTACCGGCTCAAGGTATTCCCCATCATGATTCCTCCCATGCGTAAAAGAAAGGAAGATATTCCGCTCCTACTCAGCCACTTCATCCACATCCAAAATCAAAAGACAGGCAAAAGGATAAAGGGCGTTACACAATCTTCCATGAGAATTCTCATGGACTACACCTGGCCCGGAAATGTGCGTGAACTCGAAAATGCCATTGAGCATGCTTTTGTTCTTTGCTCTGGTGAACACATTGATGTTTTTGACTTGCCTATTGAAATACGGCAACTGGCGTACCGCCCTGATGCCCTGAACGCTCCTGCTTCAAATTCGGTCCGTGCTTTGTCAGGAGAAAAAATGTCGCCTCAAATCCTGCACGAGTTGCTTTATGAATGCCACTGGAACAAAGCCGAAGTGGGCCGGCGGGTGGGCCTGAGCAGAACCGCAATCTGGAAGTATATGAAGAAGTGGGAGATCCCGCTAAAGAAACCCCTATGAATGAGAGAGTTCACCCTTCTTATCCATTTAGCCTCTTGAAAGCCGTAACGTTCTTATGGCCATGCGTTTCCCTCCTCCTACGATCCATCCTCTTGTAACCCCTGAATATGACAGGCTCTTTTCTTAGTCAGCCCTCCTCGCCCCATTCTGGCACGTAACTTGCTCCTCTTCATAACAAATCACCATGGATGAAAAGGGCTTAAATTCCAAGGTCACTGCCCAAAGCTGTCGCCGGGGCAACAGCTCTTTTCATTTTCAGATAAAGGGAGTATCTGCTCCCTTTCCCTTTTATTTTTTCGCTCTACGTCCAAGGGGATGATCTAGACAAAGAGAGGGGGTGAGAAACAGGCCATATAAAGCCGCTCCAATTTCTGGATATTCCATACCCTTTAGTTCACTCAAAAAGAGAGGAGGTGTCACATGCCCAGTTTTGTGATTACAGAGAAATGTGATGGTTGTAAAGGACAAGACAAAACAGCCTGTCTGTACATTTGTCCCAATGATTTGATGGCTTTGGATAAGGAAAAGATGAAGGCTTATAATCGGGAACCGGCCATGTGTTGGGAGTGTTATAACTGTGTCAAGATTTGCCCGCAACAGGCCATTGACGTCAGGGGCTACGCGGATTTCATGCCACTGGGTGCGAGTGTCGTGCCTCTGAGAGGCTCCGAGGACATCATGTGGACGGTCAAGTTCCGGGACGGGAATGTAAAGCGATTCAAGTTCCCCATCAGGACCACGCCGGAAGGCACCGCCCCACCGGACGGTGGCTTCGGTTACGGTCCGGGAACTCTGGACGATCAACTGCTGGCCACTGAGCCCGCTTCATTAAGGGCCGATGAGCTCTGGACGCTTGGACGCTAAGGAAAGGAGGTGTGATATGATGCAGGAATTCCCTACTCGAGAAGTGAGCACAGATCTCTTAATCATAGGTGGTGGTATGGCGGCAACAGGTGCAGGCGTTGAGGCAGCTTATTGGGCCAAGAAGCATGGCCAGAAAGTGGTCTTGGTCGACAAAGCCGCTTTTGATCGCAGCGGCGCCGTGGCCATGGGCCTCTCCGCCATTAACCAGTATGTCGGGGAAAACACGCCCGTTGATTATCTGAGCTATGTTCAGCAGGACCTCATGGGCATGTGCCGTCAGGATCTGGTGATGGACATTGCCCGCCATGTGAACAGCTCCGTGCATATGTTTGAAGGATTCGGCCTTCCCATTTGGAAGGATGCTGAGGGAAATTATGTTCATGAAGGGCGATGGCAGCTCATGATCAACGGTGAGTCCTATAAACTCATTTTAGCTGAGGCAGCCAAAAACGCCATGGCCACTCTAGGCGAGGATGGCGAAATCGTAGAAAGGGTGTTCGTGACCCATCTCCTTCTGGATAAGAAGGACAAGAGCCGTGTGGCCGGTGCCGTGGGGATGAGCGTCAGGGAACCGTATGAGTTTCATGTGTTCAAATGTAAGGCGGCTTTGGTAGCGGCCGGCGGCGCCGTCCATGTTTTCAGGCCCAGGTCTACGGGCGAAGGTTTGGGCCGAGCCTGGTACCCGCCCTGGCAATCCGGGTCCAGTTCCGCCCTGATGCAAATGGCCGGTGCAGAAATGACTTCCCAGGAGGTCATCTTTATTCCCACCCGATTCAAAGACGCCTATGGTCCTGTGGGGGCTTGGTTTCTGCTCTTTAAGTCAAGGGCGACCTCCTCCAGCGGCAGGGATTATATGGGCGAGGGGTTCAAGGAAGGTGGAGAGCTTCACAACTGGCTTCCTTACGGCGCGGTAAAACCCATACCCACCTGTCTCAGAAACCATCTCATGATGCAGGAGATGTATGTGAGGGGCGATGGCCCTATCCTGATGCAGACCCATGAGGCTATTGAAAAGATCGCCTCCGGGGCGCCGGATGAGAAAACGAAAAAGAAAAAACTGAAAGAACTGGAGGCCGAGGCCTGGGAAGACTTCCTGGATATGACCATCAGCCAGGCCATGCTTTGGGCTTCTAAGAACATTTATCCTGAAAAGGGACCCTCGGAAATTGCGCCCTCTGAGCCTTACTTCATTGGCTCCCACTCCGGGGCTTCAGGTGCATGGTGCAGCGGTCCTGAGGACCTTCAGACGGACGAGTCTAAGAACGATTATTTCTGGGGTTACAACCGTATGAGCACCGTCAAGGGCCTATTCGCGGCGGGAGATGGTGTGGGCGACTCCAGCCACAAGTTCACATCGGGTTCCTTTACTGAAGGAAGGATTGCAGCCAAGGCAGCCATCAAGTACTGTGTGGAGAACCCGGATAGGCCTCAGGTGGATGAGGCCAAAGTGAATGAGCTCAAGGAAAAGACCTATGCCCCGCTCAAGGTCTACGAAGATAACAAGGACTATTCCGTGAGAGACGAACATGTCGGCTATACTTACTCTGAAGAGATCAACCCCAATTACATTGATCCCAAAATGCTCATGTTCCGCATCCAGAAGATCATGGACGAATATGCAGCAGGCTGGGGTTCCCAGTATAACTGCAGTGCGACGACTCTCAACATCGCCTCAGAATACCTGAGGTATTGCAAAGAGGACCTCGACAAGGTAGCTGCAAGAGATATCCATGAGCTCATGCGGTATTGGGAAAACGTCCACCGGCTCAACATTGCAGAAGCCCATGTGAGACACAAGCTCTTCCGTGAGGAGACCCGGTGGCCGGGCTATTACTATCGCTCCGATTTCCCCAAAATAGACGAGGACAATTGGGGGAATTTTTTCGTCAATTCCAAGTACGATCAAGAAAAGGATGAGTGGGAGATGATCAAGCGGCCCAACATTCGTTTTGTGAAGATTGAAAAGGTGGTCGGTATGTAGTGTTGAAGGGAGACCGCCTTGAGCACTTTCCGGGCGCCCCCGCCTTTGATACCTGAATCATGGCTGCAAAGAAAATGGGGGCGCCTGTTTAAACTTTTACGGGAGAAGAAAAAGGGGGTTTGAATGGCCGTGGGTCACGATTTGTCTACGAACGCTGAGGCACCCGCGTGTCCGTATTGTGGGGCGGCCATGAAAAAATGGAGCGCACCGCAAACGCCCTTCGGCGGCAGCACAACCTGGACCAGTGAATTCCTCTATGTATGCTTCAACGATGAATGCGCCTATTTTGTGAACGGCTGGGATTGGATGTGGAATAACTATCACCGCTACGTCTCCTATCGGCACACGCTGGATCCTTTTACTGGAAAAACCAGTCCTATCCCCGTTTCTTCTTACGGCAGCCTCAAAGAAGGGATCATCGAGGAGTGAGAAAGCACCAAAAATTTCTGCCTGGTCCCGAAGATGCCCTCCCCATGATGCCCCCGATGCAGGTTCTGGAAGTCAAGGTTTAAAGTCCTCTGAGAACCCCGTGATGAGAACCTCATGAGAAAAATAGGAAGAAATGACCCCTGTCCGTGCGGCAGCGGGAAAAAGTTCAAGCACTGCCATTTGGGCCGGGAAGAAGAGCTGTGGGCCATACAAACCGACATCATGAAAAAGGAAATTGGAGAGAAAATCACGGCTCTCCCCGAAGTCAACCATAGTCGCTCAAAACGGTTTGCACAGGCTTTGGACATTGGGGAGTTAACCGGTAACCCCCTTTTTTCAGGCATAAAATTTATAGATTTTGATGCCTATGTCGCACTGGAGTCCTTTGACAAAGGAAATTTGAGCCCTGTGCACCGCCAGTGCGGAGCACTGATTGTCAACCCCGAGAAAACAAGGGATGCCGATTCCAAGAACATCTATGTGGCGATAACACCGAACATCGACGATTCAAGTCTGATTCATGAACTGGCTCATGTGCTCGATTTTCTTGGAGGTTCCGGTCTGTTGCCGGGGAGTGCATTTCCGATCAGCAGGGCCACAGGGATTCCCATGGATCATTTGGACCACCTCAGGGAATTTGGAGACTGGCTGGATTTCCTCACAGATCAACTTCATATAGAGCTCAATGCAGAAGACCGAATCATCTCTTATCTCAATGAACACGGCATGCTGATAGAAGCATCGCTTCTAAAAGGCAAAGATATCCGTGGGCTCCTGGACCGATCTAGGAAGATGACAGCCTTCTTGGTAAAGAACAAGCGTAATATCAATGAATTAATCAAAGATCGGATAGGTTATCTGGGCCGCGCCTCGTCAGCACCAGCCTCTCAGGCTCGTTGAGTAAAAGGCGAGAAATCCCGCCCTCATGGGGATCCGACGCTCCAAGGTGCTTCCATTTTTCAGGATGGCGGTCCACCAAACCTCGCATCATCTCCCGCGGAATCCTCACCACCGTAACTCGAGCCGTAGGCGTCTCTTCTCCGTTTGGTTCAACCAAGACCGTGTTTGAGATCTTACAAATTCCGGCCGTGTCAGCTCAAAGGAATGGATGATGTTCCCAATGGAATTTGACCATAAGGTCCTCGATAGCCTCCCCTTTCCAGAGGAAGAGGGCACAAAGAGGGTGCTTAAGATTCTCAAAACCCTCTGCATGGCCCGGATCATGCCCTATTTCAGAAACAAAAAAGGCACGGATTCTACATTAATCGCCCGCCTTTCCAATCGCTTCACGATCCAGAGAATGGAAGATGAAGACAAAAGCATCGCCACCGTGAGCCTGGTCTTCTTGAAAGACGGTCAGTGGACCATCTCGATCCATGAACGCATCTTTGACTACCTGGCCTTTGTGATACCGAGCAATCCCGATTCACGACTGGGGGGAAAGACATCCGAAGAGGCCAAGATGCTCGCATTCTCAGAGTTCTTTTTGCGCCACCAGATGGAGCACTTGCTCTACCCCCAAAAAATGCAGCGTGAAGTCATCGGCTCAGACGTCACCTTTGCCATGGAGCAGCGCAACAGCGACCCCACATTCTACCGAATGCTGAGAAACGCCTTGGCTGATGAATTAAATGGTCTTCGAGGCTCATCTTACCTTGCCCTGTTCGATGCGGCAGAAGAGGGGCGGCCCTATGAATACATTATTGCCCAAATCCTGGGCTCTTACGTGACAAGCCTGTCCGAAATGCCGGATAGCATCCTTCAGGGCCTGTTTCCCGTACTCGACATGGATTTGAAAAGAAGACTCCTGGGAGAATACTATCAAAAGAGCCGAAATACCTGTTACTCCCTGAGAAGAAGAAACCGTTACCTTGAAAAAATGATGCACCTGTTTGTCGTTGCCGTAAAGGACGACGAAAAAGAGGCACAAAAAGTTTTTCATGCTTTCAAAGACCGATGGGGTTTGATCTATCTCTTCCATGAATTGGATCTGCCGGAGTCCTCTTTGGAGGAGAAAGGGGAGGAAGAAATATTTGCCTTTTTCAAAGAAAATCTGGCCATGTTCTCCACTACAAAAGGGCTGAGTCCATCCTCTCCCCCACCCAATGAAAGGCCCTCCCGGCCTGCTGCGGAGTTAAGGTCCACGCCCGTCAAAAGCCTCAAGGATCGCATTGAGGAGGCTCGAAACGATCCGGCTTTTCCACGCCAAGCCATGGAGATTATTGAAAAGAACAAGATCAGTGCCGTAGGCCACAGCGGTCCCAAGTACACGGAGCTCATTGAAAGCCTTCTGGCCATCCCCTGGGGAAAAGTGCAGAAGATCGACGTCAGGCCGGAGCACTTTGAAGAAGGTCTAAACCATACCCATTTCGGACTCAAAAAACCTAAAGAAATCCTCTGTGATTTTTTTACGAACCTCATCTGGCGCTACCAGCAGACTTATGAAGAGGACAAAGAGGGTTTTTGCCGAACGGGCAGCGCGTTCCTCTTTGTGGGACCTCCGGGCGTGGGCAAGACCTCCCTGGCTATCTCGCTTGCCCAGAACCTGAATATCCCCTATCACAAGATCTCCCTGGGAGGCATGAGCGACGAGACGGACCTGCGGGGTCACGGCTTTACATGGGAAGGCTCTAAGCCGGGAGCCATTGTTCAAGGGCTTATCAAGATGGGCATCATGAACGGCATGTTCATTATGGATGAGGCGGATAAGACGGAGAAGTTCGCCATTGCGACCCTGTTGGAGATCCTGGACCCGGAACAAAATCATCTCTTTCATGACAAATATACGCAGACCTCCGTGGACATTGATCTTTCCAGGTGCCACTTCATCCTAACGGCCAATACCCTGGAGACGGTTCCTCCGGCGGTAGTCGACCGCTGTGAAGTGGTCTTTCTGGATCGATACAGTGTGGAGGAGAAGATCGCCATTGCCAAGCAGTTCTTGATTGGTAGGGTCCGCCAGAGGTACCGGATCCGAGAAGAAGAGATCGCTTTTGAGCCCGAACAGGAAGCGGGCCTCCTGAGGCACCTGATCAAGACCTATACCTATGAAGCCGGTGTGCGCCAATTGGAACGGACTATTCGCACACTCTTCCTCCGAGTTTTTCGAAAAGAAATCCTGAACAGGGTCCGAAATGCCGTTCGGATCGACAGGGAAATGATTAAGCAGTACCTGGAAACCCCGACACGACCCTGGGAGATCAACGAGAAAGACCGCGTGGGAGAAATGCTGGTTCTCGGAGTGAACGTAGAGCGGGGAATCGGATCCATCATTCCCATCCAGGCAACGTGCATCCGGTTTGGGGGAGATGCCGAACAGGGGGCCGGCGGATATCTGAGCATGGTTCACGCCACGGGCAGTATCGAAAAGATCCTGGACGAAAGCCGCAAGGTGGCTACCACCGGTATTTTCTACTGTGCAGAGCCCCTCGGGATTGACCGCGATCATTTGAACTCCCCTATCCATCTCCATTTCATGGGTGCTTCCACGCCAAAGGACGGCCCATCAGCCGGAGGAGGCATCGGCCTTGCCCTGACCTCGGTGCTGACGGACCGGCCGTGCCGAAGGGATGTGGCCATGACGGGTGAGATAGACACCCAAGGCCGGATTTTGGGCGTGGGCGGACTTGACGTGAAACTGGAAACCGCAATCGATGCCGGGTGCAAGACCCTGATTATTCCCTTGGCAAACATGGGCGGCGACGGGGGGATCGAACGGTTGCCGGAGGCCCTCAAACGGGAACTCCAGATCCTCACCTATGAGGAGTGGAAGACCGACCATCGGCCATTCGACCATGAACACCAGGTGCTCCAGGTGGTCGCGGTGGATCACATTGTCCAGGCAGCGGATATCGCTCTCGTGGAACAGGCGGAGCTGGATAGGCTTGAGAGCAGTTTTCTTCCCCACGCCAGTTTAATGGCCGAAACACTCAGAGAGGCTCGGAAGTCTCCCAAAGAATGCTGCTGTCTCTTCCACCCCAAGGAATTGGAAGAGCTGAACATTGAGACCTTTGAAGAGCCTTTTTGGGAGTTCTGCAGGTGTGTGTTTGTCTTGCGACCGGAGGTAAAAAGAGCCATACGAAGCACACATCCGGACTTGGAGAGGAAAGTAAAGTTTCTTGACCTCGGGGCGGATTGGGAAAGGCTCCCTGCGGCCATTCGTCAAACACAAGAATCCCTCTCGAAAAAAGCCGGCACCGTGGCCCGTGTTTCCCTGGTGGCTCCTTACTATTTTCTCATCCGGGGTGTCATACGGAACATCGACATCCCTTCTCCCCCCCGTTTTGAGAATCTGCGACTCTTTGCCAACAATTATACTGTCCAGGGCTTAAAGATGAAGGAATGCAAGCCGGTTCTTAACCGCGTGCTCTGCCATCTTGCTTTGATGTCAACCGAACAGCTCGACACCTGTCCTTTCCTGACCAAGCTTAACGGCATCTATACCATTGATCTGTCTTTTATCCCGGAAAAATATCGGCTGGACGTAAAACGTGCGGAAGAAATCCTGAACCGATGCCTGAAGGCATGGTTGACCACTTTGGAAAATCAGCTGGCTCAAGAAACTTAGTCCTTCATAGAGCCTCCGCGCCCGTCTCAAAGTGGGGGGTGTCCTTAGGGTGTTGTAACGGTATCGCCTCTCTCCTGCCCAACGGGAGGATGGCTAATGCCGGATTCGTCACGTGGGACACCACACTCCGCCCCGTCTCGATGGCTGGGCCCCTCTGGCTATCCAATCCAGAAATCTCTTGAACAAACCCGGCTTGTGAAACCCGTGTTCACAGACATCGGTCCTTGAGGATGAACTCCCGTTGCCCTTATTTTCTGCGCAGTTCTCTGATCCCTTTTCCATATGACTTGGGGTTTGTGTCGAATTTTTTGGTATCGTTCAAAAGTGCTCGCATGGCGAAAAAACGCTGCATCGGTGGTGGAGGCCATGACCTTTTTCGAAAGGGGATATCTCACAAAAAAATCCCACTGAGTTTTGGTGTGGCTAAGAATTCGGGGTCTGCGCCGCTGAACTCCTGGGAATCTCCCATGAATTCGTTAGACCTCGAATTCTTAGCCACCGGCTCTGAGCCCTATAGATATCCCCTTGAGAAAAATGGCCATGGCCGGAACCGGGGGCGCTGTATACGAGAGAGGGTCCATGCCAACACTTTTGAACGATACCAGAAGATTTGGGGCGTCAACCCCAAATATCGGATTCGCAGCAAAAGTTGGTGGGATTCCTTTTGAGACATGGCCTAGCAAAAAGGGCATGGCCTCCTCAGTTGCTCCTGTGATCATAAGACTCCTTTTCACCCGTCATGAGGGGTGCCCAAGGAGAGAATGGGAGTTTCATCTTGGATTCAAGCAAAGCGCTGAAGCGACTCATCGAAGATTTTCAGGTCTTTCACTGCATCGAGTGCGGAAAGTGCACGGGGGCTTGTCCCATGGCGCAAGTGGACAGGGATTTTTCACCCCGTCTCCTGGCCAAAGAGGTGATTGAAAAGGGGCTTGCTTCAGAATACGTTCGGGAGAGGATCTGGGCCTGCCTGAGCTGTGGCCTTTGCCACGAGAGATGCCCTCAGGGGATTGCCTTTGCCGACTTTGTTCGGGCCGTCCGGCTTCTCTATATCCAAGAACAACATGGCGGCCGGCTGAGTCACGGCGGTGCGCTTCAGGGCCTGATGCGGATGCAGACCGCCCCTGGATTGAGCCAGAATCGCCTGGATTGGATCACCCCGGATCTGAAGATTGCCTCTGAGGGAGAGCTCCTCTATTTTGTAGGCTGCCTTTCTTATTTGGGTGTCTTCTTCTCCGACCTGGGCGTGAATTTAGAAAGCATTGCCGCGGATACCATCCGGGTCTTGAATGCTGTGGGTCAGGTGCCCGTGGTTTTGCCGGATGAGCGGTGTTGCGGACACGACCTCATCTGGTCCGGCGATGAGGCATCCTTTCGCCAACTGCGCCGTCTCAACCTGGCCTCTTTTCAAAAAGCCGGTGTCAAAACCATTGTGACGGCCTGCGGTGAATGCAGTTATGTCCTGAAACACCTTTACCCGAACACCTCCGGTGATTTTCCATATGAGGTCATGCACCTGAGCGAATATCTGGAAAAGGCAGGTTTCCTTGCAGAGAAAAAGCTCGATCACATCGCAACATTCCAGGATCCCTGTCGGCTGGGAAGATTCCAGGGGATCTACGATGCACCCAGGACGCTTCTCGGATCGGTTCTGGAGCTACGAGAAATGCGGCATTTCGGGCCCGGATCCTGGTGTTGTGGGAATTCCGCCTGGCTGGGGTGTGACAGATACGGCAAGCAGATGCAGGTTGAAAGATTGCGAGAAGCCAAGGAGACCCAAGGCGATTTAATTGTGACCGCGTGTCCCAAGTGCCAGATCCACCTGAGCTGCGCCATGCGTGATGTGAATTCCCTCGAGGACTTTCAGGTGGCCATTGCGGATTTTTCAAATGTCGTGGCAAGATCCATCAAAGGAGGTGTCTGAATGACCCTTGCAAACAATATGGATGAATCGATTCGAATCGGGGTGTATGTGTGTCACTGCGGCTTGAACATCGCCGATGCTGTGGATTGCCCGTCCCTGGCGGAATGGGCAAAGGCCCTCCCCGGTGTGGAGATCTCTCGAGACTATGCCTATGTGTGTTCGGATCCCGGCCAGGAGCTCATCCGACAGGATATCAAGGAACAGGGCCTAAATCGCATCGTTGTTGCTTCGTGCTCACCGAGGCTTCATGAGCCGACGTTCAGACAGATGTGTCTTGAAGCCGGGCTGAACCCTTACCTCTGTGAGATGGCCAACATTCGGGAACAATGCTCATGGGTCCATCCCCACCAGAAAGAGCAGGCCACAGAGAAGGCCAAGGATCTGGTCAAAATGGCAGTCTCGCGAGTGCGGCTCTTAAGACCTCTTCAGGAGATGGAGGTCCCCGTCATCCAGAAGACGCTGGTTATCGGGGGCGGCGTTGCGGGCATTCAAGCGGCTTTAGACCTTGCAGACAACGGGTATTACGTCTACTTGGTAGAGAAGAAGGCGTCTATCGGCGGTATCATGGCCCAGTTGGATAAGACCTATCCAACCATGGACTGTTCCATCTGAATTCTCGGGCCCAAGATGACGGATGTCGGTCGACATCCCAACATTGAGTTGATGACCTTGACCGAGGTGGAGGACATCCAGGGCTATGTGGGCCAATTTGAGGTGACGGTCCTGAAGAAGGCGCGCTACATCAAAGAAAAGGAATGTACGGCTTGCGGAGACTGCACGGAAGTCTGCCCTGTATTGGTGCCCAATGAATTTGAAATGGGGCTGGGCTCCAGAAAGGCTGTGTACATTTCTTTTCCTCAGGCCGTGCCTTCGGCTTATGTGCTCAATCCCCATGAGTGCCTTGGGCAGGACCCTCTCATTTGCGGGAAGTGTAAAGAGGCCTGTGAGAAGGGGTGTATTGATTACGATATGCAGGATGAAGAAGTGACGTTCCAGGTGGGCACCATTGTGGTGGCGACCGGGATGGAGCCCTATGATCCCACCCCCTTGGACGAATACGGTTACACCCGTTTCCAGAACGTGGTGACAACCCTGGAATTCGAGCGGCTGATCAATGCAGGAGGCCCCACAAAAGGAGAAGTGGTCCGTATCAGCGACTTCAAGGTTCCTCAGTCTGTGGCTTTCATTCAGTGTGTGGGCTCCCGGTCTCCTGGAAATGAGAAGGCCAACCCGTACTGCAGTAACATCTGCTGCATGAATACGGTGAAGGACACGCTCATGCTTAAAGAGCACTATCCGGATATGGATGTGAAGGTCTTCTATATTGATATCCGTGCCTTTGGGAAAGGGTTTGAAGACCTCTTCCATCGTTCCAAGGGCAAGGGGGTTCAGTACATCCGCGGTCTCCCCGGCGACGTGCAGGAAGACCCGGCATCCAGGGATCTTTATCTCTTTGTGGAAAATACCGCAGCGGATCGTCTTGAAAAACATCAGGTCGGGATGGTGGTGCTTTCTCAGGGATTGGTCCCTTCTGAGGATATGAAAAGGATCCAGGAGATGCTCGCCCTTCAGAGAACATCGGATGGTTTCTACTTGGAAGCCCATCCGAAGCTCCAGCCTGTCGATTCCGCCTCCAAAGGCATCTTTTTCGCAGGCACCGCGGAGGGCCCGAAAGATATCAAGGACGCGGTGACCCAGGCCTCTGCGGCAGCAGCCAGGGCCGCTCGATTGATGGCACCGGGGAAGATCAGCGTGGAGGCGATCACGCCGCGGGTGGACGAGGAGAAGTGCACCTCGTGCGGAATCTGTGCCAAGGTTTGCCCTTTCAATGCCATCACCGTGGACAAAGAAAACAAACGACCCGCGGTGGTGATCGAAGCGGCGTGCACCGGATGCGGCACGTGTGCCGCCGAGTGTGCGTTTGGCGCTATAGAGATGAATCACTTCACGGACGCCCAGATTTTAGCTCAGATTCATGCCCTGCTGGATGAGAACCCGGCGGAAAAGATCGTCTGTTTTGCTTGCAACTGGTGCTCCTATGCGGGGGCCGACTTCGCAGGAGTCTCCCGTCTGGAATACCCGACCCATGTCCGTCTCATTCGAACCATGTGCTCTGGAAGGGTGGCTGAGAAGTTCATCTGGGAAGCTTTCAAGTGCGAAGCTCCGGTGGTGTTGGTTTCGGGATGTCATTTCGGCGACTGCCATTATATCGATGCGAACCACTGGACCCAGAGACGTGTTGAGAGAGTCCGGAAAAAGATGGAGAAGTGGGGCCTCCGGAAAGAACGTCTCCAGTTGGAGTGGATCAGTGCCGCTGAAGGGATGCGCTTTGCTCAAGTGATGGCGAGAATGGATGAACTGCGGAGGACGGTGACCGACGAAGAAGTGAAAGAGACCAAGAGG
>SMTZ1_10005320_pt1 | contig 18807 bp, 15 predicted proteins | sample DeeMarSWOR136_30_FD_25667 | JGI IMG/M metagenome (IMG submission 25667)
GTGACATCATGGGGAAATCCTCACCACGCTTCTTCCGGGCTACTCGTTCCGGTCTGGTCCTTTCTACTACCTTAATCAGCTCTTTGAGTTCTGATGTATACGGCATTGGTCTTCCCCCCTAGAGATACTGGGTATCGTTTGGTACCCAGTCCTCAGTAGCTATCTCTGGCTCCATCTCGCGTTCCCGGTACAGCCGACGCAAATCCTCTTCACTCATCTTCATCAACGTTTCCAGACAGGCATCATACTTGCCGCTGTTGCTGGCCGCCGCAGCCCCTGCCAGATGCTCAGCCCGCGGAACAATCTTGCTCCCGTATATTCGCCTTGCTAGCTGCGCGATATGATACTGCGGCAACTCTCCCATGCAACGGCTGGCACACAGTCCACATTGGATGCAGTTAAAAGACAGCTCGGCTGCTCTAGCGATGTTCCCCTGTTTCAGGGCAGCGATATAGTCCATCACCTCGACATCCATCGGGCAGGCCTTGGTACAGAGATTGCAGGCAATACAGCGAAAAAGCTCTGGATAGAGCTTGAATATCTCTTCCGGATTGGACGTGAGCTGAGAGAAATCACAAGTTGCCCGGTTGGCCGGATAGAAGGGTATCTGTGTCAGGTACATATTTGGTTCGACCACTGTCTGGCATGCAAGCCCAACACGCAGCCGGTAATCGCCCGCCTTCCGGTAGACCGTGGCACATGCCCCGCAGATACCGCCCCGGCAACCACAGCCCCGGATAAATTTAAACCCGGCATATTCCATGGCCTTCATGATGGTCAGGCTCTCCGGGACCTCATACCTCTTGCCCATTACATACACCGGAATAAGCTTGCCGGTATTTCCCGAAGCTTCAACAGTATCCTTATTCTGCTTTCCTTCCGTCGCACTCATTCGTGATTCCCCTTCATCCCTCCGGCCACGCTTTACCCCGTAGCCACGTTAATAATCTCAAAAAACTGCCGTGGTGTCGAGTTTTTTAGCTGAATTGCGTTGGAGGGGCATATCATCGCACAGGCGCCACAACCCTCACACAGCGCCTCGTTGACCCGTGCCACATTACTTCTCTTATCAATTTCTATTGCCTTATAGGCACAGTTGACCACGCACAATTCACAACCGGAGCAGACTTCTTCGCCCACCGAGGCAATCGTTGGCTCATGAAGAAGCTCCTCCCGCGAGAAGAGCGAAAGGACCTTGCTGGCGGCTGCTTCTGCCGACGCAATCGTATCGGGCAGGTCCCTGGGCCACTGGGCCGTACCCGCCAGATATATACCGGACGTCAGGCTCTCCACTGGTCTCAGCTTGATATGGGCCTCGGTGAGGAAACCATGTTCATCAGAAGCAATATTAAGCCTGCGTGCCAGCTCTCGTGTTGTCGGACGCGGCACCATTGCGCGGGCGAGTACTACCAGGTCAGCTGATATCTCAATGTTCCTCCCGATAATCGTGTCCACCCCCCAGACCTTAATCTTATCGCCATCGCGGAACATCCGTGAGACCTCCCCCCTTAAGTAAAGGATACCGCCTTCATCCATTACGCTCTGGACAAACTCTTCAAATCCCTTGGCATCGGAGCGGATGTCCATATAGAAGATATACACCTGACCGTCAGGGACGGCACGACGGTAGAGCAGGGCTTGCTTGGCGATATACATGCAGCAAACGCGTGAGCAGTACGGGACACCGTGCTCCGGGTCACGCGAGCCTACACAGGAGATAAAAACCACTTCACGCGGCACCATACCATCGGAAGGCCTCCTGATTTCGCCATTGGTAGGGCCGGTAGCTGACAGGATTCTCTCAAATTGCAGTCCGTCGATAATATCGGGGTCTTCGGGATATGCCTCGGGCTGACCGACCGGCAGAAGGTCATAGCCCGGGGCAGCTACGATTACCCCCACCTTCTCTTCGACAAATGTGTCCTCCCCGGAAAAATCAATTGCTCCTTCAGGACACACCTCCCGGCAGACCTCACACTGGCCATCGTTAAAATGGAGGCAGTGCTCAGCATCTATCACCGGATGGAAGGGCACCGTGTTTGAGGATGGTATACGTACCGCTTTTCGTTGTGAAAGTCCACAGTCATATTCAGAGGAAACCACCACCGGACACTTTTCCAGGCAAAGCCCGCACGCATCGCAGCGCTCTTTGTCAATATATCCAGCCTTCTTTTGGATTTTCACATCGAAGTTACCGACATACCCAGAGACCTCTTCCACCTCTGAATATGTATAGAGCTTTATCAGGGGGTGAGAAGCAACCTCAGCCAGTCTGGTAGCCATCAGCGAGTCCGGCTTCTCCAGGTTAGGAAACGTTCCCGCCAGTTGCATAGCATGCCCGCCAATACAGGTATCTTTCTCCACGAGGACCACCTCGTAACCCCCGCTAGCAATGTCCAGAGCTGCCTGAATACCTGCAACGCCGGCACCGATTATTAGCGCCCGCTTTGTCAACGGTGTAACTGTTGGTGTCAGTGCCATGTTCAGACGCAGTTTTTCAACAGTGGCCTTGATAATGGCTATCGCCTTCCGGGTGGCGGTCTCCTTGTCATCGGCATGCGGCCAGCTACACTGCTCCCGGATATTGGCAATCTCAACACGGTAAGGGTTCAGTCCTTCAGCCTCGGCCAGCCTGCGAAAGGTCCGCTGGTGCAGTGTTGGGGAGCAGTTAGCATTGACGACACCGGTAAGAGCCTTCTCCTGTATCGCCTTGCGCATCAGTTCCTGCCCTGGGTCGGAGCACATGTACATATAGTCCTCAACATGGACAACACCGGGGTAATGACTGAGCTCTTCCACCACCCGCTTAACATCTACGGTTCCAGCAATATTGTTACCGCAGTGACAGACAAAGACGCCAATTCTCTCCTGCCTGGCCATCTCAACTCACCGTCAGTCCCTCAGGTGTCTTCTCGCTGCGGGCAAACAGACCCAAGACCTTGCTTGCAGCACCGCTACCCTGGGCAACAGAATCAGGAATGTCTTTGGGGCCCTGTGCCGCACCAGCCAGATATATCCCCGGGCAGGTCGACTCCAGAGGGTCAATCTTTATGTGGTTCTCGGTGAAGAACCCCTGTTCGTTAGTAGTAATACCCAGCCTGTCTGCCAGTTCTTGCGAACCGATGCTGGGCAGCATTGCCATCCCCAGCACCACCAAATCAGCCGAGACCTCCACCTGCTTACCCGACAGCGTATCCACCCCCATCACCTTTATCTTGTCTCCGTCACGGTAAATGCGTGAGACCTTTCCCCTGAGGTATACTGTCCCTTCGGCCATAGTGCGCTGTAAGAATTCCTCGTAGCCTTTACCCGTAGTCCGTGTATCAATGTAAAAAATGTGGGTTTGGCCGTCATGAACAGCATGCTTGAAAAGCATCGCCTGCTTCGCCAGGTACATACAGCATACACGTGAGCAGTGAGGCACACCATGCTCAGGGTCACGCGAACCAGCACACGATACGAAGACCACTTCTTTTGGTGTTTTACCATCGGACGGCCTGTGTACTACCCCGGCTGTCGGACCTCCCGGACACAGTATCCTCTCGAACTGAATACCATCAATCACGTCGGGGTCATCGGCATACTCCGGCAGTCTTTCTACCGGCATGAGGTCGAATCCGGTAGCGACAACGATAGCACCGACCTGCTCGGTGATAATTTCGTCTTCCTGCTCCCAGTATATCGCCCCCGCCGGGCAGAGTCGTTCGCATATGCGACACTGCGGTGGTTTCTTGCCCTCCGCTCCGCTTTCCATGAAATCCAGATACTTGATGTAGCGACAGTGCTCCGTATCTATCACTGCCTTGGCAGGGACTGCCTGGGCGAAGGGTATATAAATTGCCGCACGGTCTGCGACACCGGCATCGTACTCCGATGGTATTTTCTCCGGGCACTTCTGCCAGCAAGTCCCGCAACCGGTACACTTGGTATGGTCAACCTTCCGCGCCTTCTGGAGAATCTCGACCTGAAAGTTTCCAACCTCACCGCTGACTTTTTGTACTTCGGCATACGTAAGCAGTGTGATGTTGGGGTGCTGTCCGACATCCACCATCTTCGGCGTCAGGATACACTGCGGACAATCAAGGGTCGGGAAGACCTCGGCGTACTGTGCCATGTGGCCACCGATACTCGGCGTCTTTTCAACCAGTATTACCTGGTAACCGCCATCGGCAATATCAAGCGCCGCCTGGATTCCAGCAACACCACCACCAATTACCAACGCCTTCTTTACTACTCTCACACTCAACCTCAAACACGCTGCGGAATCAAGCCCCGCTCCCGCAGTAGAGCCTCCACCCCACCAAAACTAAGGTCAAACCGGCATACCTCGGGACTGACCCCGACCGCCAGGGCCAGGAGCTGGGTGAAATAGACAAGTGGCATCCCAGTAAAATCGCTGTATTTATCTGCTACCTCAGCCTGTTTCTGACCAAGGTTATGCGCACATAACGGACAGCTAAGCACGATTGCGTCGGCCCCTTTTCTCTGTGCCATACCAAGAATTGCATAAGCTCGCTCTACCACGGCATCGGGGTCGCTCACTATCTCGAACGAGCCGCAGCACTCGGTGGCCAGAGGAAAGTCGAGGGCTGTCGCCCCCAGCACCTTCATCAGGTCCTGAAGCACCGTCGGGTTTTCAACACTATCAATCGCCACTCCCTGCGGTCTCGTCAGCGTGCACCCGTAGTAAGGGACTACCTTAAGCCCCTCAAGGGGTGCCTTTACTGTCCGACCAATAGCCTCCCACCCCACGTCATCCCGTAATACCTCGAGCAGATGGACCACCTCTACCTGGCCGTCATAGTCTATCTCGTCGTCCATGAAGCTGTTGATGGTATCGCGTTTCTCCTGACTGTTTCTCATCAGCAGGTCGGCCCGCTTCAGGGTGTTGTAGCAGAACGAGCACAGCGTGACCACCCGGTCGCTCCCCTGTTCGGCAACACGCACCAGGTTTCGGACCGGTGCGATATGATGGGCCAGATCATCGTCCGCCATTGAATAGACCGTGCCACAGCAGTTCCAGCGGGGAAGCTCTACAAGGTTTACACCCAGGACAGCCATGGCAGCGATGGCAGAATCCTCAAAGTTCAGGGCTTTTGTCTTGAGGGTACACCCGGGATAATAGCTCAAGTCCATTCCGCTATCCTGTCAGCTTCCTGAAACCACTGACCAGAGCTATTGCAGGCAGTTCAGCCACGGTATCCCGTTCAAGCCCGGCCGGGTCGATAAAGTCTTCACGTCTCCTCAGGGCAATTTGCCTCACAGCCTCCATAACACAGGCAATATCAATCCCCTTGGGGCAACGTACCGTACAGACCAGACATGAGGCACACAACCAAGGAGTCCGTGATTTCGCAATGTCATCCGCGAGACCCAGCTGGACCGAACGAATAATCTGGTTGGGCAGCAGGTCCATAACAAATGACATGGGGCAACCGGCGGAACACTTACCGCACTGATAACAGAGGTTTATATCCTGTCCGCTGAGCTCGATAACTTTCGCTACGAACTCATTCCGTAGCCTGTTCGAGGAAATCTCAAGCCGCATCTTCCCACACCTGAGAGTTTTAGGAAGTATCTTACTACCTTGACTAACGGATACCGAAGCTGCCTTCCACCTTTAGGATAACACATTTTACGCTCACTTATAAAGAGATAACATGACTGGAACATACCAGGTGAGGATTAAAATGTAGCAAACTTGCCCTATAACACCATTTCAAGGTAGAATCTGAAGCTGGAGAGGTGTCCGAGAGGCTTATGGTGCCGCTCTCGAAAAGCGGTCTCTGCGTAAGCGGAGCGTGGGTTCGAATCCCACCCTCTCCGCCATCTCGACAATGCGGAGAGGTGCTGGAGTGGACTATCAGGCGCGCCTGGAGAGCGCGTGTAGCCTTTGGCTACCGTGGGTTCGAATCCCACCCTCTCCGCTTTTATCCTGAGCGAATGAAATGGGCCGAAGGGCCACCACTTCCCTATACGAGTCAGACCAGGAAACATGTGCTACAATGGTACGGTATTTAACCGGACAACCCACGAAATCACATCGAAAGGAAAGCCACCATAGGCACATCTGACCGTTCGCCCTTTTCACAACTGGTATCACGTCTCCGTTCCTTTTTCACCGGACTGGTGCCTCTATTTGTGCTGGCACACTTCAGCCATCACCTGATGGGGTCTTTGCTAACACCTTTATTGCCCTTTATTCGCAGCAGCTTTAACCTTAATAAAACACAGGTGGGTGTCCTCGGTTCCGCCTATAATCTACCCTACGGTCTGGCACAGTTGCCCGGCGGATGGCTGGCCGACCGTATCGGCCCACGAAAGCTGATTCTGGTTGGCATCTCCGGTGTTGCCGCCGCCGGTCTGCTGGTGGGTATCTCACCGAACTATCTGGTCATGGCCGTCTTCCTGGTCATACTCGGGCTTGCCGGAGGGGGCTATCATCCGGCTGCCTCCCCACTGGTCTCGGCCTCAGTTACAGAACAGAACCGGGGCCGGACGCTGGGCCTGCATCAGATAGGCGGCACTGCCAGCTTCTTCCTCACCCCCCTCATCGCTGCCGGTATTGCCGCCGCCCTTGGATGGCGTGGCTCGTTTATCTCGTTGGCTATTCCCACATTCGCCTTTGGTATTGCCCTATACTTTATTCTGGGACGACGGGGCTATACCGAAAAGCCCCAATCCGATACCGCCACAGATGACACCGAGGTGCCAGTCATTTCGGGCAGCCGTCGCCGACTCACAGTATTCACCCTCCTCGGAGTCGTCCTCCAGGTGCTGGTCTTCTCATCGCTATCCTTTGTGCCGCTTTATGTCAATGAAATCTATGGGACAAGCGAGGCCGCAGCCGCCAGCCTGCTGGCTATCGCCCACTTCGCCGGACTATGGGCAGGCCCCCTTGGTGGATACCTATCTGACCGCCTCGGAAAGGTGCCCATAATGCTCACGGTAAGCCTGCTCGCCGGCCCAGCCATCTACTTCATTAATCAGGTATCTCCTGGCTGGAGTATCTGGCTTATATTGCTCGTCATGGGTTCCTGTCAATATGCCGGCATGCCGGTCTTGGAGTCCTACATCATTAGCCACACCCAGATAAGAAACCGCTCGACTGTGCTCGGTGTCTACTACTTCACCAGCCGGGGAGGCCCCGGTATCATTATGCCCGCTCTGGGCTACCTTATCGACAACTACAGCTACGAGACCTGTTTCACCATAACCGGGGCCACTATGGCCTTGGTCGCCATCTTATGCACCTTACTCGTATGGGGAAAGCGGGATTAGCAACGACTGTTTAGACCTTCCTCCCTCTTCGGGAAGAGAGATAATCTACAAATAAACATTCCCTCGTTTATCTCATTCCTCTATTTAGTAGTGATGGCCCCATCCCCCGCCTGCCAAAGCCTTGTGCGGCCTGCTTGCGCTAAAGCTTCAGCGAAGGCAAGCGGGCAGGCCTGTATCCCCTTCAGGGAGAATCCTTCAGGGTGAACCCTTCCCCTCTGGGGAAGGGGAAGATAAATAAAAGAGGGGCTGCGCCCCTCTTTGACTTCCTGTATTAGCCCACAGCCAAAGTGAAGAATACCACACCTGACAAGAAGACATGTCCATAAGGTGCAAACAGCCCCTGCCGGAAGTCTGCCCACTCGCCGTTTTGGGGTGTCCAGAGGGGTGTAACCCCTTTGGAACGGGGGTACAAGGGGGTGTCCCCCTTGAAATAGGCATGTGCCCTAGTAGTTCGCGTAGAGGGAAGTGTCCCCCTTGGGAAACACCTGTACCATTTGCTCGAGAGAAAGGAAGCGTTCTCTTTGATTTTCCCCACTCGCAGATATCAATTGGAGCAAAAATATCTAGAGACTTTGCTAATTACAAATGAGGCCCGATTGTCTCCCGCTAATCCCTATGCTAGAATGGCTATGTCATGGACATTCAAAGAAAAGACATCCCCTATTGGGTAGGTTTCAGCTTTATCCCCAGCATCGGACGTGTCCGGCTAAACCGCCTCGAAGCGCATTTCGGCAACCTAGCCGATGCCTGGAAGGCCGAGCCTACCGAGCTGGTGCGGGCCGGTCTGGACAGTACCGTCGTGCGTTCGATTATTTCCTGGCGACCGAGAATCGACCTCGACACGGAGATGGAAAAGCTGGAGCAGTTCGGCGTGCAGGTCCTTACCTGGCATGATGCCGGTTATCCCCCCCGACTCAAGGAAATCTACGACTATCCCCCGCTTCTCTACGTTAAGGGTTCCCTGCTCCCCGAAGACGAGTGGTGCCTGGCGGTGGTCGGTACCCGGCGTGCCACTGCCTACGGGAGGCAGGTTGCCGAAGAAATTGTCTCTGATTTAGCTCGTAGCAAGATAACCACGGCCAGTGGACTGGCCCGGGGGATTGATTCTATCGCTCACCACGCCGCCCTGGATGCTGGTGGCAGGACTATTGCTGCCTTTGCCTGCGGGTTGGACATTGTTTATCCTGTTGAAAACACGACCCTGGCCCGACGCATCGCCCAGCAGGGAGCGCTGATAAGTGAATATCCTCTGGCTACTAAACCCAGAGCAGAGCACTTCCCCCGCCGTAACCGAATCCTCAGTGGCATAAGCCTTGGGGTGCTGGTAGTCGAAGCTGGAACCACCAGCGGTGCCCTGATTACGGCCAACCTGGCACTGGAGCAGAACCGGGAGGTGCTGGCTGTTCCCGGCAGCATCCTTTCCCCGGCAAGCAAGGGTACCAACCACCTCATTCAGGAGAGTGCCAGACTCGTCGGTGATTACCGCGACATCCTCGAGGAGCTGAACCTCGGTGCGGTCGCCCAACAGATAGAAATGAAAGAAGTACTCCCCGCCTCCGATACCGAGTCGCGACTACTGAAGCAGCTATCCACCGAACCCACTCATGTCGACGAGGTCTGTCGCGGCAGCGGTCTGCCCGTATCAACGGTCAGCAGTACGCTGGCCATGATGGAACTCAAGGGCATGGTGAAAAGTATGGGTAACATGAAATACGTCCTCGCTCGTGAAGCCAGGCAGGAATACAGGGTGAAAGTTGACTAGCAGGAAAAAGAAAAAGAACCTGGTAATAGTAGAATCGCCGGCCAAGGCGCGGACCCTCAGCAAAATCCTCGGCAGCGAGTACGACCTCAAGGCATCACTCGGCCATGTCCGTGACCTGCCTAAGAGCAACTTGGGTGTGGACATAGAACACGGCTTCACTCCTAAGTATGTTGTTCCCCGGGCGAAAAGCAAAACGGTCAGAGAGCTTAAAGAGGCCTCCAAGAACGTTTCTGCAATCTACCTGGCAACTGACCCCGACCGCGAAGGTGAGGCCATCTCGTGGCACCTGGCATCGGTGATAAAGCAAAATGACAACCGGTTCCGCCGCGTTGTCTTCCACGAAATCACCGAGGAGGCCATTCAATATGCCTTCAAACACCCCCGTGCCATTGATATGCAACTGGTCAATGCCCAGCAGGCACGTCGCATCCTTGACCGCCTGGTGGGATACAAGCTCAGTCCCTTACTCTGGAAGAAGGTGCGGAGAGGGCTGTCGGCTGGCCGCGTACAGTCGGCAGCACTGCGGATTATTGTCGACCGTGAACGGGAAATTGAGAACTTCGTCCCGGTCGAATACTGGATAATTGAGGCCGAGCTTGCCAAGAAGGAAGCCCCTAAGGAAGACGCCTTCAGGGCAGCACTGGTCGGCTTCCTCGACGGCACCAGAATCGACCTGGGCAGTGAAGAGGATACTACCAGGCTTACCAGCAGATTGGAGCATGCCGATTACCTCGTCCACAGCACCAAGACCAAGAAAGCCACCAGACAACCGGCCCCGCCCTTTATCACCAGCACCCTGCAGCAGGAGGCCTACTACAAACTCCGCTTCAGTGCCAGGCAAACGATGGCCCTCGCCCAGCAGCTCTATGAAGGATTACCGCTGGGCAAAGAGGGAAGCGTCGGTCTTATTACCTATATGCGTACCGATTCCACACAGGTAGCCCGGGCCGCCGTTGTCGAGGCCAGAAAATACATCAACGAGAAGTATGGCGCCGACTACGTTCCACCACACGCCCGCTCCTTTACCCGAAGGGTCAAGGGAGCACAGGAGGCACATGAGGCAATTCGTCCTACCCGCATTCGGCGAGAACCATCGCAGGTCAAGCCCTACCTCACTTCTAACCAGTTCAAACTCTACGAGCTTATCTGGAAACGAATGGTCGCCAGCCAGATGGCGGCAGCCATATACGATAACACCACGGTTGACATCGAGGCCGAGAGTAAGGAATACCGGACCAGCTACCTCCTCAGGGCCTCCTGTTCTCTGAACCGCTTCCCCGGCTTTACTGTCCTCTACACCGCCGAGAGGGATAAAGATGAAGAAGAAGCCGTCAAGAGCTCGCCGCTGCCCGGCCTGAAAAAGGGTGATGACCTCAAATTGTTGGACCTGTTCCCCGAGCAACGTTTTACCCAGCCACCACCGCGCTATACCGAGGCCAGCCTTATCAGGACGCTGGAGCAGTACGGCATTGGCCGCCCCAGCACTTACGCCCCGATTTTATCGACCATCCAGCAGCGGGAGTACGTTACCAAGAGTCGGAGTATCTTACAGCCTACTGAACTCGGCATTGTCGTCAACGACCTGATGAGCCAGCACTTCCCCGACATCGTCGATACCGAGTTCACCGCACGCCTCGAGGATGAGCTGGACGGCATCGCCAATAGCAAGGGCAACTGGGTGGATATCGTTCAGGACTTCTATACTCCCCTCGAGAAGAACTTGGCGAAGGCCACCGAGCAAATCGAGAAGGTGAAGCTGCCCGACGAATTGACCGATGAGACCTGTCCCAACTGTGGCCGGCCGCTGGCCATCAAGACAGGGCGCTTCGGCAAGTTCCTCGCCTGCACCGGTTACCCGGACTGCAAATATACCAAGTCCTTCCAGAAAAAGACCGGCGCCATCTGCCCGCAGTGCGGTGGTGAACTGGTGGAGCGACGCAGCAAGAAAGGACGAACCTTTTACGGCTGCAGTAACTATCCCAGCTGCAATTTTGCCGTCTTTTCCCGACCACTACAGGAGGCCTGCCCCCGCTGTGGAGCACTCATGACCGAGTACCGGGGTAACAAGGCAAAGTGCACCAAGTGCAGCTACCGGGGGAGAATCCCCCAGGAACCAGTCCATGCAACAAGCTCTTGATAGATACGCAAATTACCTGAAGGCTGAGAAAAACGCCTCCGAATATACGGTGCGCAACTATCTGCACGATCTGCTCGGGGGCCAGAAGCCCGATTCCCAGAAAGGCTTCTTTCAGTTTCTCAGGCAAAAGAAGATAAAGTCACTGGAGGATGTTGACCGGCAGGTCATTCGTGACTACATCGCCTGGCTGATGGAGCACGGCGTCGTCAAGAGCAGCATCGCCCGCAAGCTATCGGCCATCCGTTCTTTCTGCCGCTTCCTTGTCCGCGAGGAGATATTACCCCACAACCCCCTGGAGAAGGCGGCCTCTCCCAAGCAGGATAGACGGCTCCCCTCTTTCCTGAGCACCACCGAGGTAACCAGGCTGCTGGACACACCCGACCCGACAACACCGGTAGGACTGCGTGACCGCGCCCTGCTGGAACTGCTCTACGCCTCCGGGCTCAGGGTCAGTGAACTGGTGAGCCTGAACTTCGGGCAGGTAGACCTCGACTCCAACGAGATTCGGGTTGTCGGGAAGGGCTCCAAAGAAAGAGTGGTGCTCATGGGCAAGCCGGCCGCCAGGGCACTGACTGCCTATCTAAAGGAGGGCCGTCCCCAACTCCTCGGCGAAAAGAGGAGTAATGCCATATTTATCAGCCGGCAGGGTGAGCGCCTGATTGAGCGCCGGGTGCAGAAGATACTGGAGAAATACGCCCGGATTGCTGGTATCGAGCGGAGGGTATACCCCCACATGCTGCGGCACACCTTTGCCACCCATATGCTTGACGGCGGGGCCGACCTGAGGGGGGTACAGGAACTCCTGGGGCATGCTGACCTGTCGTCAACTCAGGTCTACACCCACGTCAGCAAGAGCCAGGCAAGGAAAGTCTACATGTCAGCACACCCGCTAGCACAAACGAAGAAAGATGATAACGAAAATGAATAATCGAATCAACCGCCTGCGCCAGGAACTAACCCGGCGAGAGCTTGACGCCATCCTCATCTCACAGCCGCAGAACCGACGCTACCTGTCCGGTTTTAGCGGCTCAGCCGGTTTTTTGCTTATAAGCAAGCAGGAGGCAGTCCTGGCTACCGACTTTCGCTACACGGAGCAGGCCACCTCCCAGGCCCCTGATTATAAAATCTTTCAGATAAGCGGCAGCCTTGCCGCCTGGCTACCGGAACTGATAGCCAATCTCGGTGGTAGCAACCTCGGGTTCGAGGACGGACATGTTACTTTTGCCCTGCACCAGCAACTATCCAATACACTGAAAGAGACTAAATCTGGCCTCAGCCTCACGCCGGTGGGCGGTCTGGTAGAATCACTTCGTGCTATCAAAGAGCCCGAAGAAATTGAGCTTATCGCGAAGTCAGCCGAAATCACAGACGCTGCTTTTGAAGAAGTTACCGACAGAGTACAACCCGGAACGACTGAGAAACAGCTTGCCTGGGAACTGGAAAAATCTCTCCGTGAGCACGGCAGCGAAGCGATGGCCTTCGAGGTAATCGTCGCTTCCGGACCAAACGCCGCCCTGCCCCACGCCAGACCCTCGGAGCATCAGATACAGCCCGGCGAGCCGGTCGTTATCGACATGGGGGCCCGGGTTGGGGGCTATTGCAGCGACCTCAGCCGTACCATCTGCCTCGGCACGCCCGATGATAAGTTCAGGCAGGTATATAGTACCGTCTTCAAGGCGCAGTCAGCCGCTATCGCCGGAATCAACGAAGGCATGAGCGGCCATGATGCGGACGCTCTCGCCCGTGCTGTCATGGCAGCGCACGAAGAGCCGCGCCTTGGCCCCAACTCAGAAGACACATTGAGAAACAATATGGTTTTCTCCATAGAGCCCGGTATCTACCTCAGCGGCTGGGGAGGGGTGAGAATCGAGGACCTGGCAGTGATGGACAGCGGCAGGCCCAGGCTTCTCTCAAATGCAAAAAAATGGAAACCGGAGGTTAGTTCCTGACATGATAAATGCTACCGAACTCCGAAAGGGAGTAGTCATCGAGCTGGACGGCAAGCTGTACCAGGTACTCGATTACCAGCACATCAAGCAAAAACGGACTGCCTTGGCCAGGGTGAAACTACGTGACATTCAGGCCGGCCATGCCTTCGAGCGTACCTTTCAATCGAGTGAGAAATTTGTCCGGGCACGTCTCGAGTTCCGGAACATGCAGTACCTCTACAACGATGGCCACCTGTATTACTTCATGGATGAGGTAAACTTCGAGCAGCTTTCGCTCAATCTCGACCAGCTTGGCGACGCTATTAACTACATGAAGGAAGGCATGTCCCTGCAGATATCAAGCTACAAGGGAGAGGTGATAGGCGTCGAATTGCCGGTCGCGGTTGAGCTCCATGTAACCGCCACCGAAACGGGAGTCAAGGGAGACACCGTCACCGCTGGAACGAAACCGGCCACGTTAGAGACCGGTATCACTGTCCAGGTGCCTCTATTTGTTAATGAGGGAGACATTATCAAGGTTGACACCCGCACGGGCACCTACCTGGAAAGGGCCGGGTAAGTTGTTAAAAGCCGACCTCCACATACACACCAGGTACTCCATGGACTGTGATATGCCTCTGGAAAAGATAGTAGAGCGTTGCACCAAGCTGGGGATAAATTGCATCGCCATCGCCGACCACGGCACGATTGAGGGAGCGCTGCGGATACAGGACATCGCACCCTTTACGGTAATTGTTGCTGAGGAAATCCTGACTCCAGTCGGAGAGATAATGGGCGTCTTTCTCAAGCAGGGTATACCCAGCGGCTCATCTGTTAGGGAGACGATTGCCCGTATTAAAGAGCAGGATGCCCTCGTCTGCCTCCCCCACCCCTTCGATACCCTGCGAAGACTCCGCCTCAGCGAATCAGAAATGGATGAGTTGGCAGCAGATATTGATATTATAGAAGTATTCAATGCCAGAAGTCCGTTCCCCCAGTCTTCTCGTAAAGCGCGGGCATTTGCTGACAAACACGGCCTGGCCGGGTGCGCTGGTAGCGATGCTCACTCACCGATTGAGATTGGTCGGGCCTATATAGATATGCCGGAATTCGAGGGTAAGGACGGTTACCTGCAATCACTGAGAGCTGGTACGATTACAGGCAAAAGAAGCAACCCCCTTGTCCACTTTCTAAGTATCTGGGCAAAGATAAAGAAAGCGTTCTGAAGGAGGGGAACAATGTACAGGCTCGGCTGGTTCTCGACAGGTAGGAGCGAGGGCTCCCAGAGGCTCCTCAGGTCGATTCACGATAGTATCGAGGCGGGTGAAATCGACGCAGCCATTGATTTTGTCTTCTGCAGTCGTGAACCCGGCGAGGCCGAACTGACCGATGTTTATCTCAAAATGGTCGAAGACTATGACATTCCTCTGGTCTACTTCTCCTACCAGAAGTATCGTCGCACCAGAGGAGAACGCACACCACCACCGGGAACGCCGATGCCACAGTGGCGTATCGACTACGACCGGGAAGTGATGTCCCGTATCAAGGATTTTCAACCCGACCTGTGTATTCTGGCCGGCTTCATGCTGATTTTCGGCGAGGAGATGTGCCAGAAGTACAACATCATCAACCTCCACCCCGCCTCCCCCCACGGCCCGACTGGGATCTGGCAGAAAGTAATCTGGGAACTGATTGAGAGCGATGCCCGTGAAAGCGGCGTGATGATGCACCTCGTTATCCCAGAGCTGGACAGGGGACCGGTGGTGACCTACTGCACCTACCCGATACGGGGAGAATCGTTCGACCCCCTCTGGGAAGCGTGGTCAAAACTGCCACCGGACAGCCCGGAGAAACACAGCGAAGAAAATCCTTTGTTTAAGACAATTCGACAGCATGGCTTTATCAGGGAAATCCCGCTGATAATCACCACCATCCGGGCTTTCAGCGAAGGTAGAGTTAAGGTCAACCCGAACAAGGAAATAACGGACGCTGCTGACAGACCTATCAGCGGCTACGACCTGACCGCCGATATCGAAGAGTACCTGACAAAGAAACCCGCCTAGTCAATCAACCTATTTCTTGTCTTTTTCCTCGCTTGGCTTGGTGAGGATTTCGTCCACCAGGCCGTACTCCACCGCCTGCTGTGGGTCGAGGTAGAAATCGCGGTCGATATCATGGGTTATCTTGTCCATAGGTTGGCCGGTGTGCTCAACGAGGATGTTGCGGAGGATTTCCTGAAGCCTCATTATCTCTCGGGCAGCTATCTCGATATCGGCCGCCTGCCCCTGAGCACCACCGGCCGCCTGGTGCAGGTGAACGGTGGCATGGGGTAAAGCATAACGCTTCCCTTTGGCTCCGGCACACAGCAGAATCGTTCCCATGCTAGCCGCCAGCCCAACACAGGTAGTGGAGACATCGGGACGTATCATCTGCATGGTATCATAGATAGCCAGTCCGGCACTGATAATGCCGCCGGGACAATGAATGTAAAGGCTGATATCTTTGTCGGGATCCTCCCTTTCCAGGTAGAGCAACTGGGCCATAACCACGTTGGCCACCTGGTCGTTTATCGGCATGCCCAGTATAACGATACGCTCTCGCAGTAAGAGTGAGTATATATCAAAGGCACGCTCCCCCCTGGCCCCACTCTCAATCACCATCGGGATTACATTCATCGGATAGTCGTTCATTTCTCTTCCTCCTTAAGTGGTGTTTCGGCTTCCGCCGAACCCTTAGCTATTTCTACAATCCGCTGCACCGTCTTCCGGGAAAGTAGCGGTCGCTGAAACGATTCGCGAGCCTGTGGAGTGTTCAAGACTTTTCCCAGCTCTTCTCTCCTGTCCTCAGCGGCACCCTCAACCATAGCAGCAATCTCGGTATCAATATCGCTATCGCTAACCTCTATCTTCTCCTCCTCAGAAACCTTGCCAAGTATCAGGCCCCGTGTGACCCTCTTCTCCGCTATCGGACGCACCTCCTCACGTACTTCCTCTTCTGTCTTGTTCATAGCCCTGAGATACTGCTCCATGGTCAACCCCTGCATCTGCAAGCGCCGCGCCTGCTCATCGAGCAGCTCCTGTATCTCTACTTCCACCATAATTGGAGGGTACTCCACTTCACTGATGCTCGTCACGACCTCAATTGCCCGCTCTTCAAAATCCTGCCTCGCCCGGTCTTCAGCCCTGGTTTTAAGGTCAGTATCGGTTTTCTCACGAAGAGCCTTGACATCCTTAAACTCGGCATCAACCTGAGCAGCAAACTCATCGGTTACCTCAGGAAGGTTCTCCTGCTTTATTTCGGTGACCATCACCTTGAACGAAGCTTCTTTGCCGACAACCTCTTCCCTTGAATAATCGGCAGGAAATTGTATCTGGAATTCCTTCTCCTCGTCCTTATTCATCCCCACCAGCTGTTCGGCAAAGCCCGGAGCCGGAGATGCCGACTCCCCGATGACCTGGTACTGCGCCCCGTTTTGGTTGATTAATGGCTCGCCTTCAATTGTGCTCTCTACATTCAGGGTCACCATGTCACCCAGCTCTACGGGGCGCTCCACCGGCTCCCAGGTGGCATGCTGATGACGCAGCTGTTCCACAACGGCGTCGACCATCTCCTCGGTAACCCCCACCGGTTCCGGCTCAAGACGTATTTGATGATAGTCGCCCAGCTTGACCACCGGTCTTAGCGGAACCACCGCCTTGAAGATTACCGGCTCGGTCTGCACAACTTCTATCCGTGGTCGGGCGATAGCCTCAATCGCCTGCTCCTCCAGGGCCTTTTCATACGCCTGAGGGACCAGCTCCTCAAGCATGTCATTGAACAACGTCTCTTTACCTACATGGCGCTCCAGTACCGCACGTGAGGCTTTCCCCTTACGGAAACCGGGGACATTCACCCGTTTCACCAGCTTCTTATAGGCCTTCTCTGTGGACTCCTCAACCTCGGACAGGTCCATCTCAATCGTCAGAAAGGCCTGACCGTTCTCGGTTTTTTCATGGGTAACTTTCACTATTCAACCATCCAAGACTTTATTCATCACGCAATCGCAGGTGCAGTTCTGCAAGTTGCTTTTCATCCACAGGCGAGGGTGCATCCAGCATCAGGTCGACCGCACTCTGGTTCTTGGGAAAGGCAATAACCTCCCGGATGGTCTCCTCCCCGGCAAGCAGCATCACAATACGGTCAATGCCCGGGGCAATACCCCCATGGGGTGGTGGCCCGTAGTGGAAAGCCTCGAGTATCGTGCCGAACCGCTGCTGTATCTCCTCATCACTGTAGCCCAGCAGACTGAATATCTTGTGCTGTAACTCACTGTCATGAATCCTGATGCTGCCGCTCGCTAGCTCATAGCCATTACAAACGATATCGTAGTGCTTTGAGCGCACCTTCTCCGGAGCAGTATCCAGCAGTGGGATATACTCGTCCTTCGGGGCCGTGAACGGGTGGTGTTCCGAGTCCCACCTCCCTAGCTCCTCATCCCATCTTAGCAACGGGAAGTCCTGTATAAAAGCAAACGCAAGCGTGTTTGGGTCAGCCAGTTCAAGTCTTTTTGCCATCTCGAACCGCAGTTCACTGAGTACCCTGTTAACCACCTTCGGTTCAGCAGCAACAATGAGTAAAAGGTCGCCCATGCTGGCACCGAAGCGTTCCGCAATCTCCTTGACCTGTTCCAGTGTCAAATACTTGGCAGCCACTGACTTCACCATATCCAGCGTCAGGCCATCCAGACTGCCCGGCGTATCACCAAGAGCGACTGTCAGCAGACCTCGAGCACCGAGCGCCTGCGCCATTTTATTCAGCTCATCAAGCTGGTGCCTGCTATAGCCGGCACAGCCGGGAACACAAATACCTTTGACCTTGCCTCCAGAAGCAACCGTGTCGCGGAAAACAGCAAACTCCGATTCAGCTACGATATCAGACAGGTCTCCGAGTTCCATGCCAAAACGCAGGTCCACATGGTCGGTGCCAAACCGTGCCATGGCATCGTCATAGGTAACACGCGGGAAAGGTGTTATCACCTTCATTTCAGGCTTGACCGCCACGACCAGCACCGTGAAAAGCTCCTCCATCAAGTCGAAGATATCGTCCTCGGTGACGAAGCTCATCTCCAGGTCTAGCTGGGTATGCTCCGGCTGACGGTCTGCCCTGGTATCCTCATCACGAAAACAGTGAGCTATCTGAAAATACTTCTCGACACCGGCCACCATCAGGAGCTGTTTTAGCTGCTGTGGTGATTGAGGTAAAGCATAGAACTTCCCAGGGTGAACCCGGCTGGGCACCAGGTAGTCGCGGGCACCCTCCGGTGTGCTCTTAATCATGACCGGGGTCTCTATCTCAAGGAAACCCCGGGCATCAAGGAAATCCCGAATAAACTTGACCACACGGTGCCGGAGGGTCAGGTTCCTCAGCATCCGGGGGCGGCGCAGGTCGAGGTAGCGGTACCTGAGACGCAGGCTTTCTTCTACTTCGACCTCCTGGTTAATATAGAAGGGGGGTGTCTCCGAGATGCTCAGTATCGTACATTCTTCAGCGATGACTTCAATCTCGCCGGTAGCCAATTGCAGGTTCTCCGTTCCAGGTGGACGAAGTGCCACTTCGCCGCTTACGTTAAGCACATACTCGCTCCGCACCTGACTGGCCGTCTCGTGGCAGGACGGTGCTACCTCAGGATTGAAGACCACCTGTGATACACCTTCACGGTC
>SMTZ1_10012543_pt1 | contig 18800 bp, 17 predicted proteins | sample DeeMarSWOR136_30_FD_25667 | JGI IMG/M metagenome (IMG submission 25667)
GGTCACCTCGAAAGCAGGGGAAGCGAAAGGACAAGGGTTTTCGCTAATGAAAAATAGAATTTGATATATAATGAACAGCTTATGGAAATACACCCTATAAAACTCCGGAAACTCCAGGACCCAAACAGGGAATACTCGGACAAGTATAGGTAAACACTTAACCTGAAAGAAGGTGAACTGAAATGAAAAACGTCGTCATTGTGAGTGGTGCGCGGACGCCTATCGGGAGGTACGGTGGCGCTGTACGGGATGTTCCTGTCTACAAATTCACGAGCCTGGTCCTGAATGAAGTAGTTAAAAGGGCTAGGGTTGAGCCTAGCTTGGTGGATGATGTGATCATGGGGCAGTCTTACCAAAATGGCGAGTGTGCAAACGCTGCCCGCATGGCCCTTCTTGAAGCTGGATGGCCTTGTGAGGTTCCTGGTGTCACATTGGACCGGCGCTGTTGCTCGGGTTTGGATGCCATTTTTTTCGGGGTAATGAAAATTCAAACCGGCAACGCGGAGATTATCGTTGCTGGTGGAATGGATAACATGAGCCAGGCAGAGCTGTATATACCGGGTGATATCAAGTGGGGATTGGGGGGGCAAATCGATAAGAAATGGGGTTTTATGCCAAAGGGGCATGGAGCCCTCTCCATGTGGGGGATACCTCTTTATGACAGGATCCAGCGTGCGAGAGTCATGTCTCAGCCGATCGAAAGGTTTGGAGAGCTCAACTCCATGATGACCTGGGCTGAAACAGCGGCAAAAAACGAACATATCTCACGCCAGGAGGCTGATGAGTGGGCACTGCGAAGCCACCAGAGAGCTATTTCTGCCATAGACTCTGGAAAATTCAGTGAAGAAACTGTTCCAATCCCGATCCCACAAAGAAAAGGAGGGCCATCCATCTTCGATACCGATGAAACACCCAGGCGAGATACTACTTTGGAAAAGCTTGCCGAATTACCCACTATCTATCCTAATGGTGTTTGTACTGCTGGAAATTCCTCTACCGAGAACGACGGGGCAGCTGCTGTCCTATTAATGGCTGAGGACAAGGCTAAAGAGCTGGGCCTGGAACCGATGGCTTATTTCAAATCCGCTGCCCTGGCTGCGACTAACCCCACACTCACTTATCCAGCAGTGCCTGCCTCAGTGGACAAAGCGCTGAAGAAGGTCGGAATCACTATCGAGCAAGTCGACCTCATTGAGCTCCAAGAGGCATTTGCTGTGCAGACGCTGGCAGATGCCAGGATGATGGGGATCAAGCAGGAAGATTTCCATAATGGTGCCATGAGATTGGTGACCTTGCTCCATGAGATGAGAAGGTGTGGGTGCAAGTATGGATTGGAAACCATTTGTGGTGGGGGTGGACAAGGAATCTGTGCAATAGTGGAGGCCATATAGATAGGGAGAAATAATTTGTGGGCTTTGACCTCACACAAGAACAGCCTATCTTCCCTATGAGGCAACTATCCAATCGCTGCAAGAAGATATTCGGTGTAGGGCGTGCTTCGACCTTTGCACTCACTAATCCAACGTACCATATGTCTTAAGGCCCGCAGAACTTGGTTCTATGCAGGTGATACAAGAGGATGAATCATTTGGAACAGCGGTTAACGTCTATAAAGGCAAACTGACTTACAAAGCGATAGCAGGCGCCATGGACCTAGTCTACATGCCTCTCGAACTTTGGAGAAGCCGTCTTTTCTTATTAAGGATATTGCAATCGGCTACTCTTTCCTTTATAAAGCAATGTGCTGGAGTTCTTTTGTCAGCCTATGTTCAGAACATAATCTGGACTGAACTTTATGCCAAAGGGTTAAGGCAATGCCCTTGGCCTTAAGCTCCCTGAGCTGATATGGAAGGAGGTGATATATCAGAGGATAGCTGAAAGTTTGAGACTGCCATCTTAAAAAAGGAGGAAGGAACATGAACATGAAAAGGAGAAAACTATTTCTATTAGGACCAGTAATAGTGGCTGTTATAGTAGCCGTTTCTTTATTGATCGTTAGTACAACATCTGCAGCCGATCCAAAGGTGTTCCGATTGAAGATACAATCCGCTTATCCTCGTGGAGACCTCTCTATGGAACTATTAAAGGATTTTGCTACCGCTGCGGAGAAAAGAAGCAATGGTCGATTGAAGATTGCGGTGTTTGCCGCGCCAGAGATAGTTACATTTGAACAGTTGTTTGAGGCCACCCAGAGAGGGACTTTGGATATGCTGCACGCCGCCGGCACATTTTGGGGAGGAATTGTCCCGGTTGGCGAGATTGAGTTTGGCATACCCTATGGGTTTAAGATCCCTGAAGCACGATCCTATCCGGAGGCTGCGGAAATAATTCGCAGGTTCTTTTTTGAAAGTGGATTCGCGGATATACTCCGTGAGGAATACGCCAAACACGGTCTCCACTGGCTTGAGATCCATACCTATGGTTTGGTTCCCTTTGTGGTCGCCACAAAGCCCATCAGAACCTGCGAGGATCTGAAGGGAGTGAAAATAAGGGATGAGGGGATCTGGACCAAGTGGCACAACATGGTGGGTGCTCGTGGGACAACTTCCGTGGCTCCAGAAGACACTTATATGGGATTAAAGCTAGGCAGTCTCGATGCCTCTCAGTGGGATGTGAGCTGCATAACCGGTCTAAAATGGCATGAGGTAGCCCCATACTGGATCAGGGGTGAGGAGAATGACACCGCCGTCGGGCATATATTGGTGAACATGAAGGCGTGGAATTCCCTGCCTGCTGATCTGAAGGAAGCTCTCAGGGGTGCTGCTGAGGATTACTGGAAAATTACCATTGATGCCTATGACAAGGAGATGAAAATAGTCGGGGACATGGTAAAAGGGGGCAAAGTGATCGAGGTCTGGCTGGATCAGGACTGTATAGATAAACATGCCGAGGCAGCTTATAAGCTATGGGACGAGCTAGCCAGCGGGGATGCAGCATGCGCAAAGGCAATTCAATTAATTAAGGAATGGAGAGGGATAAAGTAACCAGACAAACATGAGGTTACTTATACATCCTCAAGGATTTGACCGGGAGGGGGTAAATCTTACCCCCTCCTGACACATCTAAGAGGTGAGAGGATTATGGAAAAGGAGTTCAGACAAAGATGGCTAAAGGAATTGGGGTTGTGCTCAATCTGGTTGATGCTATCACCGCGAAGATAACCAAACCCGCAAGTCTTCTGGTTTTTATTATGATGTGCATCACCGCAACCGAGGTTGTGGCAAGGTATGCTTTTAACTACCCGACCATCTGGGCATGGCCCCTTAACAGACAGATTTTCGGCAAGAAGCCTACATATCAGGATTGAGATACTCCATGAGCATTTTCCTCCCAAGATTAGATTGGTAGCAGGGCTATTTGCGTTGGCGGCCTTGATTTCATTTCTGGGCGTGTTGATCTGGCAGGGGGGCTGGATGGGTTGGAATGCACTGATGGCCAGAGAGAGGGCTAGCGGGGCATTTAGCATCCCCTTATACCCCTTTAAATTACTCATACCCATAGGCGCGTTTCTGTTCCTACTTCAAGGGATAGTCGTTTTTTTTCGAAAGAACAAAGAAGACTGAGTGACCTTTTTGTAAGCCTTGTTGACTAGCCGACGCCCTTCTCACAATTTGCCTTTGCAGACTGGAGCACGAGGATCTCATGAGTATTGGATTGGTAACGGTTCTTTTATTTGGCGGTCTTCTTTTCCTTTTAGCCATGGGCGTCCCCGTTGTCTTTGCGCACAGGGAGATAACAGACCCCAGCCTCATTACCATTCCCCTGTTCCTTCTCATGGGGAACCTGCTTGTACATTCAGGTATATCTGACCGTCTCTTTCGTTCACTCAATTACTGGCTTTCGGGCCTGAGGGGTGGCCTGGCAATAGTGTCAGTTGGAGTCTGTGTTGCGCTCGCCATGTGTGGGGGCTTCGGACCTGGTATCCTGACCATGGGGCTTATCGCAGTACCCGCCATGCTGAAAAGATCTTACGATAAATCCCTCGCATTGGGAAGCGTAATGGCCGGAGGTGTTCTGGGATGTATTATCCCACCCAGCATCATCATGATCGTTTTTGCCCATATTGCACGGGTCTCAGTAGGGAAGCTTTTCTTTGGAGGTGCTGTTCCCGGCTTTGTGTGCGCGGTTTTTTACATGCTGTACATACTGATAAGAAGTTATCTTCAGCCGCGCCTGGCACCCGGGACGGCTGAGAAGACCACCTGGAAGCTTAGGTGGACCTCACTCAAGGATATCATCCTTCCTTCTTTGCTGATTGTCACGGTATTGGGGTCAATCTTTTTTGGGATTGCCACCCCTACAGAGGCTGCCGGTGTGGGAGCCTTTGGCAGCTTTCTGATCTGTATTATTTATGGTAGGCTGACCTGGAGCATAGTCATCAATTCATGCCTTGAGACCATGAAGATTAGCGGCATGGCCTTGTGGATCCTGGTCGCAGCCACACTTTTCGGCGTCGTATATACCAGTGCGGGGGCTCAGGGCATGGTCATGGAGATAGTAGAAAAAGTTCCCGTTAATCGCTGGGCCATACTTTTGACAATGCAGATCATACTCCTTTTGTTTGGCATGTTCATGGATGATTATGCCGTGATTACCATATGTGCTCCAATCTTTGTGCCCATTGCCATCCTTCTGGGTTTCGACGCTATATGGTTTTCCATCGTGTTTATCCTGAACATGCAGGTCGCTTACCTGACACCTCCATTTGGCTGGGCCTTGATCTTACTGAAAGGTGTTGCTCCCCCGCAAATAACTACGAAGGACATCTGGCAATCAGTACCTCCATTTGTGGGAATGCAGTTACTAGTTCTCGTAATTGCTATGATATTTCCTAACGTGGCCCTGTGGCTTCCTAGTATTATGTTTTGATTCCAGAGGAAGGGATAGACAGTGCATGAATTCCAGGTTAATGATGACGTCTTTGAAGAGACTGTTACTACAAGACTCAAACCTTAATTAAGAGAGGAGGGAGAGCTATGATTTCAGAAGAGGAGCTGGCGAGGTTATCCTATTCGGATGCGCCAAAGATACTAACAGATAAGGTTCCCGGTCCCAAAACCCAAAAGGCACTTGAAGATTCTCTTAAATATGAGTCAATGGCTCGAGGCGCAGGGAGATTTCCGTGCGTTTTTGATGAGGGAATGGGTGCCACGGTTAAAGACCCGGACGGCAACGTCTATATTGATATAGCCGCTGGGGTGGCGGTAAATTCCGTAGGGCGCAGACATCCAAGGGTGGTTAAGGCCATAGAGGAGCAACTGGGGAAGTTGATGCACGCCATCGATATAACCAATACGCGGCGTATCGAACTTGCCGAAAAGGTATCCAGTATCATGCCTGAGGGGCTACGGGGTCATTGTGTGACCTACTTTACCCAGGGGGGAAGCGCCGCAGTAGAAACAGCCATAAAATTTGCCCGCCGTATGACCGGTAGGTCACAAATTGTGGCTTTTCATGGTGCTTACCATGGTGTGTGGTGCGGTTCCGGCTCCCTGACCACGGGGGATCAATACCGGCAAGGGTATGGACCTTTCATGACGGGGGTTATACATCTGCCATACGCCTATTGCTATCGCTGTTGTTTCAATATGGAGTATCCAAGCTGCGGGGTGCAGTGCGCCAAATATGTTGATTATGTGCTCAATACCCCTTATACCGCTGCTGATGACGTGGCTGCACTCATTGTTGAGGCACAACAAGGAGAAGGAGGGTATCTGGCTCCACCACTGGAATTCTTGACGATATTGAAAGAGGCATGTGAGAAACATGGGGCCTTGTTTATTGCCGATGAAGTTCAGGCTGGGACGGGGCGTACTGGAAAAATGTGGGCCATTGAGCATAGCGGTGTTGTGCCCGATATGCTAACGTGGGGTAAAGGCATGGGTGGTGATCTGCCAATGGCTGGCGTGACCTTTAGAGATGATTTAGCTGATAAAATTCCGGATAGTTCACAGCCCAATACCTTTGCCGGCAATGCCCTTTCCGCTGCAGTCTCCATGACCAATATTGATATCCTAACGGAGAACAACTCTGAATTAATACAAAGAGTTGCCCGCGTGGGTGAAGAGACAAAGGATAAAATTCTGGAAGGCGCCAAAGAATCTCGACATATTGGGGAAGTCCGTGGCAGAGGCCTGATGATCGGCATTGAACTGGTTAAAGACAAAGAGACTAGAAAACCGCTTGATGGTGATTCAATGGGGAAGGTGATATTCGGAATGCTCAATCGGGGCGTAATAATGGTCCCTTGTGGCCGCTACGGAAATGTCTTGCGTTTTATGCCGCCCTTGACCATCACGAAAGAATATATTGAAAAGGCAACAGAAATCCTGCTGGATGTCATAAAGGATATCTAACCTCGTGCCGCCAAATTATTGAATCGTTTCCAAAGAGAATGTAAAAGGGGTAAGCGAAGATCCTTGGACAAGGGTCTTCATTCGAGTTAGCTGAAAAAGAAGGTGGCCATGAACTGTGAAAGCACCTATAAGATTATCGAGCTTGTCGGAACCACCCCGACTTCATGGGAAGATGCTGTAAAAAAGCCCTTGAAACAGCTTCAAGAGGTCTCAGGGGTTTAAGAATTGCAGAGATTACTTCGTGTGTAATAGTTGGTCTACACAATTCTTCACACAATCATTTCAACCAAAATTCCACTGCCACAGTATTAGGCAGGCATTTTCGCTTGACATCCAATTGTAGGCTTCCTATAGTCCCCCCTGAAAAAGCGAGCCCTTACTACGTTTATGGAGGTCTTAGATAGTGCCTGCATAAGGCTGCAAAAGCGGGAAAGAAATGAAGTGATAAAAAATGAGTTATATTTCAGGATTTAGCTAGATGGAATTACCCTTAATCATAAACCTTAACAAAAGGAGGGGGAGGAATGAAAAGGAAAGTATTGTATAGTTTGCTGGTAATATTTTGGATTGTTCTATTAACGGTCCCAAATACTGTATTCGCTGCAAGAAGCCAACAAGAGCTCTTGAAAGGCTCCCATCGCGCTGAAAAGGAGGGCTGGATTTTTATCCATATTGAAGGAGATCCTTACAAGCTAGGTTATCAGAACGGATACCTTGTAGCCAATGACACCAAGATGGCCCTGACAGTGATGAAGTTCTATGTTAAACATGCTACTGGCAAGGATTGGGATTGGTTCCGGAATGCTGCCAAAGAGCAGTGGGATAAAATAATGCCCCAAGAATACAAGACAGAATTTGAGGGGATAGCTGATGGGATCAAAGCCGCTGGGGTTACGGGAATCGACTATCTCGACCTTTGGGCTTGGAATGGCTGGATTGATCTTGCCTGGTATTACATGCCCACAGTGGAAGCAGCTCAGACAGAAGATGAAAAAAGATTAGCTAAGTTTCCAGTTAAGCATCCACCAGGACCGGGCTGCAGTGCCTTCATTGCTACTGGAGATGCCACCCGCGACGGTAGAATTGTCATGTGCCATAGCCTTTGGTATGATTATTTGTTCTGTGTTTACTGGAATGTATGGATGGACATCAATCCAGAAAAGGGTCATAGGATAATAACACAGGGTTTCCCAGGTTGGATATATGGTGGTACCGATTTCTGGATCAATGGCGGCGGCCTGATGGTGACCGAGACAACGATTTCCGAATTTTCAGGTTACGATCCCAAGGCCCTTCCAAATTTTGTGAGAATCAGGAAAGCGGTGCAGTATGCAGATAACATTGACGATTTTATCGAGGTTATGACCACGAGTGTCAATGGTGCGTATGCCAATGATTGGCTGATCGGTGACTTAAAGACTGGAGAGATTGCTCGTCTTGAACTAGGTTTGAAGAACTATCATGTCTGGCGCACATTTAACGGCTACTATGTGGGGAGCAATATGGCGCTGAGTCCTGAAGTTCGTAAAGAGACAACGTTCGATTACAACAATTTTAATAGCACGGCTATTTCGCGGCGCACTAGAGCGCTCGAATTCATGAATCAGTATTACGGAGAGATAGATATCGATCTTGCAAAGAAATTCCAGGCCGACCACTACGATCCTTCCCACGAGAAATATCAGCGGTCCGCCAATACATTGTGTGGCCATGTAGAGCTTGATCCACGCGGCCTTCCTGAGTGGGGTTATGATCCTTATTATCCAGGCGGCTCCATATGCGCTGAGGCCACTGATAGTGAACTGGCCGATAAGATGAAGCTCTGGGCAAAATGGGGTCATGGCTGTGATTATGATTTTATTGCTGAGGACTTCCTTAAGGAGCATCCAGAGTACGAATGGCAGAAGCCGTATCTGAAGGATCTTATTTCACACCCATGGATTACCGTAGAGGTTACGAAATAAGGAATGAAGACGTGAACTGTATTCGAATCCAATTTAAATAGGAAAGGAGTTTAGACCTAAACAAACCGGATAAAGGGGGGCATTACCCGCCCCCCTTTTTTTATTTTTCATAATCAAAGCTAGATTTTAGCCAGCTCCATATTCGGAACAATCTCCTTGGCCACAAGAACCCAATTTGCTTTAACTGTTTCACCGTTTGAGACAAAGAGCCGAATCTCATCTTTCTAGAACCCTGCCCTGATAAATGTATCCCTTAGAACAAAGGGCTGTGTTTCCTATACCCGACTACGTCCTCGAGGCCTCATAGAGCTCCTCTGCCTGATAGGAGCTCCGAACAAATGGGCCGGCAGCCACTGCACGAAACCCTAGCTCTAGGGCAATCTCGCGCCACTGCCTAAACTCCTCCTGGGCTACAAACCGCTCCACGGGGAGGTGATCCCTTGAAGGCTGGAGGTACTGCCCCAGTGTTAGTATTCGGCAGTCCACCTCCAGGAGGTCAATTAGAACCTGCCTGACTTCTTCTGGAGACTCCCCCAGCCCCAGCATGAGGCCTGACTTGGTAGGGATATTCCGGGACGACTCCCTACCCCGCTTGAGTAAATGCAAGGATCTACCGTAATCGGCCCCTGGCCGAACTTTTGGATAGAGGCGAGGTACGGTCTCAAGGTTGTGGTTGAGCACATCTGGCCTGGCCTGTGCTATAGTTGTAAGTGCCCAATTGGACCCCTGGAAATCAGGCACTAGGACCTCAATTCGAGCGTTAGGAGCCCGGCAGCGTATCTCCCTAATCGTCTCCGCAAAGTCCCCTGCCCCGCCGTCAAAAAGGTCGTCGCGAGTGACGGATGTAACCACTACATGTCCAAGTCCCATGCACTTGACAGCTTCAGCAACCCTCCAGGGTTCCTCGGGGTCCGGTGGCCCTATAGGACCATGGGCTACAGCGCAGAAACGGCAGTTGCGGGTGCAACGATCTCCCAAGATCAGGAAGGTAGCGGTCCCGCGAGAAAAACACTCCCCCAGATTAGGGCAGCGGGCTTCTTGACAGATGGTATAAACCTTGTTCCTCTGGAGGATCCCATGGACGTCTTGGTAGGTGGCTCCAGCCGGGATCCTCCGCTTCAGCCAGGCGGGTTTGATCACATGCGGCCTTCCTTCATGACCCGAGCTCAAATCGCCTCCCCGCCCAATGCATGGTCTCTCGTGGGCAGCAGGCGATAGATATCCATCAGGCTCACCCGCTCCAATTCCACATCGAAGATCTCCTGGATATGCAAACCCACGGCACGCCGAACATCCTCCATAGGGACTTCCCTGCCGAGTAGGCCCTTCATGGAGGTCAGTTCGACTCCCTCCAGGCCGCATGGATGGATCCAGCTGAAAGGCTCCAACCATGTGTTCACGTTAAGGGCAAATCCATGGGAGCTCACCGCCCGGCGCACGGCAATTCCCAGGCTGCCGACCTTAGACATACCCACCCAGACACCTCGGTTCATGGGATTTCGCGCTGCCTTTATTCCCCATTCCGCCAACGTGTAAATCATGACCTGCTCCAGGGCTGCTACGAAATCGATAATCTTCCAGCGACCCCCCCTCAGATCTACGATGGGGTACCCAACGAGCTGCCCTGGTCCGTGATATGTGATATCTCCTCCCCGCTCTACATGGATGACTTGAACCCCTCGTGATTCAAGAAAGGTCTCGGCTACCAGCAGGTGTTCACGGCTACCCCTGCGCCCTAAAGTGAAAACCGGTGGGTGCTCAAGCAACAGGAGTACATCTGGACCCAACGCACCAGCAATCTTCGCATCCACCACTGTATGCTGCAGTTCTAAGGCCTCGTGGTAATCCATCGAGAGCAATTCTACGCAGAGCCATCGTCTCATACTTGCCCCCATCTCTCGTTCTTGCTCAATCCTCCTTGAGGTAGTGCAGACCAGCATCCAGTGCCTTGTGTGAAGCCTCCATAAGGGCCTCAGAGAAGGTAGGGTGGGCGTGGATTGTTTCGGCCAGATCACTGGCCGTCGCGCCCATTTTGATGGCCACCGTCCCCTCAGAAATGAGGTCCGCCGCGTGCGGCCCCACGATGTGAACGCCTAGTATTCTCTTGGTCTGTGCATCTGAGATAATCTTCACCTGTCCCGCGATTTCCCCCGTGGCCTGTGCCCTGCCCAGGGCCCGAAAAAGGAAGGTGTCAGCCCGTACATCAAACCCGCATTCCCGGGCCTGGTCCTCCGTCTTACCAACACTGGCTACCTCCGGGAAGGTGAAGACCGCTGTAGGCACTAGGTCGTAGTTCATCCTTCCATTTCCTCCCAGGGCGTTCTCCGCGGCAACCATCCCCTCGGCAAAAGCAACGTGGGCGAGCATGATTTTGGAGGGTCCCAGTACATCTCCAACGGCATAAACGTTGGGCACATTGGTCTCCATTCGCTCGTTGGCCACAATCCATCCACCAGTGTCCATCTCCAGACCCAATTGATCAAGCCCGATCCCTTCGGTGTTGGGCTGCCGCCCAATGCATACGAGGATCTTCTCCACCTCAAGAGCCAGAGGCCTCTTTTCACTCTCTTTCAGCCCCTGGGCGAAGGGGGAGGGTTCTGTAGTGGCCTGAACCCTCCCCTTGGTAAGCTCTACCTTCTGTATAGTCCGATTAAGCAATACTTGGATTTTACGCTTCCTCATTTCCCGCTGGATGACCGCAGAGCAGTCTTTGTCTATGGACGGCATCGGCATCAGGCGAGGCATCGCCTCCACCAGAGTCACCCTGGAGCCCAGCCTGTTCAGGATAAAGGCAAACTCACATCCTATGATTCCACCCCCAAGGATCAAAATGGATTCCGGGACCTCCCGGAGGTTGATGGCATCGTCGCTTGAGAGGATCCTCTCTCCATCGAAAGGGAAGGCAGGGATGCTCAAGGGACGGGAACCCATGGCCAAGATCAGCTTATCAGAAATCACATCCACTGTGCCGTTGTCCATCCCCTTTACTCTCACCTTGGTCGGCTCAAGCACGTAGCCTTCCCCTTTCATGTATTGGATCTTATAGCTGTTGAGGATCCTCAGGATAGCCGTTGCAAGGTTATCGATCACTTCCTGCTTGCGGGCCATGAGCCGCGCCATGTTGGGCCGGACCTCTCCATCCACCTCCACTCCCAGTTCGCGGGCCCTGCTAAGCTTCTCCATGAGTTCAGCTGTAGTTTTCAATGTCTTGGTCGGGATACATCCCCAGTTGAGGCATGTCCCACCAATGGCGTCCCGCTCGATGAGGGTTAGCTGCGCCCCTAACTGGGCGGCCCTGATGGCGGCAATGTAGCCTCCCGATCCCGCCCCCAGGATCGTTATTCGCGTGCTCATCCTTTCCAGTCCTCTCTATGAACCCCCCTCATCCCGAGTTGATCCCATGAGAACAGTTTTCACCTCCAAGTTTGTTGCTAAGGGAGCATTACCGGTTTTTTAAAGAAAAAAGTAACGGCGATTTATCGAATCTAAAACCAGCGATTTAGGAGAGGGTATGGGTGTCTTTTTTTTGATTATGCCCTATAACATGGACCCTTACTGGGTCGTTTCAAAATGGTTTATTTCCCCTTAAACCTTAGAATCATAAGCTCCGTCTATATAAACCATGGCTACTGTGTTAACAAACCGATAATGCTCCCGTTGCTAAACGCTTACTGGAATGAGGAACAGCCTTTTTCAATCGGAAAGACACGGCTTCCGAGCGGCCATCACCTCATCGAGCCGCCTTAGCTTACTTCGGGTCGGAGACTCGAGAACCAGGCCCGGGTTCTCTTCTGCCTCTTTGGCTATGGACTTGCAGGCCTCTATGAACTCATCTAAAGTTTCCTTTGATTCCGTCTCAGTGGGCTCGATCATAATCGCACCCTGAACAACCAGGGGAAAATAAATCGTCGGGGGATGGAAGCCATAATCTATGAGGCGCTTGGCAATATCTAAGGTGGAGATCTTGTAGCTCCTTTGTTTCTTATCGCCAAACACACATTCGTGCATGCAAGGTCTATCGTAAGGAAGCTCAAACACACCCCTGAGGCTCTCTTTTATATAATTCGCATTCAGCACCGCGAGCTCACTGGCCTTCTTGAGGTTCTCCGGACCCATGCTCAGGATATAGCTGTAAGCCTTGATCATAACCCCAAAGTTTCCGTAGAAGCTGTGAACTCTTCCAATTGACTGTGGGTAATTGTATGAAAGGGTATAGCTCCCGTCTTTCTCGATTACCCGAGGAACAGGCAGAAAGGGCTCAAGGTGCTTCCTGACGCATACCGGACCAGAGCCTGGACCTCCGCCCCCATGAGGAGCCGAGAATGTCTTGTGGAGATTCAAGTGCATCACATCAACCCCAATCTTGCCCATCTGCACAATGCCCATGACCGCATTCATGTTCGCACCGTCGCAATAGACCTGACCCCCTTTTGCGTGGACGATTTCGCTGATCTTCTCTATATCTTCCTCGAAAAGGCCCAGGGTATTCGGATTGGTAACCATGATCCCGGCTACGTCCTCGTCCATGAGACCTGCCACAGCCTCCGGAGAAAGGATGCCGTCCTCATTGGATTTCACCAGAATCGGACGGTAGCCACACAGGGCAGTGCTTGCGGGATTGGTACCATGGGCCGTATCAGGAACAATAATCTTTGAGCGCTGAATTCCCTTCCCCTCAAGGTAGGCATGGATCAGCATAATGCCCGTTAGCTCCCCCTGGGCACCAGCTGCCGGTTGGAGAGAGGTTGCATCCATGCCGGTGATTTCCGCAAGAAAGCGCTCCAGATCATACATGAGCTTGAGTGCCCCGTAGGCCAATCTCGGATCAATAAGGGGATGAGCCCCAGCAAATCCAGCTAGATTTGCATATTTTTCGCCTATCTTGGGATTGTATTTCATTGTGCACGAGCCCAAGGGGTACATACCACTGTCCACTCCGTAGTTCCACTGGGAAAGCCGGGTATAGTGTCTGACAACATCCACCTCGCTCAGCTCGGGAAAATCTGGAACAGCGCCAACAAGGCCTTCCTCAATCGGAAAAAGATCAACATCCCGTCTTGGTATGGAAAATCCACACCTCCCCTTCCCGCCTTTTTCCCAAAGAAGCGGTTCATTCAATTGCAGCCCGGTAGTCCCTAATGTCCCGCTCATGATGTGATCCTTCCAACCAGGGTATCTATATCTTCTTTTGTCTTTGTTTCCGTCACGCACATGAGATAATGATTGGTCAGTTCGGGAAAGTATGGGGCAAGCGGCAAGCCCGCCACAATCTTTTCCTCCAGCAACTTGTTGTAAGCAGGTTCAAAGCTGCCTGGGGGCTCAACCGCGAATTCATTGAATGTGGGGCTGTCAAACCTGATTCTGAAACCGGCCTTCCTCAACTGGCCCTTGAGGTATTCGGCCTTGTCATAGTTCAGCCTCGCCAGTTCCCGGATGCCGTTTTTGCCGAGTGAGGCCATGTACATGGCCGCCCCCAGGGCGCAGAGGCCCTGGTTGGTGCATATGTTTGATGTGGCCTTTTCCCTGCGGATGTGCTGCTCCCTGGTCCCCAGGGTGAGGACGAATCCCCTCTCGCCAGTCTTGTCAACCGTCTTACCCACCAGCCGGCCAGGCATGCTGCGTACCTGCTCCATCTTGGTTGCAAAGATACCGAGGGATGGCCCACCCAATGACTGGGGGATACCTAAGCTCTGTCCCTCGCCGCACACAATATCAGCCCCGCAACTCCCCGGGCTTTTCACCAGCCCGTAGGCAATGGCCTCTGTAAAAGAGGTGACAAACATGGCCTTGTGGTCCAAGGCCCTTTCATGAACCGTGGCCAGATCCTCAATACACCCGAAGAAGTTAGGCGACTGGACCGCGATAGCTGCAAGCTCAGACATTCCATCCAGCGCCGAAAAATCGGTCTTCCCATTTTCTAAATACCCAAGCTCCACAACACCACAACCCGTGGGCTTAAGATAGGTCTTGACGACTTCCCTATAGTGAGGATGAATGAGGACAGATAGAGCGACTTTCCTCTTTTTGGTAATACGAACCGCCATGAGGAGCGCTTCGGCTAAAGCAGATGCGCCGTCATACATGGAGGCGTTGGCTACCTCCATTCCAAGCAAACGACATATCAGGGTCTGAAACTCAAAGATTCCTTGAAGAGTACCCTGGCTTATCTCCGGTTGGTACGGGGTGTAGGAGGTGACAAACTCCGAGCGGCCAAGCAAGCTCGAAACCGACGAAGGAATGAAATGCTCGTAGCTGCCAGCCCCCACGAAAACCCTGTACTCCGGCATCGCAGCCATACTGTCAGCAAGTGATGCCATGTGCAAATCCAATTCCCATTCAGTCAATGGGTCAGGTAAGTTAAGGGGTCCCCTCTTTCGATAATCTTCAGGGATAGTAGAAAACAGCTCCTCGAGGCTATCTACCCCTACCACCTTCAACATGGTGGAAATATCCTCCTCGGTATGAGGTAAGTACCGCATTCACTCAGCTCCTTTCCTCAATATCTCCAGGTAGCCCTGCCTGGTGAGGAGGGCATTCATTTCAGTGGAATCGGTGGGTTTGATATCTATCATCCAACCCTCCTCGTAAGGACGCTCGTTCACAAGTTGTGGCGAATCTTCCAAAGTGGAGTTTACCGCAATGATCTCTCCACCAATGGGCATATAAAGTTCGGAAACGGCCTTGACTGATTCCACTGTCCCAAACACGTCGCTCTTTTTGAAGACATCACCCACTTTTGGCAGCTCTAAGAATACAATGTCACCGAGCTGATCCTGTGCATAGTCAGTAATTCCAACCCTCACCTTGTCTCCATCAAGCCTGGCCCACTCATGATCCTGGGTATAGCGACAATCCTGAGGCAGGTCCAATTCATCGATCAATTTCATACCCAATCCTCCCTAAAAGGCGCACGCTCACTGCGAGGACCCCTGATTAATGACACTTCACAAGGCATAAGGAACCTTCCAGTTGTAGCTCTTATACACGACAAATGTCTCTGTGGACAGAACATCTTCTATTTTCGATACTTCCTGAGTGTAGAATTCATTCAGGCCGAACTCGTTATTCAACAGGACAGTCAGCATGAGGTCAAAACGGCCTGTCACCACCGCTACTGAAATCACTCCCTTCAATTTGCTAAACTCCTCACCTTTCTGCACCAGCCTCATGGTCTTCAACTTCACACCGACAATTACTAGAAAGTGATTGTCGATTCCCTCAGGGTCTATTGAACCGATTATTTCTAAGGTGCCCTTTTTCATAAGCTTTCTGACCCGTGCCCTCACCGTGTTTGTGGTAACGGACAGATCTTTTCCGATCTCACCGAATGATTTACGGCCATTGCGCAGCTGTTTAATGATCTGGAGGCTCATTTGGTCCATCTTCATAGGAAGTTCTCCCTCCTCCGAATCGATAGTTGAATATCTTATGTCTATATGTCTATTAGTAGATCTTTCTAGCTAATCTTCACTTTTTTGTCAATATTTTAGTAGCTTTTTAACAAAATCAGTTTCATTTTTTTACTTTTTTGTCAATTTTTTTATGTTTTTATGATCGGGAAAATGAATAGTTTTCGAAGCTTTTTCTTGACAGGAAAAATCCTATCTGATAGTAAGCTATGCGGGCAGGTAGGTACAGGAAGAGGAAATCTTAATCTGGATGTTCTTCGGCATACTTCACCACCTTATTCTATTAGTAATGTCTTTTGAGCCCTCTGAGTTAGAAAGGATTCCCAGAGGTTGTTGTCCTTGGATGCACAGACGTGTCCTCTCTAACCCAAAGGCTACAATGAAGTTTAGGAGCACCTGTAATTGATCCGGCGGTGCCATCCATCATTAAACCTACCATAGATGTATGTCAATATGGGGCTTACAACAGGCAAAATAGCATGTGAGCCTCCGTCTGAGAAAAAATACTTTAAAAAGAGGAGGAAAGAAAGATGCCAGAGAGGTTTGAATTAGAATTAGGTAAAGCAGGATATATCATAGCTCACGAAATGTGTCGGATCAGGAAGGGAGAATCGGTAATAATAACAGTCGATTCTGTAATGGATTTTAAGCCGGTAGCAGAAGTTGCCAAGGCAGCTGAAGCTGCTGGAGGTAAGGTAATGGTAGCTTGGCATTCAACCCCAAGCGGTTATGGTAAGGTAGCCGATCCACAATTACCTGAATCCCTTAAAACGGGGATACCTGCAGCAGATGTATGGATAGAATTCAATAATCAGTGGCTTTTATATTCTACACCATGGATAGAAGCAATGGCTAATGGCAGGACACGATATCTTTTTCTGGGAGGATTAGATCCAGAGCGCATTACAAGATGTATTGCGAGACTTGATATGGATTTGCAGGCAAAGTTCCAGAATAAGGTAGTTGAGCTCACAAAAAAGGCCTCTAAGATGCGTATCACGACAGCGGCAGGGACAGATATTTCCTTTGAGAATGTACGAGAGCGTCCCATAACCAATGAACTTCGTGCGGACGTACCGGGCCCACACTTTCTGGTAGGACAGATAGGATGGGCACCTCGGGAAGAAAGTATTAATGGAACCATAGTGTTCGATGGATCTTTTTCTGGTGGTGGTGAAGCTGATCTTGGTATTCTTAGCCATCCCATTGAGTTGGCTATCAAAGACGGGAGGATTGTCGACATCAAAGGTGAAGAGGAAGCGAAGAAGATGAGTAACTGGCTTAGGAAACTCGGCGATCCAAATATGTACAATCTGGCACATGTGTGCTATGGATTCAATCCAGGGGCAATACTTACGGGATTATGCACAGAAGATGAACGCGTATGGGGGTCTACTGAATGGGGAAATGGTTACCAGGGCCCCATGTTTGAGGGTAACCTACCGGAGGCTGTGTCCCATGCCGACGGGATATGTTTGAATTCGACAGTATGGGTGGATAAAGAATTGTTGCTTGAAGAAGGGAAGGTAGTCCATCCAGAACTTGCTGAGATAGCGAAGGCAATGGGAAAGGCCTAAAAGATGAAAGGAGGTGACGATAGAGACAAGTATTGGATTGTATTAAGAGGTCTTTAGAAAAAGTGTCTAAGGGAGCATGAAAGGAGGGGAAAGCTATGTCAAGGAAATTAATGATGATAATAGTAGTAGGTGTACTATTGTCCGGTGGGCTCACTTCCGGTGTTTTGGCAGCGGAGCCTATACGAATCTTAGGTACTGTTGCCTTTTCAGGGGCAGCAGGTAATATAGGGCCGGCCTATGATAGGGCAATGAAATTAGCTGTTGAAGAGATTAATAAAGCGGGCATCAAGGGCTTTTCACGCATAGAATATAAGGTCATAGACACAGAGACAAAGCCCTCTGTCTTGGCGCGGAAGATTAGAAGAGAAGTGGGTACCTGGAAACCTGATGTAATGGGAGGAGCAGCCCTCGAGACAACCATTAGCCCAATATGTGTGCTTGCACCAAAGTATAAGATTCCCGCCTTTGTTGGAGGGCACCTCAGCATGAGCAAGTATCTTCCTCCAGGGGAGGTCCCCGTGACCAAATGGGTAGTTTACTACGGCTATGCTGATTATTGGGCCGGTCAGCTTGCTGGCAGATTCTTTGAAGAAATGGGGGCCAAAAAGGTGTGCCTTATTGGAGGGGACTATGACTGGGGATACAGTAATGGGATGGGTTTAAAAGCCTACTGGGAAAAGAATGGTAAACCCTTTGAAATAAGTCCGGTAATCTATACCCCACTCGACAAAACCGATTATACCACGGAAGTGTTAATTGTTAAGGAAGAGAAACCGGATGCGATTTTCTGTCCATACACTGGAGCTGGCTGGTTTAGCGTGGCAAAACAGTTGCGTGATGCTGGTGCCATGCCACGGATAATGCTCTATGGCACCACCTATTCAAACATGGGAGGCGCAAAGATAACCGGAGCTTATGGGGCAGAAAATATATATACCCTTGCAGATCACGATCCAACGAGTAAGGCCTGGAAAGAGTTTGTAAAGAGATGGAAGGCCAAATACGGTGAAAAGGCCTACCCTGAGGCATACACAAATAATTACTATCAGGTGATTTACTGGATCAAAGAGGTATATGAAAAGGCGCAGACCAAGGATCCTGATGTGATTATTGATTTGATGCAGAAAACATCGTTTCAGAATGTGTGTATTAGCTCAATGGGGCCTTTGGATGGATATGGAAATAATAAAGGCGCGAAAGGTGCGATTGTTAAGTTCGTACCGGGTGCTTCTGATCTGGATCCAAGCTTCCCTCTCCACGAAGAATTAGTGAGGGTATACAAAACACCCGAAACTCCCATGCCCGAAATAGTCAACGAATTGAAAGGATATAAGAAACTTGAGTCAAGGGAAAAATATGAAAGGGCGCGGTAAAAGGCATACATAGAAGACGGTGAGCCGGAAAGAACCTTTACCCCGCTTTTTGACAGCTTGGTCAAATTGGTATCCAGGAATAGACTTGATCAAGTGATGGAAAACTGTGAATCAGCCATGG
>SMTZ1_10006458_pt1 | contig 18798 bp, 16 predicted proteins | sample DeeMarSWOR136_30_FD_25667 | JGI IMG/M metagenome (IMG submission 25667)
GGAGGCAACCGCTTTGTCGAGCTGTTTGACCTTGCTGTGCTTGCCTTCGAAAAGGGCCAGGAAAGAGGCCTGTGTGCCGGTTGTGCCTTTAACACCTCGAAACGGCAGCGTTTCAAGCCGATGCTCGATTTCCTGCAAATCCAATACGAATTCATAACACCAAAGCGTCGCCCTCTTACCGACGGTGGTCAACTGGGCAGGCTGAAAATGTGTGTAGCCCAGTGTCGGAAGTTCGCGCTGCTTTTTTGCGAATTTCCCCAATAAATTTATAACGGCGGCCAGTTTGCCGGCCGTCATCTGAAGCGCCTCTCGCATAATTATCAGGTCGGCATTGTCACCCACGTAACAGCTTGTGGCGCCGAGGTGAATTATCGGTGCCGCTTTCGGGGCTACCCTGGCAAAGGTGTGGATATGGGCGACGACATCATGCCGGAATTTTTTCTCGAAATCGGCGGCCCTTCTGAAATCAATATCATCAAGACGTCTGGCCATCTGCTTTATCTGGTTCTGTTTTATGGGCAGGCCGAGTTTTTTCTGCGCCTTGGCGAGCTCGAGCCACAGCCTGCGCCACGTGCTGAATTTTTTCTGTGCCCCGAAAAGCTCCGCCATCTCTTTCGAGGCATTTCTCTCAACAAGAGGACTTACGTAACTTTGGTATTTCGGATCATTTGCCATTTTTACTCTCTTTAAAGTTTACTTCTCTGCGACCCTTTCCTGCCTTTCGGCCAACAACTTCTCAATCTCGTCAATATCTTCCCGGCTCAGGTCCCAATCAGACGCAGAATAAGTTTCTTCTATTTGCTCCGGTCTCCGCGCCCCGACGATGGCGGCGGTAACCTCAGGCCGGCGAAGTACCCAGCTAACAGCTAACTGGGCAAGCGTCCTGCCGTTGCGCTCGGCTATGGGCCGCAGCTCGTCAACAAATTGCAGTGTAGCTGAAAACTGCGGCTCAAGAAAATCAGGGCTATTTTTTCGATGGTCGTCCAAAGCCAGGGCATCGAAACGTTCCTTACTGAATTTACCCGTGAGCAGACCTCTCTGCATAGGACTGTATGCCACGACACCGATATCGTTTTGAGCACAATAGCTCAACAGTTCATCCTCGACCTCACGATGGAGCATACTATAAGGCGGCTGAAGCGAGGCGACGGGAGCTATTTTCTGAATGCGTTTTATTTGCGCGACATCATAATTCGATACGCCGATATATCGAACCTTACCCTCTTCTGCGAGTTTTGCCATTTCCCCCCAGCCCTCTTCGATATCTTCATCCGGTTGCGGCCAGTGCATCTGGTACAGGTCTATCACATCGACGCCGAGTTTTTTCAGGCTTGTATGACATTCCCGGCGAATGCTTTCGGCTTCGAGGCAGGGGATTCTCTGGTTCTGCTCGCTCCATAGCAATCCGCACTTGGTTGCGATAAGCGGCTTTTGCTTTGTCTGCTTGAGGGCCCTGCCCACAAGCTCCTCGGAATGACCCAGACCGTAGATTGGGGCGGTATCTATCCAGTTGATACCCTTCTCGAGCGCAGTCAGTATTGCACCAACTGCTTCATCATCGTCCTGTGGCCCCCAGCCATACAGCCACGGGCCTCCCATCGCCCAAGTGCCTAATCCTACGGTCGTCAGATCCAAATCGGTATAACCTAATTTTCTTGTCCGCATAATAAATCTCCAAAAAATTCCGGTTTCGCACAATAGGATATTATGACATTAAGGGATAATCAATACTTTTATGCTTTTACTTGAAATCACATCTCAATCCGGCTACACTCGAGCTTTTAGTACTGTGCCGTCAAACAAAGAAACTCAAAAATCCAACTGAAATAAATATGAAAAAAAGACTAATATCACCGCGGATTCTACTGGGCCTGCTGCTTATCCTGCTGTCAATCCTGTTTTATGTAATCCACTACCTTCTTTTCAGAGATAGCCACCACATCTTCATTTACCTGGTGGGCGATATCGCATTCGTTTTCATTGAGGTACTGCTTGTTACGCTTATTATTCATCAGATACTAAGCGATAGAGAAAAACGGGCGATATTCAAAAAACTTAATATGGTCATAGGAGCGTTCTACAGTGAGGTCGGCACACCTTTGTTAAAATATTTCCAGGTTTTCGATGTTAATGCCGACCAGACCTCAAACCACCTTATTGTGAGCAATGACTGGTCGCCGGAACATTTCGTTCTTATTAAAAAGGTGCTCCAAAATCACGTTTATAAAATCAACAGCCAGTCCGGCGACCTGGAAGGTCTGCGGAATTTCCTTGTCGATAAGAGAGCTTTTCTCCTGCGGCTGCTTGAGAATCCCAATTTGCTGGAGCACGAAAACTTCACCGACCTGCTGTGGGCGGTGTTTCACCTGGCCGAGGAATTATCCCACAGGACAAATGTCAAAGAGCTGCCCGATACAGATTATCAACACTTGGCCGGTGATATAGCAAGGGCCTACAAATTACTGATAAGGCAATGGATTGAACACATGGAACATCTCAAGAACGATTATCCCTATCTTTTCTCTCTTGCCATAAGAACCAATCCATTCAATCCCGATGCATCGCCGGAAGTTAAATAAATCATTCTATTGCTATTGACGTTTAATGATAGCCGGCGCCGGGATAGAGAATATTCAGCGCCAGCGTATGTATGGGGTCAAAGACAGGAGTAAAAAGCTGCCAGGCAACGACAAGGCCTATCATTCTATACATCGGCTGGTGTAGAAAGCTTTCATAGCGCTCTGCATCCCGGTCACTTAGAAAGAACAAAAGCACATTGCTGCCGTCAAGCGGAGGCAGGGGAATCAGATTAAAAACCAGTAAAATCAGATTAAGTGAAAAGAGTATGCTAACCACAAGAGCCGCCGAATTTGTCCATCCCGGCGACGCTGCCGCTACAACTCGCGTGAAGACGATTGTCTCTGGTGCATGAAAAAAACCAAAGAGTATCCCGCCGTGGATTATCAAGGCCGCCAATAAAACGAGAATCAAATTGGCACACGGCCCGGCCAGTGACATCAAAGCCGCTTTCTTGCGGTTCCTCTGTGCCCAGTAAGGGTCATACGGCGCGCTGGCCCAGCCTATCATCCAGCCGGAAAGTAAAAAAGACAATATCGGAATCCCGATCATACCAAAAGGGCTTCGTTTAATATGGGGTACGGGGTCTATAGTGACAAGGCCATAATGATAAGCTGTCGGGTCTCCCAGCCGAGCGGCGGCAAATCCGTGACAGAATTCGTGAAAAGTGGCGGAAATGATAAAAATCACATACCAGACTATTCCCAGGGCGACATAATCCATGACTATATTTTGGCCTTTATTTTGTTATCGAGACGATATAAGCTTTCCCGACTCCCGTATCGAATTCAACAACATTATCTTCGGCAATGATTGTCTTAACCGGCTTGCCATCACACTCGACCTTGACCGCAACACCGGTGCTGAGCCTGCACCTGATCCCCAGTTTCGAACGGATTACGGCACCGGCGAGCTTGTCCTTTTTCCACGCGATGTCCACCTCGAAGCCGCCGCGGGCACAGAGGCCCCTGACGTGTCCGGTCGGCCAGGCCGTTGGCAAGGCTGGCAGCAGGTGGATTTCGCCAGCGTGACTTTGAAGCAGCATCTCGGCTATGCCGGCCGTACCGCCGAAGTTGCCGTCAATCTGGAACGGCGGGCAACTGTCGAACATATTCGGCAGAGTGCTGCGGGTGATTAATCCGGCAAGCATCTTGTAGGCATGGTCTCCATCGAGCAATCGAGCCCGGAAGTTTACTTTCCATGCCTTGCTCCAGCCGGTGCCGCCGTCACCGCGGTGCGTCAGTGTAACGCGGCAGGCCTCGGCCAGCTTGGGTGTTTTCAGCGGCGTGATTTCACAGCCTGGGTGCAGCGCGTACAAATGCGAGATATGCCGGTGTTGGTTCCTTGGATTGTCTTTGTCCTGGAGCCATTCCTGAAGCTGACCATGTTTGCCTATCTGATTGGGTGCAATCTTGCTTCGCAGCTCCGTGAGCTTTTGGCGAAAGTCACCGTCTATATCGAGTGTTTTAGCGGCTTCGATGCAATTAGTGAACAATTCCCGGATAATCTGATGATCCATCGTGGGTCCTGCGACAAGCCCGCCTTGTTCAGGAGAGTTGGATGGCGTGCTGATAAACCAACCGGTCTTCGGGTCTTCGATTAGAAAATCGACGAAGAATATTGCCGCCTCCTTCATCACAGGATACGCCCGCTCAGCGAGAAACTTCCTGTCACCGGTGAACAGGTAATGCTCCCAGAGGTGGTGGGTCAGCCATGCCCCGCCTGTCACCCATATACCGTGGTTTGAATTATTAATCGGTGCCGTGCCTCGCCACAGGTCGGTATTATGATGAAATACCCATCCAAGGCAATTATAATGCACCTTTGCTGTCTTTTTCCCCGAGATAACAAGGTCATCGAGCATATCAAACAGCGGTTCGTGACACTCCGATAAGTTGCAGACCTCTACCGGGAAATAGTTCATCTCCGTATTGATGTTGGTTGTCCACTTGCTCTCCCATGGGGGCTTTATTTTGTCGTTCCAGATACCCTGCAGGTTGGCCGGCTGAGAGCCGGGCCGGGAACTGCATATCAACAAATAACGACCAAACTGAAAATACAGCGCCGCCAGCTGAGGATCATCGCTTTTACCAAACGTCTTTATCCGCTCGTCGGTCGGCCGGTTGGCTGCATCGGTCTTACTCAAATCAAGCTCAACCCGGCGGAATAGGCTACGATGGTCAGCAACGTGCGCCTCACGCAAAACATTGTAGCTCTTGCCGGCAGCCGCTTTAATTACCTTATCGCAGCGCGCCTCAGGATCCGCGCTGACATCCTGAAAGTTTATGAAGCTGGTGGCAGCCGCTAATAACAGCGTAGCCCCATCGGCGCCATTAACTTCCAGGCCGTCGTTGGTACTTTTCACTTTGCCGCCGTCGGTTGAGACGAGAAGCCGGGCCTCAAACTTCAGACAACTGCCCTTCATACCTGAAGGATGAAGGTTCGGGCGCATTTGCCCTCTAAGCACCAACTGAGTCTTGCCAACGGCAACGGTTGAAGTATCCGGCTGAGGACTACTCATCTCCGCCGTAAAACTCACGTGGCTATCCCTATCGGCGGTGATACGCACAACGATCACCTGGTCGACGGCGCTGGAGAAAACTTCGCGTGTGAACTTTATACCATCAACTTTGTATGTAACACGAGCTACCGCAGTATCCAAATCAAGCTCGCGGCAATAATCTGTGAACTTGTCGTGATTCAGGAAATGCAAATGCAGATCGCCGAACGGCTGATAAGCGTGCTGGCGGAGCGGCACGCTCATCATGCGCTCCATCGCCAGGGCTTCGGCTTCACGTTGCTTACCCTCGAACAGCAGCTTTCGGACAACCGGCAGGTAGTCAGAAGCGCCGGAATGAGAATAATCATGCGGCTTTCCGGTCCACAGTGTGTCCTCATTGAATTGCAAACGCTCGTCTTCGATGCCGCCGAATACCATCGCCCCAAGCCGCCCATTTCCAACAGGCAGAGCTTCAGTCCATTTTTCCGCAGGTCGACTGTACCACAATTGAGACACATTTTTGGTCGTCTCAAAATCCCGAGATGGGGCCCCGGCAATTACTATGGAAGCTACCATTAAAAGAATCGTAAAAATACCCGGAATAGTTTTTTCATCGGTCACTGATTTTCCTGTTCTGCAATTTGGCGCCATATATCCGGTAATAATATACAAAAAAACACAAAAGACAAAACCGAAAACTGAGTAACCGGATTTGAAGTTCACAAAAAATCTCGAACTGAGGTTCCCGTAATAAGTTACAAAACGGGACCGTGTCAGGAGTTTTACGACTTATCCTGCACTTTTTTGGGACCTTTCCGCCGGAAAAAAATATTCCTTGAAAACCGGACTAAGGGGAAACAAAAAAAGGGCTCAAATTTACCGCGGCAGCCATTTTGCTTATGCGTGAATTATTAATATATTTTATATACAGCAAGGATATTAACCAAGTGCTGTATATGGTAAACCAGGGGGGATTTGCTTCTGCATCCGTTCTTGCTTTCGCAGGAAAGCACGGGTGCGAGTAGGGGAGAAATGGGGGTTGTCATGAACGAAGCCGTGATGCTGCACGACGCCGAGCCGAGGGAAATCCTAAAAGCTGTTATCGAAGAACAAGTACCGGCCATCATGTCCTATTTGTCCAAGAATAAATGGCACGTTGCAAAGGTGCTGCTGACCAATCTCGGAGCAAATAGGTTAAGTGTTGAGATCTGGCCAAGGGAAAAACCGCTTCCGATTAATATAAACGCCAATCAGCCGGTCGGCGTATCAATCAAGTACGGATACGGTAAATTTGTTTTTGACACAACCGTAGTAGGTCTCGAACTCTCACGAGGCCCGGCCCAACAGGGGCAGAGCGGAACAATAGTGCTTGAGGTGCCGGACCGTATCGAGATAGTCCAGAGAAGAAGCTACTTCCGTGTTGATGTTCCAGGAGCGTTGAAAGTGAATGTGCTAATATGGCATCGCGGCCTGAATCGTGTCCCCAACCCCAAGCTCTGTGACATGGAAGACCAAGAGGACAACTGCGACGAGACAGGCGATAAGAGGCGGGATTATTATAAGGGCAAACTCGTTGATATCTCCGCAGGCGGTGCACAGATTGCGGTTGACACGGCACAAAAACCGGACTTCAGGAAGGGCCAGTTCATCGGGCTCACGTTTACACCTATGCCTTACGAAAAGCCGTTAATACTCGATGCCCAGATAAGAAACATCCTGCCGACGGCAGACGATAAAAACATCTGCCTTGGCATACAGCTTGTCGGATTGGAAGCAAGCACCGAAGGCAGACAGGTCCTGCAACGTCTTTGCAATGTTGTCGAGCACTACTTCCAGATAAACCAATCCGGTGCCAAGCATCACGAAATGAAGGGTGCCCCACATACAGAAAAGGCCCTTACCGAATCCCAGGCAATGTATACTGAATAAACATAAGCACACAACGTCACTGAGTATCCTGCCCCCGCTTCAGGACCGACCAGATACTTTCAAATCCCGGGGCGAAATTATTTACGGATTCCTACTCCGCGGCCTCTTCGAGGGCGGGTAAAATGGTTTCTCTCTTACGGATGACTTTGTAATATAACCACTTCACAACGCTGCTTGCGGCAAAACCGCAGAAAAACAATACCAAAGCCACCTGCCTGCTCCACCAGATAAGAAAAAGAAGGAACAACAGCCTGATAAGATGCGTAAAAGGCTTTTTGCCTTTTATATACTGATTAATGATATGGGGATACCGAATCCTGCTAACCATCAATACGGCCACTGCCAGAACCAAAAACGGCAGGGCATAAATAAGAGCGCTTTCACAAAAACCAAGATATGCAGAAGTCTCACTGCCTGAGAGTGCAGGTAGTATTATTTCCTGATGGAATATTATCAGGCTCACAACAACCCCTGCAGCACCGGGAGTCGGCAGGCCCACAAAACTCATATGCGCAGACTCGTCCTCCTCGTTTTCCACATTAAACCTGGCCAGTCGAATGGCCGCACAGCTTATATAAGCCGCCGCCGCAAGCCATACGAAACGCTGCAGGAAATTTTCAAAAGTGACTCTGGGTTCGGCAAAGCCGGCCAACTTGTACTCCTGTAAAACTTCCAACATCAAAAAAGCCGGTGCCACACCGAAGCTGATAATATCACAGAGACTGTCGAGCTGGCCTCCGAAGCTGGAAGTGTTCTTGCTCATTCGCGCGAGCCTTCCGTCAAGCATGTCGGCAATCATTGCCAGCAGTACCATATAGCCAGCCAACGCAAATGCGCCCCTGCTGGCAAAAATAATGGCCGTGAAGCCGCACACACCGTTGAGAATTGTTATCAGCGACGGCAGGACCGTGACGGACTTCAGCCTTTGCTTTCGTACTCGTCGCAACAAACTCTCTTTGGCAGCTTCGGTTTTTAATCCGGACATAACTGGCTCCCGCGAAGGGACATCTAATCGTACCTTATAAGAGGTGTCAGCCCTGCTTTAACTTTATCGCCTATTCGGACCAGACACTTCGTATTTTCACAAACGCCCACTATCAATTCCGTTCGTGAACCGAATTTTATCATTCCGAATTTCTCACCGCCAGTCAAAACCTGGCCCTCTCTTACATCACAGACAATCCGCCGGGCGATTGCCCCGCTGATTTGCCGCACAATCAGCCTCTCTTGCCGGCCGTCAGTCCTGATTAAGTCCAGATTATTGGACTCATTAGTCCGACCGGATTGCGGATTTGCAGCGTTTTTGCATTTGCCTTTTCTATATGTGATTTTTTCGACTTTTACACTACAAGGAGCACGGTTAATGTGTGTGCTGAAAATACTCAAAAATATTCCGATACGCAGCGCTTCCCGGCCAATAAAATTATCTTCTTTTATAGTCTCAATATCGGTAACCCGGCCATCAGCCGGCGCCAACAGCAGATTTTTGTCAGAAGGAGGAATTCTGTAAGGATCACGGAAAAACATCAAAATCCATATTAAAATCACAGCAAAGATAACTTCTGTCAAAACAATGGCCCACAGCGGCAATCCAACCCGGACGGAACCTATCAGTGGAAAAACAATCATCACCACAAGCACAATCCCCGGAAAAACAACGACCTGCGGCAAACCATATTTCGTCAGTGGAATTCTCATAATCAAATATGATAATACCCGCTCAATAAACAATCAAGGCCGTTCAAGACTTGTTCCTAACCTTCCTCAAAAGGTCAATAAAAAAAGGCCGACCTGAGAGGTATCGGCCTTTCGGAGGAGGGTGATGACGTAAGATATTATCCCGCACCAAAAAAGATTCTCACCATTACCACTTCTTTGAGTACGAGCTAAGTACTCTTCCTATATTAATAGACGCGATATACCCATAAAAGTTACATAGTTTTTTGTAAAATTTCTGTAAAATTACGTAAAAAGGCCGATTCCGGGCCAAGGAGCGAAAAAATAGGCCGACCCAACGGGGATCGGCCAATTGAAGGAGTATCATACAGGATATCAAGTACCAACCACCAACAACAGGACAGTTCATTTTCCAAAACTACCTTGTAAGGGCGGCCCCGGACTCCTGCTTCTATTATATAAAGACGTGAAGCACCCCCGAAAGTTACAAAGTTTTTTGTAAAATTTGTGTAAAACTTCATAAAACCGGCGATTCTTAACCGGAAACGGCCTACTTATTTTGGATCGGCTTACTATCTATTCAGAAGTTTTCTATTCAACCAATGATTCTCCAATCTGCTCCGCTAACCGCATTACTCTTTCATAAGTCATATTCTCCGGAGCTTTTCCATCGTCGCTCAGTTCTGCCATAGCACCACGAACCCACTTGTCGAAATCCTTGACTGCCTCAATTGGCATGCAGTTCACGGTAAGGCCTATTCTCCACTTCGGTTCGGGATCCAGATTAAATCTGTATAGTACATCACAACCCAATTGCCTGACACTTGCCGGTGGCGTGCCATCCGGAACATAGAGGCTCCATTCAATAAATTTGCCTGCCTTTTGAGTGTAGGTCAAATGGCGGCCTGTGTATGTTATATCGCTGCTCACACCGGCTGGTTTTAGGCCGTAAATCTCCACCGGTAATTTTGGCAGAGGCCCGCCGAATTCCAGCCCCATGAAGAGCTCGTCCTGCGGTGTGTCTGATTCGTTATTTACACTGCGCCATGCCACAATTACACTGCCATCGTTCATTGTGAAACCTATCCGTGTGTTCGCCCAGAGATCACATTGGTCGTTGCTATAACCAACGCCCCCTCCACTGCCCAGTTCTTCAGGAATGGCTGTTTCCATGGTATTCTTCAAGGTATAGCCATCAGGAATCTCCATTGTGAAAACTCCATTGGGAACTTCCACATTGTAGTCGATGTCACTGTAATCATAGTTCAGCTCCCATTGGTCATTATTTGCTCTAGACCACATTTGAACCCTGCCCAGTTTTCCACTATTTGGAGACAACCAAAACTTGAGCCTGTTGGCATGTTCCGTAACAGCATGTATCATCTCGCGCTGCCAGATATCGTAAGCAACTTCATCAATTTTTTCCCAGCCGACCTTTTCGAAATTCTGCAACTGCTCAATCTCACCGAATATCTGCCCATATATCAGTTTGGAAATACGATGCGCTTCCAGCATTCGCTGGTAGTCGCTTACCTTGAAGAACGTCACATTTTTTTTGGTGTGGTCCAGGTTTACCTGATATTGCCCATCCGAAATTGTTTCGCCTATTGTAACTCTTACACCATTTTTATCGATACTCAATCCGGTGCCTGTATAGCGTGAACGACCGGTTTCCAAATCGATCCAATTGTCGATTTCCACCGGTCGTATTTTCTTGCCATCCGGCATTCTATGTACTCCAAAATATTGCCACCCCTGTATGTGAATTATTTTGGCTTGCTCAAATAATCCCGGCAGGTCGGTAATCCCGTAGGCTGGTGGAACCGAGTTATCCAAAAAGGTTATTGATAGTATCACCGCGATTATTATCACGGCCGCGGCAGCAAGTTTCATAAGAGGACTCTTAATAAATCTCCTGACCAGGGGCTCATCATTAATTCCGTCTGATTCACTAAATTTCACGGTATCAACGCGGCTCATTACATTCTCGACGAGCGAGCCATCAGTGTCTATCGCCTGACCTAACTTTTCCAATTTTTCTTCGATAGTTTCTTTGGCAGTCATTTTTCTGACCTCTCTAATATATTTCGCAAACGTTTATGTGCCCGCGAAAGCTGTTTGGTTACAGTGCCGACACTTCGGCCAAGTACATCAGCGACTTCCTTTACGGAACGGCCGGAGAAATATCGAAGCATTATCACCTGCTTTTCACCTTTCGGCAGCTTTATAACAGCAGATAAAAGCCATTGTTTTTCCTCATCAAGCCGGCCATTTCGACCATGACTCCCTGATGAAACAACCGGTTCCAAAGGGGACTGTCCGTTTTTTCGACGCACGCAATCAAGTGCACACCGGTGAGTGATTTTCATCAGCCACGACCCGAAGGCTACCGGTTTTCGAAGTCCGGGAAGATTTTCATAAGCAGTCACGAAGGCGTCCTGCGACACATCCGTAGCCAAATGATAATCACCCAGAACGCCAAGTGCCACCGCACGAACCGGACGCTCGTAACGCTTTACAAGCACTCCAAAAGCCTGCTTGTCGCCATCTAAAACAGCCTTTACTAATTCAGAATCTTTTTGCACCTTTTAAGGTCTCCACACTGAAATCGAAGCGCTTCTACTAATAAGAGACAATAAGTATAAAAAATGCGACAAAAAAATCCTTTTCGGAATATAATAATCTGGGTAACTCTGCAACCAAGTCTTGACGGGTTAGTCAAGAGACGGTATTCTTCACCAAAAATAGAAATTATCGAACAACGAATCTCGAGTAAAAAACTAAGAAAGGATACAAGATGTTCACAACGATTGTTGATGTATTGGCCAGAGAAATACTCGACTCCCGCGGCAATCCGACCGTCGAAGTCGATGTGCTGCTCGATGACGGCTCGTGCGGCAGGGCGGCGGTTCCATCCGGGGCCAGCACCGGTGCCTATGAAGCCATAGAGCTTCGCGATACAAAGGCAAAACGCTATATGGGCAAAGGCGTTACCAGGGCTGTAAAAAATGTAAACGAAGTTATCGCGCCCGAAGTAGTAGGTATGGACGCGACACAGCAGGAAGAACTCGACAGGCTGATGATCGAACTGGATGGAACGCCCAACAAAGCAACGCAATATTGGGTGTCTCGTTAGCGGTGGCAAAGGCGGCGGCCGATTCTGCCGGCCTGCCCCTGTACCGCTACCTCGGCGGCTGCAACGCAAATATCCTGCCCGTCCCAATGATGAACATCCTCAATGGCGGAAAACACTCCGACAACAACGTCGATTTCCAGGAATTTATGATTATGCCGATAGGCGCCAAATCCTTCCCCCAGGCACTGCAGATGGGAGCGGAAGTCTTTCATACGTTAAAATCCGTGCTGTCCAAAAAAGGTTATGCCACATCGGTCGGCGACGAAGGCGGCTTTGCCCCGTATCTCGGCAGCAACGAGGAGGCCCTGGAAGTTATTATGGACGCCATCAAAAAAGCGGGATACAAAGCAGGCAAGGACATTGCCATTGCACTGGACCCCGCCGCAACCGAAATGTTCGACAGCAAGACAAAAACCTACAGGTTCTTCAAATCCGACCCGAAGAAAAAAATCTCATGCGATGCCCTGATTGCGCACTGGGCCAGATGGGTGGACAAGTTCCCTATCATCTCGATTGAAGACGGCTTGGCCGAGGACGACTGGACCGGCTGGAGCAAACTGACCAAAAAGCTCGGCGATAAGATTCAACTGGTCGGCGACGACTTGTTCGTAACCAATACCAAGCGCCTCGCGAAAGGCATCAAGCTTAACAGCGCCAACTCAATATTGATTAAGCTCAATCAGATAGGAACATTGACGGAGACATTTGAGGCCATCAATATGGCCCGCAGAGCAGGCTGGACAGCCGTCATCAGCCACCGAAGTGGCGAGACCGAAGACAGCACCATCGCCGACCTTGCTGTTGCCACAGGAGTTGGCCAAATAAAGACCGGCTCGCTTTGCCGAACGGACAGAATCTGCAAGTACAATCAACTGCTCAGAATTAGTGAAGACTTGGCTGGAGCCGCACAATACTCCGGCTCTAATCTCGTGAAGGGGTGAAATGTGAATAAGTAAATGAACCAATGCATAAACGAGTGAATACAACCTCATTTACGCATAAACACATACGAAACCTACGAGATACGAAATTGCGAAGGCAAAATATCATCCGGGCGTTTTTGTTTGTCGTCTTCTTCAGCATCGGGGCGGCAGCACTGAGCGGCTCTATACTCTTTGCCGATTTGCTGCAATACTACAATAACAGAGAGCTGCTGAAAGCGGAGAAGGAGCTATCAAATCGGCTCAAATCCCTGAACGCCGACTACGATGCACTGCTGCAGCAGTTAAAAAACGATCCCAATATTATCAAGCGCGTCGCAATTGTAACGCTCGGCAAAGATGATAACGATGCAAACACTATTTACCCGGAAGCAACGGCCGAGCAATTAGCCGCGGCCAGAGAAGCCCTTACCGAAGAAACGAGTACAAAACCTGCCGATTCAAAACTGCCCCAATGGCTTACCCGCTGTCAAGAACCACGCCGACGTATGATACTTTTTTTTGCCGGCGCCGGTTTAATACTTATCTCGTTTATATGTTTCGGGCCGGTCAAGGAGAAAACAGAAGAAAAAGCCAAAAGTCAAAGGGTTTCCAAAAACGTGAAATAGTACGTTTGGGGGCCCCAAATATTCAAACAAGTTGTGATTCGCCTTTTCAAATACCCGCAAAGCCTTTATGCACCATTATTTTTACCGGCTAAAGCCACCCGAAAGATAGCGCCGGTTGGTTTGGCTGTGATGATTTCCACAAAACCGTTGTGTGCCTGTGCGAACTTTTTCACGAGTGCAAGACCCAGGCCCGTCCCTGTGGTTTCGCGTGTAGCTTCGGAACCGGAGCGGTAGAACTGCTCAAAAACCTTATGTCTTAGCCGATGAGGCACACCGGGGCCATGGTCTTCAACTTCAAGCAACATGAACCGCCTGTCACTTCTGGTTCGGACCGTAATAGTCTTATCCTTTGCATTACGTGCATATTTGATTGCATTGTCCACCAAATTAACAACTATCTGCGTAACCGCATCCCGGTCAAAAGCCCTTTGCCCAAGCTGACCAAGCTCCGTCTTTATCGAGAAGCCGTTCTGCGCAGCGTATGGCCTCATCATTTCGACCACATCCGCAACGCACTTGTTCATATCACCTAAACTGAAAGTATATTTTTTCCGGCCTTTCTGGATCCGAGAAAAGTCAAGCACGTTCTCGATGAGTCTGCTCAATCGCTCACTTTCCTGCCGCATATTGCCGTAATACTCGGCAAGCTTATCCTCCGACTTGACCCAGTTCTTCTCCAGCATCTCCGAGTACATCCGTATGGAAGTCAGAGGCGTTCTGAGTTCGTGTGATACAGCGGATATAAAATCATCCTTCTTCTGCGCCAGCTTGAGCTGCGCCCGAGCACTGAGCCATAAACTTCCAAGCGCCAGCGTCACCGCCAGGAGAACTATCGAAGTAATACCGAAATACACGTGTCGAAGCTGACTTATCTGTTTGGTAATCCAGGCGGGATCAGTTTCTATCAGGTTTAACATCAGCTCACCAAAGCCGAAATCCAATATGGCCGTATAGGCAACGTTGTTATTCCCCGTGCCCCCACCTTCTATTTGTGGCAGTTCAAAGCTCATACGCTCTCGAGCAGATACTGCCTGAATCGCGGATTCGTTAATCTCTTCGATTAACTTCTTTTCGTTGAGCTGAAAACCCTGCAAAAATTGCCTGTCTTCGATTTGCACGTTTCTGATTAAAAATACCTGACCTTCAAATATGGAATCATTAGGATCTCCGCCACCAACCACAACCGGCACAAACGGCTCAATTTTAACCTGTACTGTTTCGCTCTGGCCCGGCTGTACCGATATCTGAAAATCGCTGTTTATATTCACAAACCGATCCATTGCAGCATTTAGTTCAGATGGTAACTGTGCCTGCTCCGTCTCTTGCGACTCGGCCATTTGCATTTGCACACTCTGCTGTCGTGTACGATATCCATCTCCTCGACGCTGCTGTAACTCACGGTTTAACACAGTATTATCTATGAAGGCCTGACGCGGTTGCTCTATGACCTGAGTTTTTTGTCCCTGGGCCTGCAGACTCCCAATAGACAAAGCCCTTGTCTCCTGGCTTTCTGATTTCCCAACCTTTGCGATCTTACCTTTCTGAACGTCTTCTTTAGCCAACTGAGTTTTTTCAGAAGCTCTCGACGCTATTTCTTTTGAAGCATCGACTCTGTCATTGATGGCTATCCCAAATGACCCGGGTGGCAGACCGTTGAGCACGGGCAGTAAATTCCTTTTTATGTTACCGCGGTTAAACTCCACCTGAGCATACAATTCTTTATTATCCTCGGATGGCCCCTCTATCAGCATTATATCGTCATTTGGCGTAATAATACTGCCGTCTGGTTCGATTTGAAAGTTACCATAGGCGAATTCGTTCTCCAGCCCTCCACCCAGAGGCGAACGCATTAAAGCCATTTGCCGCACTTGCTGCCCTGAAGCATATCCCGGAACATAATAATAATTATAATCGGTATAGGGGCGTTCCTGCTCTGTCTGCATAAACTCATCGAGTTTACGTTTGATATCTTCTCTTATTTGTTCGGCCACCTCGGCAAAGTCACCCCGGCGCTCCCCCTTCAAGCCCTTTGCCCATTTGTCAACAGCGTGGTATCCCAGTGTCGTCAGACCTCCCAGGGCAAAAAGAATTATCACCGATAATATAATAAGTCGCTTATACATTTGTGTTAAGTTGTCCTGCTATAGTTAATTTTCGTATTTATAGCCGGCGCCGCGAACCGTTTTAATAATCTGCGGCTCGGCCGAGTTTTTCTCGATTTTACCACGCAGCTTCGCAATGTGCATATCCGTCGTCCGAGTACCCAAATCACTCATGGCCTCTTCCCAGACCTCTTTGTAGAGTTCTTCTCTGCTGATGATACGGTTCGGATTCGCCGCAAAATGCCGAATGATGGCTGCTTCCCGCCTCGTAATTTCTATTTCCCGGCCGCCGCGTTTCACTTTCAGAACTGAAATGTCAACTTCCAAATCCGCAAACTTGAAACTCTGCCCGACAGCGCGGGCCGGTTCCGTCCGTCTCAACACGGCATTGATTCGAGCCAGAAGTTCCTCAAGCGCGAAAGGCTTGGTGATATAGTCATCAGCTCCGATATTAAGGCCCGTTACTTTTTCCTTCTGCTGTCCCTTGGCAGTAAGCATGATGACCGGGGTTTGTATGCCTTCCTGTCGCCAACCCGTGCAAAGCTGCTCGCCGCTGATTTTCGGCAGCATCAGGTCAAGCAATATCAAATCAAACCGCTTTTCGGCCACGAGCCGCTGCGCTTCGAGACCATCCACGGCCTCGGTGACACGAAAACCGTGAAACTCCAGAAAGTCCCTCAGGGCCAGGCGGATCTTCTGTTCATCTTCAACTACCAATATGTGTTCTTTCTTTTCCATGACGCACCTATATATATTATAGACGATATTGTAACTTAAGGTTTGTAAATACTTTGTAAAAAACCTCAAGTCCTATTTTACACCCATTTTACATAACTCTCAACCATCTATGTCGTATAATTTATTTAGTCAGATATCAATTTATGAAACCCTATTTGGGAGAAATCAAAAATGAAAATGCACACAAAAACCCTCAAAGTAACCACTGCAATAATAATCTCGACAGTAGCGGCCTTTGTTTTTGTCGGGCCGGCGCAGGCACAAATACACCACATAAGGATCAGGCCTCCGGCGTCGAATGTCATTGTCCCCCAGAGCCGGGCACGGGCATTCACCCCGGACCGGCGTGGAACTGTTGAGATAACAGAAATCAGCGCGCTAATTGACATCCTTGAGAGCACCGCAACCACAACGATAGAGATTAGACTGGAAAACAGAAGCAGCCGGCGACAGGAAGCTGAGCTAATTGTCCCCGTGCCGGACGGCGCCGTTATACGGGGCTTTGCTTACGATGGGCCCCACGGCCAAATAACAGCGGAAGTGCTGCCTAAAGACGAGGCAAAAAGAATATACCAACAATTGGTATCTAAAATTCGTGATCCGGCCCTTGTGGAGTTCGTCGGGTACAATCTGATTCGCTCAAGTGTCTTTCCCGTTGAAGCCGGAGGTAAACAAAAAATACGTCTGACATACGAGCATCTTCTTGAGGTTGACGGCAATCGCGTCGATTACATTCTGCCTCGGACCGAATCGTTGGGCTATGCTGTGCCGTGGGAAGTTAAGGCTAACATCAGGGCCAAGCGGCCGATATCAACTGTATATTCGCCCAGCCATAAGCTCAACACAAAACGAATCAGTGACAGGAAAGTTTCTGTCGAAATCAATGTTGACGCCGCCAGTGAGCCCGGTCCCTTCCGGCTGTCATATCTGCTGCAGGAAAATGGTGTAACCGCTTCGATGTTCGCCTATCCTGACAAAAAGGTCGGCGGAGGATATTTTCTCTTGCTTGCCGGCCTGCCTGCCGAGCCGCCAAATACCGACGACACCCCGGCGATTAAGCGGGAAGTGACGCTGGTAATCGACCGTTCCGGCAGCATGAGAAACGAAAAGATCAAGCAGGTCAAGGAAGCCGCGCTGCAAATTATCGCCGGGCTAAAAAATGGAGAAGCGTTTAATATCATCATTTATAACAACACAATCCAGAAGTTCTCCGAAAAACCGGTCATAAAAAGCAACGACACCGAAGAAGCTGCCACGGCATACATCGAGGGCCTTACGGCAACCGGCGGAACCAACATACACGATGCTCTACTTGAGGCACTCGGCCAGGAGCCAATCGATGAAATGCTGCCGATTGTTTTGTTCCTGACCGATGGCCTGCCCACCGTTGGCAACACCTCGGAAGTCGCCATTCGCAACGTTGTAATGAAATCGAATCCCCACAATCGGCGGGTATTTACCTTTGGCGTCGGGTTTGATGTCAACGCTGCTCTGCTGGAAAAGATTGCAAACGAATCACGGGCAAGGGCTGAATTCGTCCTGCCCAAAGAAGACGTCGAGGCAAAGATAGGCAGGGTTTTCGACCAACTCACAGGCCCAATCCTCGCCGACACACAACTGCATATCGTGGACAAAAACGGCGAGCCGGCAATCGGCCGGACCCGTGACATCATACCACAGAAACTGCCCGACCTTTTCGAAGGCGACCAAGTCGTCCTGCTCGGCCAGTATGTAGGCACCAAACCGATTACTTTCAAAATCAGCGGCAACTATCTCGGCAAAAAACGGCAGTTCAAGTTCAAATTCAAGTTTGACAAGGCAAACATCCGTAACGGCTTTGTACCCAGGCTCTGGGCCAGCAGAAAAATTGCAGAGCTTATCGATACGGTTCGCCAAATGGGGGCCGACCCGGCCAAATCCGCTAACGACCCAAAAGTCAAGGAGCTCGTCGATGAAATCGTGCGGCTCTCAACAGAGTTCGGTATTTTGACCGAATACACTGCTTTCCTCGCACGCGAAGGAACCGTGCTTAGCAACAGAGAAGAGGTATTAAACGAGGCGGCAGAAGTGCTTGAGAGGCGGGCAATGCGCGACCGCTTCGGTATCAGTTCGGTCAATCAGAGCTTTAATCTGATTCAGCAACAGAGACAAACAACCCTGAACATGCGAAACTACAACTACGATCCACAGATGAACCGCGTCTCGATAGCCAACGTTCAGCAGATTAACGACCAGGCGTATTACCTCAGAGGAAACCGCTGGGTCGACAGCAGACTGGTCAACGAAGAAGACAAAGTCAAGCCCGCAAAGATAATCGAGTTCGGCTCGAAAGAGTTCATGGAGATTGCAGAAAAATTAGCGATAGAAAATCGTCAGGGAAGTATTGCTCTTACCGGAGATGTACTTCTGCTGGTGGAAGGTGAGCCGGTCCTCATCAAAAACCGTATCGACACAACCGTAAACAAATAAATGGGATTCTTCAAAAGAAAGGAGATTTTCAAATGTGTAGAACAAAAAAAACCGGAAAAATTTTGTTAAGCGCTTTAACACTGTGCCTCCTGGTTCAAAGCCTGGCGATGGCAAACGGCGG
>SMTZ1_10009493_pt1 | contig 18791 bp, 21 predicted proteins | sample DeeMarSWOR136_30_FD_25667 | JGI IMG/M metagenome (IMG submission 25667)
TGCGTCAGGCCCTAGACCGGGCTTTTGATCTCTTCCCCTTGGAATTTCAGGGGAAAAGAGTCTTGATAAAACCCAACGTGCTACGGGGTTCGGAGGCAAAAGAAGGCATCGTTACCCATCCAGCAGTGGTTCGTGCCGTGGTGGAAAAGGTAGAGACAATGGGACCCGCCTCCATCGTTGTTGGCGACAATCCGGGTATCTTCTATTATGGGGCAAACGAGGAAGCCTTCAAAAAAGCGGGCCTGATGGAGGCATCCCGGGGCTATTATCAGAACATCGGAAACGATTCACAGCAGGTTGATTTCAATCCCGATTTCCTGTCAACGGTGAGTATCTCCCGGATGGTACTGGAGGCTGATATCATCATCAGTCTACCGAAGTTCAAAACCCACGGTTTAACCGTCATCACCGGGGCTATCAAAAACAGTTACGGCTTGTTGCCAGGCGCCCAGAAAGCCAAACTTCACAAGGCAGCAGGTACTATCCCACGTTTCCATGAAATGCTGGTTGACGTGTTCCGGCTTCGGATACCTGATCTGTTCCTCGTGGATGCTGTGGTTGGTATGGAGGGTAACGGTCCAGCTTCCCCTGACCTCAGAAACATCGGCCTGATCCTGGCCTCTGACAACGCTGTGGCCTTAGATGCTGTCATTGCGAAGATGGTGGGATGTGAACCGGGCCGACTGCGATTTCTTCAGAAAGCCAAAGAAGTGGGTTTGGGTGACTACGACCTCAGCACGATTGAGGTTATTGGAGAGGTATTGAAACAACTGCCCGATTTCAAGCTTCCTCCCCTAGGTGGCGAAGTGCTTCTTCACGCTGCACTCCTCAGTCGAACGGTCTTGCGACCGCAAACTGATCCTCAGTTGTGCACAGGCTGCGGCACCTGTGTTGACCAGTGTCCAGTATCGGCTTTGGCCATAAGTGACCACCTCCCCCAGGTAGACGCCAATACCTGTATCACCTGTTTTTGTTGCCAAGAAATCTGTCCTGAGAAAGCCATTACCCTTAGATAAAAGGACAAGAGAAGGGGACAGTCCCCTCTCTCTTATCAAGGGGCGAAGCCCATTGTCTACAAAATAGTAGGCGCAATGGTAGAAGAGATAGTAAATGGCAGACAAGGCATGGAAGGTTGATTCCAGGCGCATACATTCGAACTAGTTTGATATGTCCAGGATTGCAAACGCTGGGGGCTCTAACGTTGGGAGCAGGCGTCTATGTGAAGGATCCACCTGACTCCCTAAGGCTAGGTTCATTGGACTAGAAAGTTACTAATGAACCCAGAATGATTACTGCCCAAACCCCTAGACTTACTGCAATGCAGATCAATAGTCGCTTCTTCGAGGAACTAAGGGCTTCATGGTTCTTTCTTCTGATCCTGGCTATTTCGGATTCGGTCACTTATTACTCCTTTCGCCCAGGAATGGAGAGGCAATTAGGCATCCTGAGCCGAAAATGCAAGCGATGTGCCACCACTGATTTTGACATGAGTTAATCGGTCTTGACTGGATTTTATCTCAAGTATGGGAACACATGTATTTTTTTCGTAGCAGCTTGTGCATTTTTGTCGAGGTCCATTCACTCCCATATCTCGTGGTCTTTTTTGCTTGACGTACAACTCTGCTATTCGTATATTCAACTCACCCCTAAGGGAATGCTTATCATTTGCGCTAGCAGCAGTTGGGATCCTACTCCAACTGCTTAAACAAAGCCGGAATGACATGGCACAAAAAGAAGGAGATTGTCATGGATTACGAGAGCCTACTAATGTTAGTGAAAACGAGGAGGAGTATACGCCGTTTCAAGCCGGACCCAATCCCTGATGAGTACATAGACAAGATTATTGAGGTTGCTCGCTGGGCCCCATCGGGTTTCAACATGCAGCCCTGGGAGTTCGTCGTCGTTAAAAAGCCGGAGTTAAGGAAAAAGATTGTTGAATATATCAACGAATATTGGAAACAAGCGAAAAGCATGGAAGGCACCAGAGAATCCTGGCAGGGAAAACCTTGGACAACTTCGGGCGTACTCGATGCGGGAGTGGATTTTACCACGGCCCCTGTTTTCATCATCCTTTTTGGCGATACCCGGACTAAAGTAGGGCTCCCGATGGGCCTCAGATATGATCCAAACCGTTGCCATTTGATTTTCACCTCAGGCCTTGCCAGTGCTTTCTTATACATGCATTTGGCCGCCACCACCCTGGGGTTGGCTTCTCAATGGGTATCTGCGATCACCACTCCCTTCGCCAGTTGCATGGTAAAGGACCTGTTGGGAATTCCGGTTGAGATGGAACCTTATGACATGATGGCCGTTGGCTACCCTGCTCTTCATCCCAGTGAGAAATTCATGAGGGACCCAAAAAAAATGGTCCATTATGATGATTGTGGCCAGGGTGACTTCAGGAATGATAATGAAGTAAAGGATTTCGTAAAAAGAGCCAGGAACTGGACTATCGGGGCACATTCCAGGAAGGCAGAATAACGCAATCATCTGCGGAGGTGGGAAAACCAGCAAATGTCCGCGAGGTCGCCGAAGCCTGTCTCTTGAATTTCATTTCTTACCTACCCCTATAACCCAATGTCTCACCGGACGGACTTTCACATTCTTCAGGCCAGCCTCGGTAAAAAGGGCTTCTAATTCATGAACGCTAAATGGGCCATGTGGCCCCTGACGATGGGATCGGCATATTAGCCTGCTTATTGTTGTATCTCTGAAGTCGGTAATCATTGCCCATCCACCCGGTACTAAGACCCTGAGCATCTCCGCCAAAACTGCCTCTGGACTTGAGAGTTCGTGGAGAACACTATTACACATAACCAAATCTACAGATTCATTCTCAAGTCTGGAAGCAGACGCTTCAGCCTTAAGTATTTGAATTCTATCTTTAAGACCCTCTTTTTCAGCCTTTCGTTCAAGATGTTGAAGCATCTCCTCTGACAGATCAAGACAAATGACCTTGCCAGCGCTTAACTGTTTTGCTATCGCCAAGCTGAACCGACCCGTTCCAGCTCCGATGTCCAAGACGACCTCGTTCCCCCGAATAAGGCGAGAAAATTCGTTTCGGACAGCAGTTCTACAATCGCCCAAAAGCAAAGTCTCAGGGTATCTTGCTAAAGGGTTATCAAGATGCCATGCAAAGATCCTCCCCTTTATTCCTGTCCGTTGACTGGTTTCCTGTTTTTTGCTCATGTTCATCTCTCCCTTATTTTTTCCCGGTAACGTAATTCTTTTCAAATTTGAACGAGTACGATGCCCGATAGGTATCTTTCAACAATTTTCGATTGGCAAAGTCTTTTGTGAGGTAGATCGGTGCCACGATGCCACATAAGATTACTATCGTAATCGCTGTGATGGCAAGCACCTTTGGCTCTATCCTTAGGTGTTTGTTGAAACTCACTTTTGTCCAAGTCCAGTGGAGAGCAAGGTGAAGGAGAATCGAAAAGATGAGAAAGAGGGCTAACACCCAGTGTAAGTCCCCCCAGTCAAATCGTGGAAAGCCCAAGATAGTGCCTCCTTTCAATTCGTAAGGAAAGCGATGAATCAAAACTCCGGTAAAAATAACTGCCATAAAATCAATAAAAATAATGATATCTACCCAAAAATTCATAATATTTTTCTTCATGCGATGCCCCCTTTTAAATTTTTTTAATTAATTGGATTTCTCAGGAAGTGGCCTCTTCCTCAAATTTTTTCATAAATCGTTTCATATCTTCTTCACCCTGCACAACAATGATTTCAGTCCGGTAGACCCGGTAATCGGATCGAAGGCTTTATGGTCCGTCAATACATTGCAGTTGCTCTCCTTGAATCCATGATAGAGATGAACAACACGAGGATCAATCCGATCTGTAACATAAGCTGAGGAGGTAATGCTTCCTCTTGGCGATTCTACCTTTACTAATGCTCCATTTTTAATAGTAAGTTTTTTGGCGGTTTCTGGATGAATTTCCAGTAGGTTTCTTGGACATCGCCTGTGTAATTCAGAGATGTTGCGCATCATGGAGTGCGTATACATTTCTAATTTTGAGCCAGCGATCAATATCAGGGGATAGTTCTTGGCTAAGGCAGGTTTTGAAAAAGGGCTTTCCGCAGGTTCTCTGTAAACCGGTAAGGGGTCGTAGCCAAGTTTTTCAAGCCGTTCAGAATAGATTTCCACCTTTCTCGACGGCGTCATAAAACCATTCATTTCATATTTCTTGTACATGTCAGGATAGTTTCTGAATTTCACCACTTTGATGACTTGTCGCATCATGCTTCCAAAAAGGCCGTTAAATTTCTTGTATAAAAAAGGAGGAACGGAGATGATGATACCTTCCGGGTGATCTCTCAGTTCCTCACACGTGAGGCTAAGAGCACCGAGTGTAAAGTCAATTGCCTCTTCCTCAGTTTTCCATGGAAAGTATTCTCCATACCCCATCTTTCTTCCCAATTCACTGATCATTTTCCAATCTGACCAGGATTCCCAGAGCGGCTCGACCACTTTCGGGCTAAGTGCAATCCGGGAAGTGACATTCCATCCATGATCGGCATGGGTGTCATAGGTCACAAAGCGAGTCGTCTCAAGAAAGGTACAGGCCGGAAGAACGATATCCGCGAGTTCCGCTGTAGGGGTCATAAACAGGTCGGCAACTACAAGGAACTCTAGCTTTCTTAATGCCTTTTCTACGACTTTCGCATTTGAACAGGTCAATGCCGGATTGGCAGCCATCACGAACATCGCTCTAATAGGATACGGGTTGCCTTGAGTAATGGCCTCCCATACAGAAGGCGTGTGAGCAGAAGGCCAAGTTCTGGAGATTTTGGAGTAGAGGCATTGATCTGTTCCTATCTTCTTTTTCTCGGCTTCAGGGGACAATTTCTCATAGAGCTTCAAGTCTTCGAGTGCCATAGAGATGGGTATCACAATCAGGTTTCCACCCTTTACGTCCAGATTGCCCGTGATGGCCATCAACATGTCGATAGCTCGGATGGCACAGGAGGCATTGGTGTGCTGGTCAAGAGCATTACGAGGGCTGATGGATGCCGGCTTTGTCGTCCCATATATTCTGGCCATGGCACGTATTTTATTGGCTGGGACCCAGGTAATCTTCTCCATCTTTTCGGGTGGATAATCCTCGACATGTTTTGCCAACTTCTCAAAACCAAGCGTCCACTTTTCGACAAACTCCTTATCGTAAAGCCCCTCTTTGATAATGACGTTGAGCATGCCCAGAGCCAAAGCGCCATCAGTCCCAGGCCTTAACTGGGCATGGAGATCAGCTTCTTCAGCGTAGGAAGTTCTTCGAGGATCGATGACAATCAGTTTTACCCCTCTCCTTCTTGCCTCCTTGATCGCGATTTCCTGGGGCCTGTTAGTAGCCTCAGGATTACCTCCCCAGAGGATGAGACAATTTGTGTGGGCTAAATCAGGAGGGACAACGGCACCAAGGTCAAAATTGTATTGCAAAAACACACGGGGTAAGTGACACACATGACTTGGATTTGACACATTGGGTGTGCCGATAAGATTGGCAAGCCTAGGGACATAGGAACCAAGGATATCACCGCTATGATAATGCCCGTGAAGGAAGTGTATTGCTTCAGCGCCATTCTTCACCTTGATCTCCATAAGCTTATTTGCAATGGTCGTTAGGGCCTCGTCCCAAGAAATTCTTCTCCACTTTCCTTCACCCCTTTCCCCTGCTCGTTTCATGGGATATTTTAGTCTATCCGGGGCATAGAGTATCTTCATCGTCTGCCTGTCTCTTATCGTTAGTTCGCCTTTACTCTCAGGGTCTGTTGGATCACCGAGAACCTCGATAACCCTACCCTCTTTTACATGAACCTTCATTCTGCACTGAGAATGAGCGTCGACGTCGCTAACAATTGTGACCTTTTTTTCGACCCCTGCTGGAACTGCTTCGGCTGATGCAAATTTTTTCAGGTTAGACTTCCCGGAGGCGCTATATTTACCTATTGCTAATGTTGCTCCTGTGACCGCCGCAGCTTTTAAGAAACCCCTTCTTGTAACTTCCATGGCAACCCTCCTTTCTACTCTCTCTCGATCCACACCGAGTGGCCTACCAGACCGAAGACCTTCAAGGTTTGCGAGAGGTTCAATCCTATCAAGCTACCTGCGGTCTGCGGATATTCTGTCTCCCAAATCAGGCAGATGGCAAAATGTCCCGGAACTGAAGCATGATTGTAGATGACTGCCTGTGCCAAGCCTGAAAACCCGGCATGTCTTAGAAGATCTTTTGTCAGCAGTTTGAGTTCTTTCTCTACGGCCGTCTCAAACCCGGTTGCTGTCTGCACTTTAATTGTTTCAAGCCATTTCAAGCCGATTCCCTCTATTTTAATTGTCCCAACGGCGGGAATAGCATAAGATATGCCAAAAAAATTATCTAGTAAATTCAATGAATTATAATCTAAGGCATCTTACAAGTGTCCTATAGTCCATTTATAGATTGACTATTGTCCATTTCCATTCTAAAATGCACCATAGGACAAAACTCTGCAGAAGGCTAGACCGTGGAGATCGACAAAAATCAATTTTTTCGTGAGGCTACATTAAGAATCTGCAGCAGCTTGAATGTAGAAATCTTTCTTTACGAAAGCTTCGTTTACCTCCGAAACTTTATCCCGGCGGATAATGTTTTTCTAACGCATTATTATCCTGATAAGGGAGAGCACGTCGCCCTTGCCCGAGCGTCAGCTGAGGGGAGTTCGCTTCTGAACCTTACCATCTCTATTCCTTTGGAAATCCGGCCGTTTGTTGAGCGCCCTGATGTACAGACACTGGTTGTAGAACGGGCAGGGATGCATCCTACTGCCAGGCCTTGGATATCGAAGGGCTTGCTGGATAAGGATTCATCACTGCTGATTCTCCGCTTGATCGTGGGCGGAGACATCGTTGGTGCCGTGATCTTTCTCGCGCGAGAGAGTGGCATATTTTCCCAAGAGCACGCTGAGCTAATCTCCCAGCTCCGCGAACCCTTTGCCATAGCCCTCTCGAACAGTATTCGGTACCAGGAATTACTCAAACTCAAGGATATCCTCATCGAGGATAATCGTTTTCTCCGTGAGGAATTGCGCCAGGTAGCTGGAGAGGAGATCATCGGTGCAGACTTCGGGCTGAGGGGGGTGATGGAGATGGTGCGCCAGGTAGCCCCGCTTCCTAGTCCGGTCCTGCTGCTGGGAGAAACCGGTGCGGGGAAGGAAGTGATTGCAGAAGCTATCCATCATTTGTCTCCGAGAAAAGACGGCCCTTTTGTGAAAGTCAACTGCGGGGCTATTCCTGAGAGTCTTATGGACAGTGAACTTTTCGGCCACGAAAAAGGGGCCTTTACCGGCGCACTCTCCCTAAAGCGTGGGCGCTTCGAGCGGGCTCATGGGGGCACAATCTTTTTAGATGAAGCGGGCGAACTTCACCCCGAGGCCCAGGTTAGGCTCTTGCGAGTTCTGCAGGAAAAAGAGATCGAACGGGTAGGAGGAACCGAGCCAATCAAGGTGGATATCAGGGTCATTGCAGCCACCAATCGAAATCTGGAAGCCATCGTTAAAGAGGGAAAATTCCGCGAAGATCTCTACTTCAGGCTAAAGGTCTTTCCCATTGCTATTCCACCCTTGAGGAATAGGAAAGATGATATACCCTCTCTGGTCCATCACTTTGTACAAAAGAAATCTCGGGAGATCGGTCTTAGGGGCATACCAACTTTGGCTCCAGGGGCTCTTGATCTGCTCGTGGCTTACGATTGGCCAGGCAATGTACGAGAACTCGAGAATGCAGTGGAAAGGGCATTGATTCTTAACAAGGGCGGGCCTCTTTCCTTTGACGAGATCCAGCTCCCATTAAAAACCAAACCTCACTTTTTGTTCGGTACGATGCCCGATCTTCTTCATCTTAGGAAAGAAGATTCAATGGCCCTTGACGAGGTCATGTCCAGGCACATACGCAGAGTTCTGGAAATAACCGGTGGAAGAGTCGGGGGGAAAGATGGAGCGGCCTATCTGCTTCGGATCAATCCATCAACGCTTCGCAAGAAAATGAGGAAACTCGGCATCCCTTTTGGCCGGAGGGTTAAGGATTGGCACAAGCAGAGATAAATACATTCTTAGGTTTTGCCTTTTAAATGAGAATATTCCTATGCTATCATTAAAATATGAAAAAGAGAGAGCCTGAAAAATTCTTTAACGTCATTCTCAACAGCATCGCTGATGGCGTCTTTACCACAGACAGCGAAGGTAGAATTACCTTCTTCAATAAGGCGGCTCAGGAGATCACTGGGTTTAGCAATAAAGAGGCCATCGGCCATTACTGTTTCGACATCTTCAGGGCGGATATCTGCCAGTCTCGTTGCGCCTTAAAGGAAACCATCAAGACAAAGAAAGAGATCATCACATCAATCTTCCAGTCACCATCCTAAACAAAGAGGGGAAAAAAGTCCCCATTAGCATTAGCACAGCCGTTTTGAAGAACGAAAGAGGTCAAATTATCGGGGGGGTTGAGACTTTCAGGGATCTCTCCGCCATCGAGGAGCTCAAGAAAGAACTTTCTCAAAAATATACACTTGGAGATATCATCAGCAAGAACCATCAGATTCATGAAATGTTCAATATCCTGCCTGATATTGCAGAAAGCGACAGCACCGTCCTGATTCAAGGAGCCAGCGGTACAGGAAAGGAGCTCTTTGCAAAGGCCATCCATAACCTGAGCCGGAGGAAGGACAAATCTTTCATCAAGGTAAACTGCGGCGCTCTTCCGGATACGCTGCTTGAGTCGGAGCTATTCGGCTATGTCAAAGGAGCCTTCACCGATGCCAAAAAGGATAAACCCGGAAGATTTGCCATAGCGCACGGAGGTACGATTTTCCTCGATGAGGTAGGAGATATGTCCCCTTCCCTTCAGGTAAAATTGCTTCGGGTCCTTCAGGAAAAGGAATTTGAACCTTTGGGGTCCACCAGTCCAACAAAAACAGATGTCCGAATCATTGCGGCAACGAATAGAGACCTCTCGAGGCTTGTCAACGAAGGAAAATTCAGGGAGGACCTTTTTTATCGAATCAACGTTGTGAAAATCGATCTTCCTCCTCTTTCTCAGAGAAGAGAGGATATCCCTCTCTTGATCGAAACATTCATTCATAAATTCAATACAAAAATGGGAAAACAGATTACAGGCGTATCCGATCAGGCCATGAGGTCCTTAATGAGATATGATTACGCCGGAAATGTCAGGGAACTCGAGAATATTATGGAACATGCCTTCGTCCTTTGCAGAGGGAACCTTATTGACACAGATTGTCTTCCCAAAGAATTAACTGAAGAACAAGTGAAAAGAGAACTGTCCGAAACCCTGCTTAGCAAGGGAACGCCATTTGGAAGAGCGGAAGCAGAGATCATCGAAAGGACATTGAAAAAATACGGTGGCAATCGTATTAGAACAGCCCAAGAATTGGGTCTTAATCGCACAACCCTTTGGAGAAAAATTAAAAAACATGGTCTCGATTTCAAAATGAAAATAACGTGACCGTGCCCAGATCTTGTATCATTTAATATAGAGTTTCAATAATGCAACTTGTAGGTTTCAATAGTTTCAAATTTGCAACTATATTGCTACCTACCTTCTCTGTTAGCTTCCCATCCACATCTCTGTAACCCCCTGAAATCGTTAGCCTGTTCTATTCACCCCATCTCTGGCATTTTTCTTGCTCATTAATTACGTGATGAAGATTGCAATTCCTCTTTTTAGAAATCGGATTTCACCACGCTTTGACTATTCCCCTGAGATGTGGCTCATCACGGTTGAGAATGGGGAAGTGGTAGATCAAGAGAAATTTCACACCGGACCCCTCACTTTATCTCAGCGTCTGGAGCAGATCACTTCAAACGGGGTAGATAAAGTCATTTGTGGTGGGATTGATGGTTTCTCTCTGAACCAACTGGGAAACAGAGGGATTGAGGTCGTCCATGATGTCATAGGAGAGGCAGGAGTGGCTTTTAATCTCTTCATCAAAGGAAGGCTTCGACCAGGCTTTTGCTGTGAAAGAAGGGGAAGAAGGGGTTACTGCTTTTGGAGAAGAGGATATAAATAAAATTTCATATTTAAGATTTTACATTTCAAATTGAAAAAAGGTTTAACAATTTCAAAGGCCACATTTCAAAATATTATGGGGAGGACTTAGATGGCGAAAGAAAAATGTGAAAAAGATGCAACCTGCGAAACCTGTAACCAATCCAGTTCCTGCAGCCAGCAAGAGAAAGAGGCTCATACCCAGGAGAGGTTGAAATCGAGACTCTCGCACATCAAACATCGGATCATGGTGATGAGTGGAAAGGGCGGTGTGGGAAAGAGTACAGTGGCAACAAATTTAGCGGTTTCCTTATCCCTGGATGGACTCGACATTGGACTCTTGGATGCCGATATTCATGGCCCCAACATTCCAAAAATGTTGGGAATTGAGCTCAGGCATGTTGAAGGTACTGATCATGGAATGCTTCCCGTGGAGGTCTTTCCGAATCTCAAAGTGATCTCTATGGCCTTTTTTATTGGCGATCGGGATAATCCGGTAGTCTGGAGAGGACCCATCAAACATAATGCCATCAGCCAATTCTTAGGAGAAGTAGAATGGGGAAACCTCGATTGCCTCGTCGTCGATCTTCCTCCTGGGACAGGAGATGAACCGTTGAGCGTAGCCCATTTAATTAAAAATGTAGATGGTTCGATTGTGGTAACAACTCCCCAGGACGTGGCTCTCCTCGATTCTCGAAAAGCGGTCACCTTCAGTCGGATACTAAATATTCCCGTTATTGGGATTGTCGAGAATATGAGTGGACTGATCTGCCCTCACTGCCAGAAAGAGATTTCTCTCTTTAAGAAAGGTGGTGGTGAAAAAGCAGCCCAAGAGCTGAAAGTCCCTTTTCTGGGAAGAATTCCCATCGATCCTGAGATAGTCACTGATTGTGACAGAGGAATGCCTTTTGTCATGTCTCATCCAGACTCAGAGGCTACAAAGGCCTTCCAGGAGATAGCGCATCGCATAAAGACGTATATCGGTTTCAAAGAGATAGAGGGTGAATTAGAAAAAGAAAAATTTCCGTATCATTTTAAAAAGCAGGAGGTAAAGATATGAAGAGAATTGCATTGGCTTGTGATACTGGTTTTGGCCTTGAAAGTTCACTCAGCGCTCATTTTGGCCGATGTCCTTTCTATGTCTTGGTCGATGTAGCGGACGGCGGAATCGTTGGATTTCAGGTTGTGGATAATCCCTACTATCCTAACCATCAACCGGGAGTTATCCCGCAGTTTATTCATTCTCAAAAGGCAAATGTAATGATCGCAGGAGGAATGGGGCCAAGAGCGATCGACTTTTTTAATCAGTATGGGATTGACGTCGCCACTGGAGTTCAGGGGAAGGTAAGGGATGTGGTGGAGGCTTATCTCAGGAACGAAATCCAGGGCATTGTTCCCTGCGAGCATCACGATCATGAATGTGAGGAGAAAAAATAATGAAGATTGCGGTCAGTTCAACAGGAAAAGATTTTGATTCTCAGATCGATCCAAGATTTGGAAGGTGCCAGTATTTCATCTTCATCGATCCTGAGACAATGGAATTTGAAGCTTCGGAAAATGAAGGGTTAATGGCCTCAGGAGGGGCAGGAGTGCAAGCTGCACAGTTTATAGGCCAAAAAGGCGTAAAGGCTCTGATTACGGGAAATCTTGGGCCTAATGCGGCTTCTGCCCTTTCAGCAGCGGGGATAGTAGTCTATTTGGTCTCGGGGGGAACAGTCAGAGAGGCCATCGAGGCATACAAATCTGGAGGTCTTCGGGAGGCCAGCGGTGCAACGGTTCCTCCCCATTCCGGTATGGGAGGGGGTCGGGGCATGGGTGGCGGCAGAGGTTAATGAACGAATATCACGAATAGCTCCGAATTATTCAAATCAAATATGTTCGTAAAGGTCGGTACCATTTGAATGATTCGCTAAGATAGAAAGGAGGAATGAATATGCCATACGGAATGGGACCTTGGGGATGGGGATATCCCCCCTATGGATACGGAATGGGTTGGGCTTGGCACCCGGGGTGGTATGGTCGACCTGTTCCCCCGTGGGCACCTCCAACCAAGGAAGAGGAAATTCGGTTTCTTGAGGAAGAGGCTAATTTCCTTCGAGAAGAACTGAGCCAAATTGAGAAAAGGCTCGAAGAACTTAAGAAATAAAAATGGTGCCAGGGTTAAGGTTAGGAAGCCCCTGCCTACCGGCAGGCAGGCGTATCGTTTAAAGTTGATCGGTGGCAAAGCTTGTGTCGAAATTCGAACCACAAAATGGAAGCTCGAGATTCCAAAAACTAAAGACGAGCATCGATACGAGGCTCCAAAATGATAAACATTATTTCCGTAAAAATTTTTGAGCCCTGACCCTTGGACTAACGACTTTTTTGAGAAAGGAGGTGTTTTTCATGCCGGGATTTGATGGAACAGGGCCGATGGGAATGGGTCCGATGACCGGTGGAGGCAGAGGTTTCTGCGCTATGCCATACGGAGGCTATGGACCCTATGGATATGGCTTTCGAACACCCTATTATCCGCCGACTGGTATGTACCCATTTTATGGTAGGCCATTCTATGGTCCTGTCTTTGGTGCAGGCCGTGGCGGCCTCCCATGGGGTGGAGGTCGTGGCAGAGTCTTTGGTGGTGGGCGAGGGTTCCGTCGTTGGTGGTGGTAATGCATGGGGGGAACCGCGACGGGAAAAGGGGGTCGACCTCCGCCACAGGTTGGCTCCCAACCACCCCCGAGGACTCAGGATACGGCAAGAATAAGAGTGTTTGAAAATTCTGGTAGTTGGGCGTAGTTGGGCAAGGAATAAGAAGCCTGTCTAGCTTCCAGGAAGAGCCTTACCCTAATATGCAGACTATAGGTGTATTGGGCATTTGAAGGAGGTGAGAGTATGCCATTTGGAAGAGGTTTTGGATTCAGGGGACGGTCTGCGGGCTGGCCTTATGTAGGCCTTGGAAGAGGAGGATTACCCAGATGCTGGGCATATGGTGCCTATTGGGATGCATCCTATGCGGACCCAGGTTGGTTTGGTGCTTATCCCTATCCCTCCCCCTCCCCCTGGTATTGGAGACCTTATGGAGTGAATGACCCTTACTACTCCCAGCCTTATCCCGGATATCCACAAACAGGGGGCTCATGGGAAAGCCCTTATGGATTTCCCCCTTCTGAATCTCCGATGATGACCCCGGGAGGAGAAACAGAGTGGTTGAGGAGGCAAGCCGAGTCAATCAAGGAGGAAATCAATCAGATCAAAAACAGAATTTCAGAGTTAAAAAAGGAATAATTCAAGACAAGGAGGAAGTTATGAAAATCGTTGTAACATCGACGGGACCGGATTTGGATTCACCCGTCGATCCTCGATTCGGCCGATGCCAGTATTTCGTCTTCATCGACCCTGATTCCCTCCAATTCGAAGCCATCAAAAATGAGAATGTGATGGCTTCAGGAGGCGCGGGAATTCAGTCTGCCCAGTTTGTGTCCCAAAAGGGTGCCGAAGCAGTGATCACAGGAAATCTGGGGCCTAATGCCTCTGCTGCTTTCAGTGCCGCGGGCATGCGGGTCTTTTTGGGCGCCACCGGAACTGTTCGAGAAGCCATTCAGATGTTTAAAAATGGACAGCTCCAAGAAGGCTTTGGCCCCTCTGTGCAGGCCCATTTCGGGATGGGACAGCAGACAGGATTTGGGCCTTCACCTGGTTTTGGCCCTGGAATGGGTAGAGGTATGGGAATGGGTATGGGTATGGGTATGGGGATGGGCATGGGTCGAGGTATGGGGATGGGCAGAGGTATGGGACGAGGTATGGGAATGATGGGTCCAGCCCCTGCTCCCTCTCAGACGATGAGTAAAGAGCAGGAAATTCAGATGTTAAAGGAGCAAACCAAGGTCCTGCAGGGGCAGTTAGAGATGATCGAGCAGAGAATAAAGGAACTGGATAAAAAGGAAACCTGACCGAGGCAGGCTTGAGATCCCATGAAAGGAGATGATGAGTATGCCAAGAGGTGACGGAACAGGCCCACCTTGGGGGAGCGGCCCTGGCACCGGAAGAGGTGTCGGAATGGGTGGGTCAAGAAGGGGGAGAATGGATGGCTCCAGAGCAGGTGCTGGCCCCGGAGGAGAATGTATCTGCCCTCAATGCGGCAATGTCGTTCGCCACGAAGCCGGAATCCCCTGCTCCTACAAGATCTGTCCAAAATGCGGCGTCAAGATGGTGAGAAAATAGCTAAGGGAAGATTGTGGAGAGATGATTAATTTTTCTTGGGAGAACCCTTCATTCGAAAAAAAGCTGATTGGAGATATCGTCAAAGAATATCCAGAGGCATCTGAAGTCATGAAAAGGTATTTCGGTGAGGAGTGCATGGAAAGGCCAAGCTTCAAAATCAAGACACTCGAGCTTGCCTGTATTCTATTTGGTGTTGACCAGAATCGTCTAATTCAGGAATTTGAGAAAATGCGAAATTGATTAATATGAGTAAGAAACTGGGCGAATCAGTAATTCTGATCAAAGGTGCCGGTGAGATGGCGACAGGGATTGCCCATCGACTGACCTCCTGCCACTTTAAGATCTGCCTGACAGAAGTCTCAAAACCTCAAGCCGTAAGAAGGGAGGTCGCTTTCTCTGAAGCAGTCTTCGATGAGGAAAAAGAAGTCGAGGGGATTGTCGCAAAATTGGTCCAATTACCGGAGCAGATTTCAGATACATGGAATGAGGGAAAAATTCCTCTTCTAATAGACCCGGAGGCAAAGGTAAGAGATTTTTTAAAGCCCGATGTTCTTATTGATGGAATATTGGCCAAGAAGAATTTGGGAACAAAGATGACGGATGCGCACCTTGTTATTGGACTTGGTCCAGGATTTATCGCCGGAGAAGACGTTCATGTCGTCATTGAAACAAACCGGGGACACAATCTAGGGAGAATTATAACGGAAGGAGAAGCGGAGCCAAATACAGGTATTCCTGGCGCCATCGCAGGCTACACTGAGGAAAGGGTGATCCGTGCCCCTGCCAGTGGAACATTCAGGACATTTAAGAAGATTGGAGATGGTGTGAAGGCAAACGAAAAGGTAGGCATCGTTGGAAGTGCAGCGGTGAGATCCAGAATTGCAGGAGTTATACGAGGTTTACTTCGTGACGAAACTGAGGTCTGGAAGGGAATGAAATTGGGTGATGTCGATCCGAGAGGGATCAAGACACATTGTCATACGATCTCAGACAAAGCCAGGACAGTTTCTGGCGGAGTACTACAGGCCATATTGGAACACTGGAGTGAATAGATTTTCAGTCCCATTAAAATATATTTTTGGCCCAGTTCCTTCAAGGAGACTGGGAAGATCTCTGGGAATTGACCTTGTCCCATATAAAACGTGCACTTTCGACTGCATCTATTGTGACCTGGGTAGGACCACTTTTAAAACAACCTCTCGAAAGTCCTATGTGTCTCCTGAAGAGATACGGGGGGAATTGGAACCTACTTTATCTACCTTAGAAAAGAAACCGGATTATATCACTCTCTCTGGTTCGGGGGAGCCCACATTGAATCAAAATATTGGAGATATCATTCACACCATCAAGAATTTGGTGTCTATCCCTTTGGCGATTCTAACGAACGGCTCTCTGCTCTTCGTCGAAGAAGTAAGGAAAGAATTGCTGGAGGCAGATGTGGTTCTACCTTCCCTTGACGCCGTCAACGAGTTGACTTTCCAGTGTGTGAACAGACCTCATCCATCGCTAAGAATAGGAGAAATGATTGCAGGTCTTATTCAATTCCGAAAACAATATTTAGGCCAGATCTGGCTTGAAGTTCTCTTTTGCAGAGGGATAAACGACGATAGAACGGAGATTGAAAAACTCAAAGGGATCATCGAAAGAATCGAGCCCGATAGGGTTCAATTAAATACACCGGTCAGACCCCCCGCTGAAGAATTCGCTTATCCCTTAACCTCGACTCAGCTTGAAGAAATAAGAGAAAAATTGGGAAATAAGGCGGAGATTATCTCCGACTTTGCTGCCCCCTTGGGAGAAGAATTTGACTCCGTCAAAGATACAGAAATCCTTAACTTGATAAAGAGAAGACCTTGCACAACGGAAGATATTTCCAGAGCTCTTGGACTCCGCATAGACGAGGTTGTGAAACATTTAGATCATCTAAGAAAAGCTGGGAACATCCGATATCGAATGTTTGAACACCGTTGTTATTTTGAGTTTTCCCCGACCAACTAAAATGAAACCAAATGTGACTAAAAAGCAAAACGAATCTCAGAGGAATGATATTGACTTGGTTCAAAGGATCCTGGACGACATGTTCATTCTCTTGTCTTTTGACAAACAGGCCTGTGACAGGATCGGACTCACCAAAATAACCCCCGTGATCGGCAAAATGCCAGGGTGGTATCTCTGGACAAAGGATCGAAAAGGGGCTTATTACTTACGGCTTATCGATACTGAACCCACGGAAACAAAAGCGGACAGAACGCGTCCTTCCCAAAACAAAAGGTTCGCTTGGGTTGTATCTGACTTCATATTGCGATATTATCCCTCTCCTGACGAACCCTTATTTGAAGAGTATACCTTTGTCGAAAGACAAGTCCGTCTCGGCCCCTGTTTTGATCACACGGGAATCCCTTTTCGTCCGGAGATGATGCATTAATTGTTAGAGGACACTGGCCACTTTCGTATGAGGGAAAGGCAAAGAGAGGACTGGAGTTAACACCCTATGATCATTTCTATAGCGAGTGGAAAAGGGGGAACGGGCAAGACCACCGTCGCAGTCAATCTGGCCCTTTCTCTTCCAAGAGATAATGTCCAATTGATTGATTGCGATGTAGAGGAACCAAACACCCACCTTTTTCTAAACCCCACCCTACAACAGGTGACCTCTGTGGGAATTCCGGTCCCCCGAATTGATGAATCGAAATGCACTTACTGTGGTAAATGTGCCCAGGTGTGCGAATATCATGCCATTGCTGTCATCTTGAAAAATGTTTTGGTCTTTGATGAACTCTGTCATGGCTGTGGCGCTTGCTCTTATCTTTGTCCTGAGAAGGCCATTTTCGAAGTAAACAGGGAAATTGGAATCCTCCAAGAAGGTGGGGCGAATGGAATTCCCTTTGTTAATGGAGTGTTGAACGTTGGCGAACCAATGGCTTCTCCTCTCATACGAACTGTCAAAGAAAAGATTCGAAAGGATAAGATCGTCATGCTCGATGCCCCTCCGGGAACAGCCTGCCCGGTTATTGAAACTGTTAAAGGGAGCGATTTCTGTTTGCTCGTTACGGAGCCAACCCCTTTCGGATTGAATGATTTGGAGTTAGCCGTCGGTATGTTGGAAAAGCTGAGCATTCCGAAGGGAGTGTTAGTCAATAAGTCAGATATTGGCGATCGAAAAGTGTGGGATTACTGTAGATCAAAAGAAATTCCTGTTTTGATGGAAATTCCAGTGGACCGTGAAATAGCGGAGTCCTATTCCAAGGGAATTCCCATCGTCTTTCAGAAGCCTTCTTATGTCCAGAAATTTCAAGATTTATTTGAGAAAGTGGAGGAGGTCTATGAATCAACTCGAAGAAGGACAAGAACTGAGTGACGAGGTCGGTTACCTGGTATATAACGAAACGCTAATCGACCATTTTATGCATCCCAGGAACGTCGGGGAGATCGAGAATCCTGATGCGATCGCGGTCGTAGGCGATCCAACCTGCGGGGATTTCATCAGAGTGTATCTCAAGGTGGAAGACGGGAAAATATCCGCTTTCAAATTTTTAACCCAGGGATGTCCCGGGGCCATTTCTACATCAAGTATTGCTACAGAACTTGCTATCGGGAAAAGTCTCGACCAGGCGCTCAAACTGACGGATAACGATGTGATCGAGGCGGCGGGCGGCATTCCTGCAAGAAAGGCCCATTGTTCCCTTCTCGCTATAAGGGGATTGCATCAAGCGATTTTGGATTATCAGAAGAAATAGACCGAAGGAAAAAGATGAAGCGGATATTGATCGGTCAGATGATTACTGCACTAGTTTTGATGGGTTTTGGATTGGGTGGGATTTCCTATAGTCAGGAGATCAAGAAAGAGAGCTGTTTCTTCCTTTCCAGTCTCCACTATACGGCAAAGGGAATGGGATATTGGTATGACAAGGCCAATGGAGGTTTAGAAATCATATCCGGTGTCCCTTATTCCAACCTCGGCTGCAAGAATTGCCATGTCTCAGGATGCGATCGCTGCCATAAAGTGGAAAAGGACAAGAAGCCAGCCTATTCGACCAAAGCGGCGAAGAACCAAGCGATGTGTCTGGCATGCCATGCCCGGGAGAAAGCCATCGCGGGTATTGATAAGGCACAAAAGCAGGAGGATGTCCATCTCGCTAAAGGGATGAAATGTATAGATTGTCACTCATCAAGGGAGATGCACGGCGATGGAGTCGAATATATATCTATGAAACAGCCTGGCGCCATGGATACCAAGTGTGAGAAATGTCATCCATCTGTCAAACCAACCGAATCTCATACAGCTCACGGGGACAAAGTGGATTGCAAAGGATGTCATGTGCGCCATGTGGTTAGCTGTACTAATTGTCACTTTGACACCCTCGTTAAAGAGGGAAAGCGTGTGGCTATTCCTGTGTCCGGGTGGGTGTTTCTCATGAATTACGGAGGAAAAGTGACTTCGGCAAGCATGCAGACCTTTGTGGTTGGCGCGGATAAAACATTCTTCATGTTCGCTCCACATATGAGCCACTCGGTGATGAAAGAAGGCAGGAAATGTGAT
>SMTZ1_10003952_pt1 | contig 18789 bp, 12 predicted proteins | sample DeeMarSWOR136_30_FD_25667 | JGI IMG/M metagenome (IMG submission 25667)
GAAAGTGCCGACCTGGGGCTTCGCGAGCTCGCCACTGGCGATGGACGACATGGTCATCGTCTCTGCGGCTGGCTCACTCATCGCTTATGACCTCAGCACCGGTGAACCACGCTGGATCAAGACGGTCGGCGGCGATTGCTATAGTTCGCCTCATTTGGTGCAAATCGACGGCATCAAACAAATCCTGCTCCAAAATGAAGCTGGTACCAGCAGCTTCATGCCGGCAGACGGCTCGCTACTCTGGGAGCACTCGTGGCAGGGACATCCGATCGTACAGCCGACCCAGATCGCGGACAGGGACATCCTGATCAGCGCCGATGAAAAAACCGGCATACGCCGGATTGCGGTTGCTCATGGAACTGACGGATGGACCGTCTCAGAGCGCTGGACTTCTGCCCGAATAAAGCCCTACTTCAACGACTCGGTCATTCACAATGGCCATGTGTATGGCTTCGACGGCCCAAGGCTCGCCTGCATTGACATTGAGGATGGAACTCGCAAGTGGAAAGGCGGACGCTACGGTCGCGGTCAGTTCGTCCTATTGGCTGACCAGGACTTACTGCTGGTGCTATCGGAGAAGGGTGAGCTGGCGTTGGTCAATGCGATACCCGACCAGTTCACAGAGCTCGCGCAGTTCCCGGCGATCAAGGGCAAGACCTGGAACCATCCAGTGCTGGTCGAAGATATTCTGCTGGTTCGTAATGACCAGGAAATGGCAGCGTTCCGCCTGTCCCTTGCAGGCGGTTGAGAAGAGGCGCCTTCGTGGTCATCGAGTCTGTGATTTCTGCAAGCCTCCCATTATAAGAATTTGTAACCTTATTCTATGGATTGATTTTTATTTAAAACAAATAGGAGATATCATCATGAAAGTAAAAATTAATACGCTCGCATTTATTACTACAATCGTATTTCTGATCCTCTTTATTGCCAATTTTTCATTCAGCCAGGAGGCAGAAACTGAAAAGAAAAATGAAGAAGTCAGGGGTTATGTAATGCTTGGCGGAAGCAAGCTGGACATTGATGCTTTGAATGATAGATTAGTAAGCAAAGCCAGCGCTTCATTTTCAGACGAATTTTTTTCTATTGGTGGCGGATTTCTTCGCAAAAAAAATAGCAACTGGTTATTGGGCGTAGAAGGACATTTGCTTTTGGTTGAAGAACAAGATTATAGAATGCAAGATGTAAGTCATAAGGCATCACTTATAGCCGCTTATGGTTTCTTTGACATTGGGTATGCTGTTGTTTCTTCGGGGGACTTAAACATTTACCCACTCATCGGTTTTGGCGGAGGCGGTATGTGGTTACAGATAGGAAAAAATAATTTTGATGATATCCTTGAAGATCCGGTACGAAACGCCAACCTGACTGGAGGCATATTCATGTTTAACTTTGCCCTCGGCTCTGATTATCTTATAAAAGTGAAAGAATATGAGAAAAATAAAGGTGGTATTGTATTCGGATTTCGAGCCGGTTATACCTATACACCATGGAACGGCGCGTGGTGGACAGATAACATTAGCATTAAAGGTGGGCCTAAAATAGGAATGACCGGACCGTACATCCGTTTTATGATTGGTTTTGGTGGAAAGGGTGAGTGGTGGAAAGAGGAGAAAAAATAATGAATACAAGCAAGAAAACCGCAAGAATTGTGGGAGCATTGTTTCTAACGGTCAATATTGTGTTTCTGGTTGGTGCTCTATCTATCGAATCTATCCGCAGTTCACCAGATTATCTTGTTATTGTTTCCGCAAAAAGAACTTAGGTGGTTTTAGGAGTGCTCCTCGAGCTCATGAACGGCATTGCTTATATTGGTATTGCTGTGTTGATGTTTCCCATCCTGAGACAACAAAATGTAAGCCTTGCTCTGGGATATTTTGGTTTCAGGATTATTGAGTTCGCAATGCAAATCGCGAGTGACATCAGCCCGCTATCATTATTGACATTGAGCGAACGATTTGTAAGCGAAGGAGCTCCGGAAGCGTCCTCATTTAAAAATTTAGGCGCTCTATTGTTAGCAGAACGCCATTCAGCCTTTCTGATGGTTATGCTCACATTTGGCCTGGGTGCTCTGTTGTTCTATTACTTGTTATATCAATCAAAGCTCATGCCACGATTCATATCAATTTGGGGGCTTATAGCAGCCACGGTGGTGTTGGCTGATTTAATTTTAAATATGCTCGGCCTCAACCCGGGACAATTTTTAGGTGTTCCAATGCTCTTAAACGAATTGTTTCTTGGAGCATGGCTGATAGTCAAAGGATTCAATCAACCTGCAAACGCTTCCGGATTTGCCAAAACAGATATGGACGAAGGTTAATAGGTGCTTGAACGAAAACAAACCTTTGTGTCATTTCGACCGAAGGGAGAAATCTGTAAGTTCAATGTTTGTGGAAAAACAGATTCCTCACTTCGTTCGGAATGACACTCTTACTACAAATTTAATAGTTTTCGTTCAGCCACTAATTAAACAAATCTTAAACAATAAGGAAATTACTCAAATGAAAGCAATTGTTTACACAAAATACGGACCACCGGAAGTTCTTCAGGTCAAAGAGATAGAAAAGCCCGTTCCAAAAGACAATGAAATACTGGTAAAGGTCCATGCGACCACAGTAAATTACGGTGACATTACAGCTCGAAATTTTAAGAATATAGCCTCCCGTGAATTCAACATGCCGATGCCCCTGTGGCTCCCGTCGCGAATCATGTTCGGTTTCAGCACGCCAAAAAAGAAAATATTGGGCAGTGAGTTTGCCGGTGAAGTTGAAGCAGTGGGTAAAAAGGTAAAACGATTTAAACCAGGTGATCCGGTTTTTGGCTATCGCGGTCAAAACATGGGTGCCTATGCCGAGTATTTATGCACACCCGAAAATGGGAGTGTGGCAATCAAGCCGGCCAATATGAGCTATGAGGAAGCTGCCGCAGTTCCTTATGGAGCGCTCATGGCGTTGAATCTCCTGAGAAAAGTAAATATCCAGAGAGGACAAAAAGTACTTATCAATGGCGCTTCTGGAGGCATCGGTTCCGCCGCGGTACAGCTTGTCAGGTATTATGGAGCGGAAGTGACCGGGGTATGTAGTACACCGAGATTGGAATTTGTTAAATCCCTGGGAGCCAATAAGGTGCTTGATTACACCAAAGAGGATTTTACGCAAAACGGTGAGACCTATGATCTTATTTTTGACATATTGGGCAGGAGTTCGTTTTCACGTTGCAAAAGCTCGTTAAACCAAAACGGACGCTATCTTTTAGCTAGCTTTAAGATGGGAAAGCTTTTTCAAATGCAAATATTTGACAACAAAAAAGTAATCTGTGCGTTAGCACAGGAAAAGCCGGGAGACCTAATTTTCATCAAAGAACTGATTGAGGCGGGAAAGATAAAATCGGTTATCGATAAAACCTTTCCGATGGACCAGGCTGCCGAGGCTCACCGCTGTGTCGAAGCAGGACACAAAAAGGGGCATGTGGTTATAAAAATGGCATACAACCTGAATTTCTAAATAAGAATTCAGAAAATTTCAAGCACCAAATAATAACATCCAAATAAACAACAATTACCAAAATATATTTAAAATATTTGAACGAGATTATACAGAACATTTTACTGTTTTCGAAGAAAAGGTCACCGTAAAAAGCTCGGATCAACTCCACAGCGGTTGTGTGCAATCTCCTGACGATGTGGTTGCCAGCTATCGTGATAAAAATAGCAAAATCAGTAAAGGTCAGGCGATTAATGTGACCGAAACCGCTCATCCTGACAACCCGATACATTTGGTGACTGACGTGGCGGTCAATCCCAATAATATCAATGACAGCGATGGTCTGGGTGAACGGTTAGACAGAATCAAACAGAAGACACCCGATCTGGATGAGCTTCATTTTGATGGTGGCTATGGCAGTTCCGACAATGATGAGAAGTTCGTTGAATATAGCATCTCACCGATTCAAACCGTTGTAAGAGGGAGACAATCCGCTGTGAATATTGAAATTGAGCAGGTATCAGAAAATGAAAAGGCGCTTGTCTTTTTTATTTTCAAAATTGTCAATGAACGAGTGAATTTTATGAATACATACTTAAATTTTCATTAATTCCAACATAACAAGGTAAAAGGTTTTCAATCATTTATCTGGATCATGGCAAAATTGCTTTTATGGCATCTTTAACAGAATTTTAAGATATTTCTCTGGCTCATTTTCCAGCAACTCAAACGCCTTCTGGGCTTCACTGGCTGGCATTTCCGCCGAAATCAATACATCAGGTTTGAGATGTCCCTGGTTCAAATGATAGATAGTTTCGCTGAATTCGCCGTGACTTACTCGGGATGCCACTATTTTCCCCTCTTTCCAGATTAGCTCTTTCATCACCAGCGGTGTTGGCTCATCTGCCAATCCCAGCACGCAAACAGTCCCTGCACCACGGATGCTTTGAATACAGCCCCTTACAGGATGCGGGCGATCAGGTAGTAGCTGGGCATGTCCCACAGTTTCGAAAGCGATGTCAACACCTCTGCCATTAGTATATTTATAGATTAATACCATAGGATCATCATTTTTCGAATTAATGCCAATAACGTTTGGAAAATTTTTAGTTGCGATTTTCAAGCGTTTGTCCAGAATATCGATCATAAAAATGGTATTATCTGTCATTGTTCGTGCTGCTTGCAAAATGCAATGCCCAATCCTTCCTGCACCCCAGATGACAACAGTTTCATTTTTCTTCAGTGCTGCCCGGTTACAGGCATGAAAACCAACGGACAGCACTTCTATTAATGCGGCATGTTTCTGAGCGATGTCTGATTCTAATTTGTAAATCATATTCTCATGAGCTGAAACGAACTCGCCGAAGCCACCATCCATATCAACACCGAGCAGTTTTAATGATGAGCAGGCAGGATAGTGCCCCAACTGACAGGCAGGACATTTACCGCACCAGATAATCGGGTCAACTGTTACGCTGTCACCTACTTTAAATTTTGTTACTTCTTTACCGACAGAGGCAATCGTTCCGGCAAATTCGTGTCCTGGAATAAATGGCGGATTTGTTCTCGGATAAAAATCACCATTAAAAATATGCATATCCGAACCGCAGATACTGGCATAGCCGACCCTGATCAAAACATCTGAGTTGCCAAATTCAGGCGTGGGTTTCTCCTGCCAAACGATATTTCTATAGTCAGTCAACACTGCTGCTTTCATATAAAAATAATACTGTTTCTTTCTATTATTTTTCAAAGATTACTACTCTCAACTAAAAAAACTACCTCGCAGCTTCTCACCGCGAGGTAGCCCATACTATAAAACAAATCCCAAAAGTTGTTTATTCTCACCCCCTAAAAATTTTATCTAAAATTCTAAACTAACACTATATAGGTGAACGGGATTAAATACGCCAAAATCCATGTATGAGTAATCAAAATAAAAAGTGGTTGTTCCCATTATTTTATAATGGATGCCACCGCCAAAACTGAGACCCTGCTCAGAATCTTTCGCAAATAGTTCTTTATACCCTGCCCTTAACGAAAATATATTATAAAAGACATACTCACCGCCAATGTTAATATATTCTACATCATCACTTGGGTGAAGCGCGTCCATGGATAAAATCAAATTACTATTACTTAATCCCTTGAGCACATCCATTGAAACACCAACGCGAAACATCAACGGTAAATCAAAATAATCGGCCAGTAATCTGGCATTAATATTGGGATTATTGCCGTAAGTACGTGGAGCAATGTCATGCTGTACCTGCAAGTCACGTCCGTCCAATTGCATCTTTGTTCCATAATTAGAAATACTCATTCCGAGCGTTAAGCCATGAAAATTTGTGTCAAAAAGAGCGCCGACATCAAAAGCGAAACCATAAGCATTACTGTGATACACTCTTTCATTAATATATTTTACGTTAAATCCTATCGAAAATTGGGTCGTTAGATAACGTGCATAACTTAAGCCGATGGCATAGCTTCCGGCGTCGAAAAACTCACCGGTCCCGTCTGGTTGAAAAATAGTTGTTCTTTCAATTTGATCCATGGTAAGAAAGGTGGTATTTATTCCAATGTTACCAAAATTACCAAGCGCCAAAACTGCGCCGGCATAGTGAAATGATAGATCAGCAATCCATTTGGTATTACAAAATGTTGCTTGAAAATTATTCAGCCGGGCAATTCCGGCAGGATTCCAATACATTGCGGTTGCGTCGTCTGCAACCGATACATAAGCACCACCCATGCCAGTTCCCCTGGGACCAACATCGATTGCTAAAAAGCCCGCGGCAGTCGTGCCAGATTTTATTACACCCTGGGTATGAGCCTGCGTATTAAATACAAGCAGCAATCCTGCAATTAATAGAATATATTTTCTCATTTTCATTACTCCATTTTTTAGTTGTGCTCAAATCGAATTGATATTAGACTGATTCCATCCGCCAGATGGCAATTGGCGTCAACTTAAGGGTTAATTTCGTATTCCAAAGATTTACCGACTAATTATTGACAAGAACTTAAACGCAGAGATCGCTAAGAAGGCGCCAAGTTCGCAAAGAAATTAATTAAAATCTTAATCACTCTGCGCTCTTTGCGTCTGCTTTGCGTTCTTTGCGTTTAAAAAAGCTTAAGTTGCCGCACATGGCCAGATGACGGATAGAATCAGTTCTGTTTTAAAATTAAGTCACTTTGATTTTATTTTATAAGGGCTTGGGCAAGTAAATCCATAAAATATGTTTTGCCCCAGAAATTCTCATCTATTTAATAACAATAAATTTTCCAGTTTTTTCACCAATACCGTCCGCCTGGACGTGATAAATATATATTCCGTAAGATATTTCTAAATTATCTCTGGATAACATGTTCCATATTTCGGTACCATCTTCAATCGCAGCATCATGTTCAATGGTATCAACTAATTGACCTCTCACATTGAATATTTTGATGGTACATTTTGCCGGTAAATGAGTGAAATGGATCTCTCTATCTCCACGTCCATTGGCATAAGGATTATGGGGTTCCCAGGCGTTGGTAACAATATAGGGATTGGGAACAACCCGGATTTTTTCCAGATCAGTTTTGGCTAGTTCCTGATTTATTCTTGAAGCAAGAGTTGTGAATTCAAACGTATCGTGAGAAAGAAATGGTTTATTCAGTTTAAGCGTTAAAACGTCTCCCGGTCCGGGCACAATAGTATCCGTTTGAGAGGGAGATGAAATATAAAATTTAACCAGCCAACTGGCAACAATTGAATCGGGATCGGTATGATTTGGATCAGCTAAGAAAATGATTTCATCGGATTGACGTCTTCGGAGATTAAATGTAAATTTACCCGAATCCTCTGGAGTAGCGACATGGCGCTCCCTAAAAGCGAAATCAACTTTTTCGTTGGTCATGGTATTCATAACCGTAAAGTTGACTGGAACTGCCGGAAGTTCTGTATTACCCCGGTAATAAACTTTCGAGGTATCAATGCCTACATCACTAAAGATGAATTCAAAGTCACCGGGAATCAATTCAATGGGTCGACTACTGGGGGTCGGGGTATATCGACTGAAATCGTAATCAGGAATCCCTGGATTATTCCACGCAGAGCTATCCGGATTAATATTTAACTCATCAGGATTGCCCGAGAATGATAACTGAAAACCATCAACGATTGGTAATCCATCAGGGCTTGCTGCTGCTAATGGACTATCTGCTAGTAAGGTGTCATTGGTGGTTATATCAATTAGCGTAAAACTTGATGTTGCATCTAATAGTTGCGAGGATAATGTGTCTTTGAAAGCAACTCGATAGGTATGATTATCCTTTATCGCTTCAGGATAATAAATTTTATAATGAACTGCTCCCTGGGCCGTATTCTGCGGTCCGCTAAAGATCCCTGAATCTTTAAAGTCTGCCGCGACAAATCCCGCAGCAGGCGCTTCCGGTCTAACGACCACAACATTCGATCCGGTTTCATATTCGCCGGTTGATTTACGAGCGACATATTTGGTACATTCTGATGGATCAATTCCTAAAGATGGATCCCCGTGATCATAAGAGGTTACGGCATAAAAATATCTATATCCATTAACGACGGTGGTGTCTACCCAATAATGTCTAAGTCCTGAATTGTTGCCCAAATAAAATTGCACCCCCTGGGTGGGTACGACATCGACTAAACCGTAATAGTCATTTTCCAGGTCAAACTGGGCGATTGGCTCACGGAACACAACGCCGCCATAACTATTGGTAATGGCAGTCGCGTCATTAAAACCGGCATCTGTGGAACGATAAATTCGGTATCCCTCGAAATCCCTGCCGTTATTTTCCCGATCGCCGATAGGATCAATAGAAGATTCTGCAAAATCATCCCAGAATAGTGTTACCTTTTTATCACCAGCAACAGCCCTGACAGTTGGGATAAAAGGAGCTTTAGCAAAATTATAATTTAGATTATAAGCCTCGGCAATGAATTGTTTATTTCTGAGCAAATCGCTTGTCTCCTGGCCATCATCAGATTCAGCACATATATATGCCACTGAAAACCGCTCAATTTGTCCCGGCACCAATGGAAAATATCCAGAACCATAGACCAATTCAACATTACCGATGTCCCTCTCAGTCATGAATCTACCCGGGGTCATCCCCTGCCAGAAGGTAAGATCATCATCCTGGCGATATGAAGTCCACTCGTATAACCAGAAACTGGTTAATCCTAACATATCACTTTCATCGATATCAGTTTGATCGAAATGTGGTTCTCCCGGGCTGGGCTGTCCATCTCCTTCGCCCTCATCAGGTCCGGGATAGCCTCTGGAACCGGGAGCCAGTCCATCCTTACCGGTATCATCAAATAAGGGATCCCAGTCATTATCATTATCAATTCCGTCATCGCGACGTTCATCGATTAGCGGATTCTCCAGCCCGAGCCCATTAATATAATCAATACATTTGTAACCGACATAAAGATATTGAATTATACCAGTCTCGTCTTCCGCTCCCCTGCTTTCATCAATCAAACCATTGAGATTATCATCAAACAGGTTATCGCCAATTTCTGATTGTCCGTTATAATCTAAAACTTTTCCATCCCAAAACTTATTGAAATTTCCAATGATCCTTCCTTTGAACTTAACTTCCAGGGTATCTTGAAGGCTTTTGCCCGCTGCCTCGAGGGCAGCCCTTAATGTGGTAACCCTACGGTCAAAATTTTCATAATTAATTAATACAATCGGATCATCGAGATTTAGCGTTTTTGTTTCAAACATAGCTCTTGAAATGGTTGGCGCTGAGCCGGGTGCATCATTATCGTTATCAATCCCATCATAAGGATTGCCCGGGCTCTCCAGAAAAGCACAGCCAAATAGTCCGGTCCCTTCTGGTCCCCAGTCGGAAGCGCCCTGATTATCATTATCATAGGTCCAGGCAAGATCGTGAGATCGATCATATCTGCCACCGTCATCACCCTGGGCGTCAGAACTGCTGTTTGTTTCTCCCATGTTATTGCCAATTTTATAACCAAACACCATTTTATTGTGCTGATAGGTACCGATATTTTCTAAATCGAACAGACAAAAAAGCGCATCTTCCACGGCTGCTTTTGCCCATTGCAATCCTCTCACATACATCCTTATCCCTAACCCGCCCCGGTTTAAGTCTGTCGAATCTGGACGAAAATCAGGAAAATTACGTTTGGCGTAATCATCAGCAACAAAATAACTTTCTTCATCGGCATTAAATACATCTCTTCCAAAATACCCATTCCAGGAACCTGCCCAGCCATCAGCAGAGTATCGTGGATTGTTTGGATCGGCAATATCGGGCCAGAACGGGGGCCAGGAGTTTGGCCATTCGGCCGCACCTTTTGCCATAGCAATTCTATCTCCATCCGGATTCGCAAAGCCAGGAAGTGGCAAAAAAGTCCACCATTCCCCGGTTGTTGGGTCCCGATGCCCGGTGGAGTTTCCCTCCATTGCAGCCTTGACGGTGCTGGTCATATATTGCCATACTCCCTTACTATCAATTGCTTCAGCTCCTACATAAGTATCGCCATCACGCAAATAGTAGTGAGCGGAGTTAATTGGCCATTCGCCGGCGATCTCACCGGGTCGGGTGCGGGGGCTACCTCCCCAGGTACCATCATTAAAAAAAGTGGTTCGAAATTTATTCCCGGAGTGTTCACCCATCCGGTATTCCCTATCATCTCCACGCCGCCCATTCATTTGGGCTTCCAGATCTGACGTAGAAAGCCCAATAATTAATATCATCCCTAAAATGGAAGGTAAAATTCTTTTCATGCTATTATCTCCTTAAAATTTTAAAAGCCTAATAATAATCCAACATGAACCTGGCGCGGGGCAGTATACCAACCCTGTTGATTAACATAATCTTCAACGGTACTGATTCTTGCCGAATTGTAGGGTAATCTCGATGGATCCGCATTGGTCGTATATTCAGCCGTTCCGGTATCCTGATATACATTGGTTTCATCTCTCAGGTCAAGCAGGTTGTACACATTGATAAAAAATTCGAGTTTCAGGTCTGAAAAGATGTTGAATGATCTATTAATTGTCAGGTCAATATTTCGCTGCGTCGGTCGCCGGGCGCTGTTGACTGTTAGCCCGGTAACAGCGGATGCACCCACAGTTTCAGACTGCGGATAAGCTGGTGTATAGGGTCGTCCGCTCCAATACCGTCCGACCAAAGAAAATGTCCAATCTGATATATCGTAAATGATTTGTGTATTGAAGGTATGCCGTTGATCCCAATTCATCGGAACAAGGGCTAAAATCGGTGCCTGATTTCTCAGCCCGGCATTGTAGGCATCCTGCGGACTGGAATAGGTGCCTTCCGCGGATTGGAAAGTATAATCAGCACGAAATGAATAATTATTGGTTAGCCGTTTTTCAACCTTCAAAGTGATTCCTTTTACATTTGAATAATCTTTATTTTCAAATACTGAATAGCTGACGGCTGTTTTTGCGGTTAAAATTGTAGGACTGGTTCCGACCCAATCACGAACATCTCTATAAAACAGTGTCACATCAATCCCAACATCATCAGTAAGCTGCTGCTGCAATCCCAATTCGTACATTACCGTTTTTTGAGGCTTTAGATCCGCATTTCCTAAAACAGTGCTACCAGAGCCACTGGTAATTTTAAATTCCGGGTTGGTATACAAATATTGAAATTCCGGTATTTGAAAGAAATGACCATAAGAAAAGTGAATGACGCCTCGATCAGTAACGGGGAATGCAATACCCAGCCGCGGGCTCAACGACATTTTGGGATCAACCTTTTCATGCATAAATGCTCTTCGTTCATCAGGCGTATATTCATTCGATTCGACCTGTTCTTCAATTCCGATGGCGCCATCTCTATTCAGATCTCGATAAATATTTTCGTCTTTAAATGGAGCATATATGTTTGGATCCGACGGGTCTTTTGGCACAACGGAATTTGCATCAAAATAATCATATCGTAAACCAACATTGAGTATTATTTTATTAAATTCCACTTTGTCCTGCACATAAGCGGAAACCTCCCGCGGTTTACGATTATAATCGTTTCTGAAGATACTGCCCTTTTCAGGGATTGCCGGCTGGAATGGCGTGATCACATTGCCAGTGGCATCGGTTTTGGGGACAATCCGAAAGCCATTTAATTCAAGCTGATGAAGTCTGACTTCAGAACCAAATTTAAATTGATTGGTTTGGTTCAACTGACTGGTAAAATCAAACTTAGCAACCCAATAAGATGTGCTGCGATTGATATGAGTAACATCCATACCTCTGTTCATAAAACTATATGACGTTGGTGCATTAATGTCATCGGGATGAATATAACCATCAGGGCCATTGGAATCAGCAACATATTCATAGCTTCCGCCTCGAGCAATAATATTTTGCAGCTTTGCCTCTCCCTCTGGTGTGAACGGATCAAACACCTCAGCTTCAATCCCCGCCGCTGTGTCCGCTGTAACACTGACTAACCACTTGACTGAAGCCTCTGGATCTTCATATACATATTGTTTCGATTTTGAATGGTACCGGCTTACCCGGAGCTCATAAAATGCGGTTGGTGATAACAGATGATTTAATAAAAGCGTATGAGTAAAACCTTCACCATCAGTCTGCGGTAATCCATAAGGATTATATCGGTAGCCATGCGAGTTAAATTGCTGAAAATTGGCTTCTCCATACGGATTAAATTGGTAATCAACCGTATTAATTCGATAAAAGTTTCTCTCCCTTTTTGAATTATTCCAGAATAAATTATAGCTCATTTTTACGACCGGGCTCAACTGGTAAGTTAATTTGCCCTGCATCGAGATTGTCCTATTCGGATTCATCGCGACTAAAGAAGTGTCTCCACGAGCACCATTCGGTTTAAACCAATTGCGACCATAAAAATAGCCTTCATTGTAAAAATAACGCCCATTAGTAAAAAAACTTAATTTATTACCCAAAAAGGGCACTGGCCCACTGAGACTAAACTCTCCATTGTAGATTGGATTGAGCTTTTTCAGCGGGTAATCTCTTTCGCTGGAGACAGTTCTGGTAAGACCGGTAGTCGGGTCTTTTTCTGTTACAACACTTTTATACAGGCTGAATTTGTCATCATTACTTACATAATCACCGCCATAGACTTTTACCTGTCCCGCGTATTTTTTGCCACCTTCCTTGGTAATAATGTTAACAATACCAGACATCGCCTGTCCATACTCAGCATTGAACGTACCGCTTATCACTTGAAGTTCCTGGACGGCGGAGTTTTCAACGGTGACTCCCATTCTGCCGTCATAAATATCAGTTGCTGAAATACCATCCACCCAGTAAGCGACTTCACCCGCTCTACCACCACGAATGTGAAGCCTGCCATCTGATTCAATAACACCGGCATTCAATCGTAGCACCTCCTGTACTGCCTGGACGGGTAAACTTTCAATTTGATCAGAGCTCACGGTTGAAAGAGACGATGTCATGTCTTTGATGATAAGATTTCTTTCCGCTGTAACCACAATCGTTTCACCAAAATCCAAAACCATCGATTGCAAAGCAGCATTTATTGTTGTTGTCAAATCGATACTCACTCGAACATTTTCGAATTGCATCGGTTGATAACCTATCATTGAAACGACGATTGTATAAACCCCCGGCGGGACATTCAAAATGACGTAATTACCATCAACAGCACTGGCTGCACCCATTGTCGTCCCTTTGATAACAATATTAACACCAGCTAAAGGATCGCCTGATTCAGCATCAGTGATTTTGCCTGCAATCTTCCCGGTGGTACCTCCGAATAATGTATATTGGCCCACCAAGAATAATAGCAGTGCAAACAACAAGATTGCAATTTTCACTTTCATGCGAATTACCTCTTGGTTTGTTTTGGATTTTTATTTTTGATTTATCGTATCACCCCTAAGTCAGATTAATAAATCATTCCACATCAGAATATATAACCTCCCCCCTTGCCCCAATTCAAAGGGGGGAATCGATAAACGTCCCCCTTTGAAGGGGGATGTTTATATAATTATCTCGTTAACTTCGAAAAGTCCATGTTATTGTCATTCCGACCGAAGGGAGGAATCTGGTTAATCCACCTTGTTTTGGGAACATACAGATTCCTCACTCCGCTTCGCTCCGTTCGGAATGACAAGTTTTCGGAGTCAAATAGAGAACCGAAGGATGTTAATTTTATAATAATCAACATATCTTTTCAGAAAAATTCTTATTTTGAAAGCATAATTATCCAATACATATCAAAAAGATTTTCCCTGCTTTGCATAATCTAGATTTTCTGAAGCAATAAGAGTCGGAAAACCAGGCACAGCAATTGGATAAGGGACTCCCGACCGAATAGCTAAAAAATCAATATTGGTTAATGATATTTTACCAAATTCATTATAATTTATTTTAATTGAATGACTATATTTCTCCTGTAAATTCAGTATGTAAGATTCCCAATATTTAAGCATTCCCGGTTTATCATTTTCATTTATTATTCCCTGTTCTAACGCGGCACTAATGACATTATTCTTCTGGTTCATTGCTAAATAGGAATCCTTCCACATCTGCACAGTCTTACTAATATCCTCAAAATCCTCTAAAGATTTTTTATAAGCTTCTTGAGTTAAATAGTGATCTCTAATCATATCAACAATTGCTAATTTGAACTGCTCGGCGAAATTATTTCGGTTCAAATTTTTAGTTCTAAAAACAAGGGGATGAGAAATCAGTTCTTTTTTAAAATCGTCAACAGTCCATAACTTGTCATCAATGGTGAAAAAATGAGCATTTAAATCAATCTCTGATTTAGCGGAAGGAATTTCCGTTATTTGAAAATTTAAAGAATCATTTTCGTTATCGCTCAAATATTTTTCCATCGCCCATTCCGACAACACAGTGAACGATTGCTCGTTAAATTCAATTCTTTTCCCGTTTATCATATTTGCTTGATAGGATCGCCATAATTTTCGAGCCTTTGTTTGATGTATTTTCTCTTTTACCTCATTCCACCTTTTCTGTTGATCCTCACTACTTATTAGCGGATAATCGACCCAATTCAATACTCTCATAACGATATAATCACCGTTACTCAGCTCGATTGGACCAATCACAGTTCCCGCATCTAAAAATTTGGTGAACAAAGCTTCATGAATTGCCTCATCATCCAGGTCTTTGAAATTGACCTTACGCAAAGGGTTTTTACCTAAAATTTCCGCTACTTCTTTAAACATTTGATCGGCCAGCTCCGGCATCGAATCAAGTTTTACCTGGATTTTTTGGGCCAGTTCTTTATTATGAATGGTATAAAACTCAAGCTCATACTCTCGCGAAGAAAATCGAAAAGCATTGTTTATTTCATGAGAATCTAATTCAACTTTATTGTAGGCTACTTCAGAATAAAGCCGGTCACGCATGAGTTGCTCTTTAATACCTTTCAATCTGCCTTGAAATGCAGGACTTAATAAATCTATGTTATTCTGTTCTGCCTCCAATGCGAGAATTTTTTCAGATATTAAATTGTTAAGTGTCGTATTCTTGCTTTTAAAATTATTAGGTCTGATAGTCAATTCACTTCTTTGTAAAAACTCTTTTACTGAAATTTCTTTTTCACCAATTTTGGCAAGAATGATTTCATCCGATTGGTTTTTGGGTGAAGTGCAAGTAAGATATAAAATGGTGGGTAGTAAAAATACTATCGTTAGCAATTTCTGAAATTTAGTAAAACCCATAATTCTTTCATCTCTAATTATTATTAGAAACTAACTGATTTTCGGGCTTTGGTAGGTATGTATAATAAAAATTAAAATATTATGAATTAATCAATTCTATTTTTATTATCTTTTCAGAAAGCTATTTTAACTTTAGAAAAGAATTGCATTCTATGAAAATTAACATCAAATTTTTATATATATGAATTAATAATATTTTCAAGCATCTCCTGTCGCGCGCTCTGCAGTGTCGGAGGTTCATTATTGATAATCCATTGCTCCAGTTCCTCAAACCCGACCTGTCCCGACATAATTTTCTCACCGATACTTGATTTAAAACTGCTATATCTTTCTTCAATAAAATTACTCAATACTTTATCTTCAATTATTTTGTGAGCAATTAAGAGTCCGCGAGCAAATGTATCCATTCCGCCGATATGAGCATAGAAAAGATCCGTTGGATCATTGGAGCTACGTCTTACTTTTGCATCAAAATTGAGCCCACCCGAACCTAAACCATTTTGGTTCAAAATTATTATCATTGCCATTGTTGTGCTGTAAAGGTCAGTCGGAAATTGATCGGTATCCCAACCAAGCAACAAATCACCGCGATTGGCATCAACACTTCCTAATTTTCCGGCAGCCGATGCAACTGCCAATTCGTGTTCAAACGAATTCCCAGCAAGTGTTGCATGATTTGATTCAATGTTCAATTTGAAATGGTCGAGTAAATCGTATTTTTTCAGAAAATATAACGTGGTCGCGGCATTGGAATCATATTGATGTTTCATGGGTTCACATGGTTTAGGCTCGATGAGAAATTGACCCTTAAAACCTATCTTTTGTTTATAATCGACTGCCATGTGAAAGAACCGTGCCATCTGTTCCTGCTCTTTTTTCATATCTGTATTGATCAAGCTTTCATAACCTTCTCGTCCACCCCAGAATACATAGTTCTCCCCACCGAGTTCGTGGGTTGCATCAATGGCATTTTTTACTTGCGCTGCTGCATTTGCCATAATATGTGCATTGGGACTGGTAGCGGCACCCTGTGAATAGATTGGATTGCCAAATAAATTTGCTGTACCCCATAAAAGTTTAACTTCAAATTCTGTTTGCAGTTCTTTTGCAAATTCAACCATGCTTTCTAAATTCTTACATGACTGAGAAAAATTCTCTCCTTCTGGGGCAATGTCGCGGTCGTGAAAACAATAATAATCAACACCTAACTTATGGAAAAACTCGAAAGCTGCTTCCATTGTATTTTTGGAACGATCTAGTGGATTCGTTGCTGTTTGCCATTTCCTATTAAAAGCTGTACCGCCAAACATATCGGTGCCATCACCCATAAATGTATGCCAGTAAGCAACAGAACAACGAAGATGTGCTGCCATTGTTTTACTGCCGACTTTTTGATGTTTATTGTAATACTTAAAAGCAAGAGGATTTTTTGAATCTCTACCTTCATAAGGAATTTGTTTCTCAACCTTCGGGAAATACTTTTTTAACATATTCTCTCTCTTTTTTTATTGTGATTGGGCATTTGTGTGACTGTAAGTAGCATTTGATTTGAGAAAACTTGAATGGTTACATAAATAGTGTCTGTCTGAAAAGTATCAATTATTCTTAAAAGCTGTCATTCCGAACGAAGTGAGGAATCTGATTTTTACTAAAATATTGTACTTACAGATTTCTCCCTTCGGTCGAAATGACGCAAAGTTATTTTCCAGACAGACACTAAATAGTTATTGATATTATCTGTTCAAATTAATTTGAATCGATTTAATAATACAAAAAAATAACTAAAATGTCAAGCAAAAAAAATTGGTAGACTAATTTATTATTTTATTATTGATGAAGGGATAGTTTTGTTCCAATTGATATGAATCCGTTATTTTTTCATCGACCAATGATTTAACACCAGTTTCCAACGTATCAACAAAAAGATAGTCTGAAATGGGCAGCCCTTCACCCGGAGCATAAGCGCCAGCTAAACCTAAAATGCACCAATCCAGGTATCAGCCAATTGCATCCCCAGATCCGTCACCGATCAATCCCCTAATCGATTGAATTTAAAATATTGTTCGTTGTCTTTTCTTATGGATAAAATCAATCTGTTCAGTTTTTTTAACGAGCTGGAAATGCTAAATCATTCAAATACTTCTCAAGATTAGTAAATCCGTCTCCGTTAAAATCCTGGTTTCGATCGTCTGGATCGTTGGGATTAAGCCCATTTTCCAGTTCCCAATCGTCAGCCATACCATCGTGATCATGGTCCGTGGGTACGTCAAACGTTCTCAACTCTGGCCAATCGCCGACATTATTTTGCGAATCGATAATTCCAGAGCCAGAACCATAAAAGCCACCATACGTTGCTGTTCCAGTTCTCACTTCATTTATAATCCGCGTGTCAATCGAATCCCGTTTAGGCAGATTGGCACCGACATTGGCAAGGACTAACTGGTATGCTTGTTCAGCAGTTTGTGTCATTATCGGTGCGAAAGGAATGGGGGTATCACTTCGTATCTGTTTACGATATTTTCCCTGGACACCGCCAGCCCAGTTATCAGCGGTGATTTTGGGGAATCCAACCACGTAATTTGCTGAAATGTACCACCTGCCATTACCATCCCAGGGCTCAACAATCCGATTCTTTTTCCGAGTTGCCGGTCCATATTTGTAATAGTTAGCGATCATGTTTTGATTGCCAGATTCACCGCCGTAAGAACTATTAAACCCCCAGTTATAAATCACATTGTTTCGGAAATCAACAATTTCCTTTTCCAGTTGGTGGTGAGTCCGACTTCCATTGAAACGTGGATTGCGGCTGGCATGATGGGCTAACAGGTTATGATGAAATGAAGCGCCTTTGCCGCCCCAGATGCCACCATAACCGTGGTCACCTTTGGGATGATAGGAATGATTTAAGCTTTCACTGATCAGACACCATTGAACGGTTGAATTTTCATTATCGTAAAAAGAGGCAACTTCATCGATCCCCCAACTGAATGAGCAATGATCAATCATAATATTTCGATTGCCAATACAGGATATGGCATCGACTGGCAATTTTGATCCATCCCCCGGTCGAATGCGAACATAGCGAATAATAACATTGTCTGCAAATATAATCAGGGGGTAATTTTTGATACAAATTCCATCGCCCGGTGCGGATTGTCCAGCAATCGTAATATCGCCATTATAAATGTGAAGCTCAGACTGCAATTCAATCGTCCCTGAAATGCGAAACACCACAGTTCTGGCACTCGCGGCTTCGATAGCGGCACGAAGGCTTCCAGTTCCATTGTCGTTCAAGTTGGTTACTTCGCAAACAATTCCTCCACGACCACCAGTGGTAAATCTGCCAAAACCTTCGGCACCAGGGAAGGAGATTTGTTGAGCATGGGAGAGACAAACCATCCCTATTAACAGGACAATAATTTGTCCGGGATATTTCATAAGATTTTTCAGGGATTTATTTCGCTTAGCAATACAAAATGCTTGAAATTTTATTATGGATTTCCACTACATTACATTATTCTTTTGATTTCAGAACAAGGATTAACGATTTACGATTTTAGAAGTATTGGATTC
>SMTZ1_10002604_pt1 | contig 18777 bp, 20 predicted proteins | sample DeeMarSWOR136_30_FD_25667 | JGI IMG/M metagenome (IMG submission 25667)
ACCGGGCCGTTCCCCTCCATCGCGGTGACTCCGTCGACTACTATGAGGTCGTTCCGAATCGTCCTCGCGAGGTAGGGTAGGACCTCGTCGAGGCACCCGTGCAGCCTGTTCTTCCTCCGGCGCTGGAGGACCCCGAAGAGGTTCTTGATGGAGAGCGTGACCAGGGTGTGCCCGCAGGTCTTGATCTTGGGCAGGTTGACGAAGAGGTCGGCCTCTAGGACGGTCCTCGGGAGGCGGAGCTCGACGCCGGCCACCTCGTGGGCCTCGTAATCGTCCCCGCTGAGGTTTAGGAACTCGACGTCCAGCCCCTCGAGCAGGTTGAGGAAGCCGGAGCCCTCCATCCGCCTCTCGGCTGTGCCGGAAATGTTGTCGGACTCGACTACGGTTATCCTGCCGGCTTTCTCCCTGACCATGCCCACGACGGCCTCCAGGACCCGGAGGTCAGTGTTCACCATACCGTACGGGTTCTTGGCGTTGCAGACGTTGGGCTTGATGACGATGTGCTCGCCGCCCCCCAACCGCAGGCCCCCGATGAGGTCGACGCTCCTCCTCACGGCTTCATCGATGTCTTTACCGGCTTCCACGGCCGAGACCCTGGTCATCTCAGTTCCTCCTTGTCTATGGAAGCCCCTTGATTTAGGGGTTTCCGGTGACGACGCGAGTTAGAAACGTGGCTGTCGAGGAGCGCTATCTGTATTCCACTAGCCCTATTACGCTGCCCGAAACGGCGTCGACCTGAACATCCTTATGTCCTTCGCCCTAACGTACCACAGCAGTTGGGGGTCTTTCAGGGGCACGATCAGGGAGTCCGTGTATGGATCGTAGTAAGGCTGCCCTATGACCAGCTCTGCGGAGACTGTCTTCGAGTTGACGTATCCTTTCTTAGAGATGATGTCCGACCGCAGGTAGGCCGCCGCAGACTCCTCAGCCTCTTCCTCCGTCACCGCCGGGGTCGTTTCCAAGTCGTTGACTTCAATGAGCTTGTTCGTGTACCCCACTGGATGCAGCGTCTCGCAGTTGATCCTCACTCTGACTAATGCGTCCATCACGGGAACCCCATGATGGTACTGGTTCCACGTCACGCTGTAGCTCCCCCGCATTACGGATCCAGGTGACTTCTTCGGTGGCTTGACTTCAGGAGAGGGTAGGCTCCCGGTATCTATGTTCATCCTTTCGAGGACCTCCTCTGCGATAGCGATCAACTGGGAGTCGCATTGGACGTTATCTATTTCCCCCTTGTACCGGTGATCTGTGACCGATCTGATGATGCCCATTGAAGCGTCTATCTGAGCGTACAGGTCATACCGGCCTCCATCATAGTACCTGAGCTGCCACATTGTGCTGTCAAACTGTTCCTCTACCTTCAGAGATGTCTTGATCACACAGCTCTCGTCGATATCGGGCCATAGGGTTCTGACCAGAACATCCGCCTCATCGAGACCCACTATCTCCCCCGCATCCTCGGGTTCAATGTGATACGAGACCGGCTCAAGAGGTTCATCCTGTACATCGTTGATGAGTGAGTTAGATGAACAGACAGCCAAGATCGAGACAAGGGTGAAAGCTCCTATCAGACCGATCCGAAGATATGTCCTCTTATTACCCGTCAAGGGGAGACCACCAGGGATATGTTCAGACCATCACACACCCAAGCATCGTCCAAGGCCATGAATCGGGTCATCCAGATCGTCGTCAACCGGATCCCCCATCGCACGTGATTCTGCCGTGGAACCAGAGGATGCAATCATCTTGTCCTCCCATACCGACGTCATTATATATCGTTAAATAACAATTTAAAACCACATTTTAGAACAAAAATGACGGAAATACGTCGGTGTTCTAATGAATTAGAACAAGGGTTTCGGAAGGGAAAAGACAGCACATGTGATGAACCTAAAGTCTGGTAAATTTTTTTAGTAGGGCGCATCCTCACCTTGGCGAAGCATTCTTTAGATGATTATTCGTCTTCAAGCGGTCGAAGACATCGGCCATGACGCCCAGCATGCCGATCTCGTCCCCCACGCCGAAGAACGGGGCCTCCGAACTCTCGACCACGTTCTTGAAGTGTGCGTACTGCCTGACGAATGAGGGGTGCCTGATCCGGAGGATGTCGAGGTACTTCCCCAGGCCCTCCCTGTCGATCGTTCTGTTGCCCGCGTCGGACTCCACGGACACCCTGAAGGGGCGCTTCATGATCTCCATGCCGACCCGCCCTGTGCCGCCCTCAACGTCCACCCTGAAGGATGGGATGAGGCTCGTCCAGTTCATCGTGCAGTCCACACCGACGCCCTCGCCCGCCTCCATCCTGAGGCTCAGGTTGTCTACGACACCGTACCTCTTAGCCCAGCCCCTTGCCTCGTCGACCCTATTCACCGGGCCCGAGAACATGCTCGCAACGGACAGGATATGGGGCAGCACGTCGTAGACGATGCCGTACATCTCCTTGAGTCTGAAATCGGTCTTCGACCCGTACCCCCAGAGGTTGTTGTCGAACCGGATCCTGATCTCCTTGACCCCACCGACTTCGCCGCCCCCGATCAGCCCCCGGGCGGTCTCAACGCAGGGCGTGAGGGCGTAGTTGTGGACGGGCATGACGACGAGCCCAGAGCCCTCCTGGGCTTCCCCTATGTGGATGCAGCCCTCGACGCTGCGGGCTAGGGGCTTCTCGCAGAGCACGTGCTTCCCGGCCCTTAGGGAAGCCAGGACCATCTCCTCGTGGAACCTCGGTGGGGTGTTGACGGCCACCGCGTCCACGTCCGGGTCAGACAGCAGTTCGAGGTAGTCGGCGTAGCCCCTGACGGCTCCTGACTTCCTTTTAACCTCCTCCATGCTGGCCCGGTCGAGGTCCGCGACCGCGGCCACCGCCACCCCCTCGACCTCCTCGATCGCCTTCAGGTGAAAGAGGGTGGTGACCCTGCCGCAGCCGACGATCCCCAGCCGGAGCATTTCAACTCTCTCCTACGACTAGGGCATTAATAGTTTTCCCTTTAGGCCGTTTTCGATAAAAAGGACCCGGAATTACTCCGTCAGACGAGCTTCGCCAGCAATACGTCGCTCCATCTCTTCGGCTTCTTGAGGTTCTTCGGGACCGGGGGGTTGCTGATGTTGCAGAAGTGCTTCCAGTAGAGGTACTTCCCCACGGTCACCTCCCGCTTCAGGAGCCTGTGGAGGGCTATGTCCACGGTCCCCATCCACTTCCTCCCCAGGAAGCTCCCTGCGAAGGCCATCCCGAGCAGGTATGCACAGACGGCCATTATAGCGTTCATCCACCACTCCATCCGCCTCACCGACCTATATCTCTAGAGATATCGTATATCGCTAGTGACATAAAAACCCATCGCTGGCGTCATCAACCACGATCACTTGGGCCTCCTCCCCGAGTCCTTCTGGTTCGGGCGCCAGCCCCCCGACTGGGAGGAGATCGCGAAACGGCTCATGCACGACAGGACCCTCAGCCTCAACAAGACCGTCTGCCTGGCGGAAAGGTTCGTCCGCAACTTCGTCGATTACATTGTCGATAACGGCATTCGGATCATGGTGCACACGCCCCTCGACGAGGCCCCCTTCCAGTGAGCCCACCATGGGCCTTAATTGACGGCGGCTACCCCAGGTACTCCTTCAGGGACTCCCTGTAACCGTACCTGAAGCTGACCGCGGCGCAGAGGACGAGCTCGAACCAGTAGGTCGCCAGCCTCGTCAGGAGGGATATCGCCGAGGCGACCGAGAGGGGGACTCCCGCGAGGACGAAGGCCCCCGTTAGCCCGGCGTCGACTATGCCTAGGCCGCTCGGTATCAGGATGTTCAGCTGCTGGATGAACTCGACGACCGCGTATATGAGCACTACAACCCAGAAGTCCACCGCCACTCCCAGGGACAGGGCTACAATGTACGCGGTGAGGGCGCCGGTGGTCCAGTGGAAGGCCACCATCAGAAGGGAGAGGAAGTTCGACACGGGGTGAGACCTCAGCGTCCGGATGGCCGAATCGATCTCATCGATGACCTGGGGGAAGCCATCCTTTCCCACACTGTTGTCGGAGATGCGGTCGAAGAAACGGCGCCTGAGCCAACCGGGGCTACGTTCATAGACCCATCTTAGCAGACTGGGGCTCAGGATCGCCCCGAACAGTACGCTTGAGACGACCGCGAAGAGGACGACGAACCAGACGAGTTCCGGTCTCACCGGTATTGTCCCGCCCCTGAAGACCGTCACCATGACAGCGGCGGCCCCTATCATCGCCCCGAAGGCTATGTTGTAGTAGGCCTTGTGGACCAACACGGAGGATACTGCCTTGCCGACGTCCGAGTTTCTCTCCTTTCTCACAAGATATGCCCTGATGATCTCGGTGCCCACCGGGATGGGGATCATCCACACCACGAAGAGGCTGACGAAGGTCGCCCTCACAGCCTCCCAGAGGCCCACGCCGACCTTCAAAGCCCTCAGCAGAAGCCACCAAGAGGAGGCGAAGAAGAACAGGCCCGTATAGTTGATCAACACCGCCACGGCGAATGCCTTCACATCAAGGCGCCCGATTTCAAACAGTATCCTGAAGGGATTCGAATAGGCGAGATAAAGGACGAATATCACCAAGCCGAGAGAGGTCAACAGAAGCTCCCGACGCCTGTCCGATAAGCGCCTCATCATTCCTACCTGTAAAATTCACCGCCACAGATAAAGTCACACATACATCGAGAAAGGAACGGGCTTCTTTCAGACCAGACACGCTTTGATGACCTGAAATAGGGAAGATTTAACGCATCTTTTATTGGCGTAAGATTCATTTTTTAGAGATATATCTAAATTTTACGGGGGCCTAGTGAAATCAAGCTACCTCTCGACGTATGGTATAGCCTCGTTCGCTACTCGCTGGGGCTCAAGAGGAGGATACTCAAGGAAATGAAGCCCGACTATGTCTTCATCTGCCTGGACTCGTGCCGATACGACACATTCGAGAAAGCAGATGCACCCAACATGAAAGGCTTCGGCGAGCTGAGGAGGGCGCACAGCTTCGCCTGCTTCACCCCATCCACAATACTGGGCTACCTGATGAACTTTTCCCCCATCGGCCTCGACATGGGGAGGCTCTACCCCTACAGGAAGTGGGCCTGGCTCCCGGACGAGCTGAGGGAGGACGGCTACTCGACGGCCTTCCTGACGGCGAACGCCGCCATCCCGATGATGGACCTGGCCCTGAACGGGATCTTCAAGAGATCTTTCACGTACCACGAGGTCCTGAAGTACGAGGGCCCGACATCCGTGGAAGCTATCGTAAGAGATTCTATAGAGTTCCTGAATGGGCGTGGGCCCGTATTCCTCTTCCTGCTGCTCATGGAGACCCACACGCCGATGTTCGACGGCGAGAAGGCGAAGACGCCATACCCCATCCAACGACCCTCCTCCGTCCACGAGTTCCAGAGGCGCGCAATCGAGTTCATCGACAGAGAGCTGGAGCCGCTGCTGGCGTCCTTGAGGGAGAGGGAAAACGCCGTCGACGTCATAGTCACCTCGGACCACGGCGAGCTCCTCGGCCCGATGAAGTGGGGCCACAACCCGAGCGACCTCACGGTCTTCAAGCGGAGCATGATAGAGTATTCCGAAGCTCTATTCGAGATACCCTTCATAAGAGGAAAAATAAAATAGCAATCATATCTTATATGGATTTTATATTAAATTAAGTTACATAACAAATGTTTAGATGAAAAATAATTATAATTTGGCCTCCATAAACATCAATATAATATTTATAATAAATAATCAATAAAAAACAATGCTTTTTAGAAGGCCTCAACATATCGATGTTGAGCGATGGAAAACTCCCGATCGGATGACCTGAGCATCTCGGTCATAGTTCCTGTCAAGAACTCCACTAGGACCATCAGGGACCTACTCGACTCGCTCATGGAAATGGATTACGACGAGGACATGCTCGAGATCATCGTCGTCGACGGCCACTCTAACGACGGCACGAGGAAGATCGTCGAGGAGTACCCGGTGCTCCTGATGGACGAGGAGGGCTTCGGCGTCAACGCCGCCAGGAACACGGGGATAAAGTGGTCGAGCGGGGAGATAATCGCCTTCACGGACGGGGACTGCGTCGTCCCCCCCGACTGGGCGAGGAACATAGCGAAGAACCTCCGCGACCCGAACGTCAGCTTCGTCGGGGGCCCCGTGAGGGGGTACGACAAGGAGAGCATCCTGTCCGTCTACATGGACGAGACCTTCTTCCAGGTGAAACCTAGCTCAAGGTGGAGGAGCGAGGCGACGGACCTCTCCCTGCACCAGTTCCCGGCCGGCTGCAACATGGCCTTCAGGCGGCACGCCCTTGAGAAGGTAAACTTCTTCGATGAGAGGATAGCCTTTGGCTTCGACGACCTCGACCCCGTCGAGAAGCTGGCGAGCAGGGGTTTCAGGATAATCATGGACCCCGACGTGACCGTCCTCCACCAGCACAGGACCAGCCTCCCCGAGGTGCTGAGGCAGCATTTCAACTACGGCAGGGGTGGCGCCCTTCTGGCCATCCACAAGAGGACCAGCAAGCTCGCCAGTTGGTTCACAGCCTACCTCTTCACGTCGACCTTCGCCCTGAGCCTCATAGCCGCGCTGATCTGCTCGGGGCTGCTCCTGGGCTACGGGCTGCTGGTCCACCTGGGAATAGGGCTTCTTTTACTGGGGTTCCTGCTCCTAACGACCCTGTACGTGGAGATCGCCTTGAGCGAAAGGAGCCTCAGGAAGCTGATCCTCTACCCGGCGCTGGACTTCGTCAGGGGGCTGTGCTTCACGTCGGGGGGGCTCACCCAGCTCTTCAGGGAGCTGGCGGGAGCTGGCGCCGGGCACGGAACTTTTAAGGCTAGATCCTCCGAGATCATGGCTGAGGATGTCCCTGTCGCTGAGGCAGTTCAGGGCGGAGGACCGGTCTAGGGTAGCCGAGATCGAGGCGGCCTCCTTCCCGGATCCCTGGCCCGATAGCTTCTTCAAATACATCTGGGGGAAGGCCCCGGAGCTTTTCGTTGTTGCCGAGGAGGGCGGAGAGATCTTGGGCTACGTCGTCGGAGAGCTCAGGGAGATAATGTTCAGCGGCCTTTCCCACAGGTCGAAGATGGGCCACATACTGAACATCGCCGTCGACGTGAGCCGGAGGGGGAGGGGCGTGGGCACTAGGCTGATGACGGAGATCGAGGGGAGGTTCAGGGAAGGGGGCGCCTCTCAGGTGACCCTGGAGGTCCGGGAGTCGAACTCGACTGCTCGCTCCTTCTACCAGGGCCTCGGCTTCTCCGAGATCGGGAGGGTGAGGGCCTACTACCCAGACGAGGACGCGATAATCATGGGCAAGGCCCTGGAAGGCCGGTAGACGACCCCCTCCATCGCCGGCGTTAAATAGGTGAACCCTCAGACTTTACCCCAATCCATAGACCGAGGAGGAGCAGAGGCTGGAGAGAATAAGAGTGGCCGTCGCGGGCGTCGGGAACTGCTGCTCGGCCCTCGTGCAGGGGGTGGAACACTACAAGGGCCAGGGGGAGCACATGGGCCTCACCCATGAGAACGTGGCCGGCTACGCGGTCTCGGACATAGAGTTCGTCGCGGCCTTCGACATCGACAGGCGCAAGGTGGGTAGGGACCTATCGGAGGCGATATTCGCGGAGCCCAACAACTTCCCGAGGATGGCGGCCCCAGGCGCCCTGGGCGTGGATGTCCGGATGGGCAGGGCCCTCGACGGCATGGAGGGGAACGCCTCGGGCGTTATCGAGGTCGCCTCCGGGCCCGCAGCGGACGTCCCCGATTCGCTCAGGGACGAGGGCGTCGACGTGTTCGTGAACCTGGTCTCGGGGAGCGCTATCGAGGCGTCCAGGCTTTACGCCGAGGCCTCCTTGGAGGCCGGGTGCGCGTTCCTCAACGCCACCCCGGCGCCCGTGGTGGCCAACAAGTCCCTGTCCAAGGGCTTCGGCGAGGCCGGGGTGCCTCTGGCGGGGGACGACCTCCTCGACCAGGTGGGCGCCACCGTGGTCCACATAGGACTCCTCGAGTTCCTGAACGGGAGGGGGGTCCGGATCGACGAGAGCTACCAGCTCGACGTCGGGGGCGGCGCCGAGTCGGTGAACACCCTCTGGAGGACCCGGGGGCTGAAGCGGGACATCAAAACGACGGCCGTGGCCGGGTCGGTCCCCTACGAGTTCCCCCTCGTCTCCGGCTCCACCGACTACGTCGACTTCCTGGGGAACCAGAGGGACAGCTTCTTCTGGTTCAGGGGAAGGCACTTCGGCGGCGCGCCCTTTACCATGGACGTGAAGCTCAGTACGGTCGACGCCCCCAACGCGGGGCCGATCCTCCTCGACGTGATAAGGGGCCTCAAGCTGGCCTCCGACAGGGGCCTGGGGGGCCCGGTGCTCCCCCTCTGCGCCTACGGGTTCAAGAGGCCGCCTGAGAGGCGGGGCCTAGCGGAGGCCTACAAGCTTTTCAGGGACTTCGTCGGATCCTAGTCTCCGGGGGAGCCGTTGTACCTGATATTCGTCCTGGGGACGGCGGGGTCGGGCAAGTCCGAGCTCACCGGGGTCTTCGCCCGCTGGCTCGAGATGCAGGGGGAGGACGTGCTGGCGGTGAACCTAGACCCCGGCGCGATCACCCTCCCCTACTCCGCGAACGTCGACGTGAGGGACTACATCAAGATAGAGGCCCTGATGGAGGAGTACGGCCTCGGGCCCAACGGGGGGCTTATGCTCGCGAGCGAGATGATGCTGGAGATCATCGACCAGCTCGCCTCTGACATCGACGACTTCGGCTCAGAGGTCGCCCTGGTCGACACCCCGGGCCAGATGGAGATGTTCGCCTTCAGGGACATCGGGGCCCAGGTCGCCGAGGGGCTCTCAGACGAGGGTAAGGGGATCCTCTACCTGTTCGACGGGCCCCTCTGCAGGGACCCCCTGAACTACGTGATGAACATGTTCCTCGCCTCCGCCGTAAACAGCAGGTTCCTCCTGCCCCAGATCTCGGTGCTCTCCAAGGCGGACCTGCTCGAGGAGCTGGAGGAGATCGAGGGCTGGGCCGAGGACCAGACCCTGCTCGAGGAGGCGATAAACAGCAGACTCTCCGGGCTGGACAGGCTCATAAGCCAGGACATGATCGAGGTCATAAGCAGGCTCGGCCTAGAGTTCCAGCCGATACCTTTCTCGACGAGGACAAACCTGGGTTTCAGCAGGCTCTACTTCGAGATGACAAAGGTGTTCACGGGGGGCGAGCCCTTCACGACGTAGAAGGCGTGAAAATATTAAATCCTCTGCGCCCTAGATATTCTTGGAGATTGTTATGACACTGTACCTGACTCAGGACGATGTGAAGACCGTACTGGACATGAAGAGCACCCTCGAGGCCGTGGAGGGCGGGTTCAGGGAGATGGGCCTCGGCAACATCGAAATGCCGGCGAGGGTCTACCTCCACTTCGACAAGGGAGTGCTGATAGCGATGCCCGCCTACATGAAGGGCCTGAACGCGGCGGGGACGAAGCTGGTCACCGTCCACCCGGAGAACAGGAAACTGCACGACCTGCCCGCCGTCATCGCCCGGATCGTCCTCAACAGCCCGGAGAACGGCCTCCCCCTCGCGATCATGGACGGCACGTACATCACCGCCCTCAGGACGGGGGCCGCGGGGGCCACGGGGATCAAGTACCTCAGCCGAGAGGACAGCGAGGAGGTGGGCGTCTGCGGCCTAGGGGTCCAGGGGCGCAGCCAGGTGATGGGGCTCATGGAGGTCCGCCCGAACGTCAAGAAGGTCAAGGTTTACGACATCATACCGGAAGCAAAGGGCGCCTTCGTCAAGGAGATGAAGGAGAAGTACACGGGGGTCGAATTCGTGGCCGTCGACTCAGTCAAGGAGGCGGCGGAGGGCAGCGACATCGTCATCACCTGCACCCCGAGCCCCGAGCCCTTCATCGACGGTGCCTGGCTCAAGAAGGGCTGCCACGTCTCCGCCATCGGGGCCGACACGGCCGCCAAGAGGGAGCTGATGACCAGCGTGATCGAGAGATGCGACAAGCTGGTGGTGGACTTCATACCCCAGGCCTTCGTCGTCGGCGACTTCGCGAAGCCCAAGGAGGAGGGCGTCATCACCGAGGAGGGCATCTACGCAGAGATGGGGGAGATCGTCGCAGGCAAGAAGAAGGGCAGGACCAGCCCCGAGGAGATAACCCTCTTCAAGGCCACCGGCCTCGCGATACAGGACGTCGGGACCGCCCACAAGGTCTACCAGCTCGCCAAGGAGCGCGGGATCGGGAAGGAGATATAGCCGCTACAAGGGCATGTTCCCGTGCTTCTTCGGCGGGTAGTGCCTAACCCTCTTTTTTGAAAGCAACTCCAGGGATGAAATCAGCCTGGGCCTTATCTCTTCAGGCTCGATGACGTCATCGATGTAGCCGAGCCTCGCCGCCTGATAGGGGTTCGCGAACTCTTTCCGGTACCTCTCAATAAACTCGTCTCTCTTCTCGGGCTCCTCAGAGATCTCCCTCCTGTAGACGATCTCTACGGCCCCCTCCGCCCCCATCACCGCTATCTCGGCCTGGGGGAGGACGTATACGAGGTCTGCCCCTAGGTGCTTACTCCCGAGGGCGATGTAGGCGCCGCCGAAGGACTTCCTGAGGATGACTGTCACCTTCGGCACCGTCGCCTCGGCATAGGCGTAGATGACCTTCGCCCCGTGGCGGATTATGCCGCCGCGCTCCTGGTCGACCCCCGGGAGGTAACCAGGGACGTCCTGGAAAGTGACGACGGGGATGTTGAAGACGTCGCAGAATCGGACGAACCTCGCTATCTTGTCGGAGGAGTCAATCGTCATGCAACCCGCCATCACGGACGGCTGGGAGGCCACGACCCCTATGCACCGTCCACCCAGTCGGGCGAACCCAACGACGGCGTTCCCCGCGAAGTCCGGCTGGAGCTCGAAGAGGCTGCCCCCGTCGACGATGGCGCCCAGGAGCTCCCGAATATCGTATGCCTTTCTAGAGTCCTCCGGTATGACCCCCGCCACGCCCCCGGACGGCTCGACGCTCTCGTATCGGGGGGGATCGTCGAGATTGTTGGGCGGGAGGTAGCCGAGGATCTCCCTGACTGCGTCGAGGACGGCGTCCTCGGACCCCAGGGTCAGCGTGGCGGTGCCCGTGACGGAGGCGTGGGTGTCCGCGCCCCCCAGCTCCTCGAGCTCAACGTCCTCGCCGGTGACCTGCTTTATGACCCGGGGGCCGGTGATGAAGGTCGTACCGATGCCCCTCACCATGAGGACGAAGTCCATGAGCGCCGGGGAGTAGGAGGCGCCCCCGGCTGTAGGCCCAACGATGACCGCCACCTGGGGGACAACGCCCGAGGCACGAACGTTGCGCCGGAAGATCTCGCCGTACCCGGCCAGGGAGGCGACCCCCTCCTGGATCCTGGCCCCGCCCGAGTCGTGGAATCCGACGACAGGGGCCCCGTTCTCCAGGGCGAGGTCGAGCACGTGGCAGATCTTCTCGGCGTGCATCTCCCCGAGAGAGCCCCCCATGAAGCCGAAGTCCTGGGAGTAGACGAAAACCCTGCGGCCGTCGACGGTGCCGGACCCCGTGACCACGCCGTCCCCGACCCAGCTCCGGCGGTCCATGCCGAAGGCCGAAGCCCGGTGCTCCACGAAGGGGTCAAGCTCGACGAAGCTGCCCGGGTCCAGCAGTGCCTCGATCCGCTCCCTGGCGGAGAGCTTTCCGCGCTCATGCTGGCGCTTAGAGGACTCCTCTTCCTGCTTCCTCAGCTGCTCCCTGCGGAGCCTCAGACCCTCATTCGGGCCCCCACTGCTCATGTCGTCTCCCCTCGCCACTCCTGATTTACCCCAAACCTATTAATCTCTTACCAGCCACCAAAAGACACGCCTATTACCACACGGAATCAGCAGATATTTTCTGGATACCGATCTGAAATATGGATCAATGATCGGGATCAGGACTTGGAAGCTTGCGAAATAGTAAGGTTATTAATCCTTCAGGAGGCTCCTTATCTTGGTTTCTGGTCTTGGCGACCTCGCTTAGGGAACTAGCTTTCTCCGAGATACGCGAACTGGTCCACGCCCGGGTCAGCGTCTTCTCCACGGACGAGGTGGTCTCCAAGATCCTCGGCGTCCTGAGGGAGACCGACCGCTACGAGGCCGCAGTGAAGTCCGACGGGTCAGTAGGGCTGATAACCGTGAGGGACCTCTTGGACGTGGACCAGCCGTCCAGGACGAAGATCGACGCCGTTTGGAAGGCAACCGGGTCCGTCAAACCGGGCAACGCCGTGATCGACATCGCAGAGGGCCTCGTCAGGAACAACGTGAGGGCCCTGCCGGTTGTGGAAGACGGGGAAGTCGTCGGAATCATCTCTCAGCTGGATCTCACGTCGGCCATGTGCGAGGTCTCGGAGCTCTCTGGCATCGCCGCGAAGGGGCTGATCCGGAGCCCTGTGCTCTCCCTGGACATCAACGAGAAGATCGCCTTTGCCCGCAGGCTCATGCTGGACAAGGGGATCAGCCACGTGCCCGTCGTCGAGTACGGGAGGCTCGTCGGGGTGGTGACTGCCAAGGACATAGTCAACACCTTCATAGTCCCGGCCTCGAGGACCACCTCCGGAGACAGAATCGAGGAGAAGGTGCCCCGCTTTCCAGGGGCCGTGGCCGGGGTTATGGACACGCACCCCTTCACGGTCGGACCCGGTGCCTCGGCCCTGGAAGTTGTCTGCGGCCTGAGAGACCGGGAGAAGGGTGCCTGCCTCATGACAGACGACAGGAGAAGGATCGTCGGCATCATCGCCCCGAGGGAGCTCGTCCCTCTCCTCCTCAGGTTCAGGGCCGAGGAGGAGCTCCCCGTGTACATTATCGGGCTCACCGAAGAGGACTTCTTCGAGAGGTCGGTGGCGGAGGAGAAGGTCCGCAGGGTCGTCAGGAGGGGCATGAGGTTCAGGCCCGACATCACCGAGGTGTCCATCAGGATAAAGAGGACTAGGGCCCAGGGGAACAGGACCCGATACGAGCTCACCGCCAGGGCCCTGAGCCCCGAGGAGCAGATAAACGCCGAGGCCCAGGGCTGGGACCTCCTCGGGGTCTTCGACGAGCTCTGCGACACCCTCGGGAAGGCCATCAGGAGATCGAAGCCAGAGACTCCCAGGCAGTCCAGGCGTAGGCGGCCTCGCAGGTAGGCCCCGTGCTGTCAAATTTTTTAGCCTAGATGAGGGAATTCGATCCGGGGAACGCGATGAGCAGGTTCACCGTTATCGTGACCGAGCCGATCCACGCGGCGGGCATAGAGCTCCTCGAGGAGAGCGGTGTGAAAGTCATCTCACTGCCCCCTGGGGCTGATGAGGCCTCACTGCAGGAGCTCGCGCCGGAGGCCGACGCCCTCATCACCCGCGGCGGGATAAAGGTGACCCGGGAGACGATGGTCTCCTCACCCAGGCTGAGGGCCGTAGGCGTCCACGGCATAGGGTGCGACCACGTGGACCTCGAGGCAGCCAGGGAGCTGGGCAAGGTCGTCTTCAACACCCCAGCCGCCCTCACCGAGACGGTCGCCGAGATGACCCTCGCCCTGATGCTGGCGCTCACCCGGCGTGTGGTGAGCGCCGACAAGGCCGTCCGGGCGGGGGAGTGGTCCCGCAAGTACGGCGACCTCAGGGGGACGGAGATCATGGGCAAGACCGTAGGGATCGTCGGCCTCGGGAGGATAGGGTCGGCTGTAGCACGCCGCCTCAAGCGCTTCGGCGTGGAGCTGATCTACCACGACATGATCGGGAACCCGGGGCTCGAGGCTGAGATCGGCATCGAGAGGGTGGGGCTCGATGATCTCCTCCGGAGTTCGGACATCATCACCCTGCACCTGCCCTACACGCCGGGGACCCACCACCTAATCTCCTGTAGGGAGATCGGGATGATGAGGGACGGCGCCCGCGTCGTCAACACGGCGAGGGGCAGGATCATCGACCAGGAGGCCCTCGTCGAGGCCCTGAGGCTCGGCAAGGTGGCCGGGGCGGCCCTCGATGTCTTCGAGGAGGAGCCCCTCGACCCCGGCAGCCCGCTGGCGTCGATGGACAACGTCATCCTCACCCCCCACCTGGGGGCCAGCAGCAACGAGGCGATGGAGAGGATGGCGGTCCAGGTGGCCGAGGGGGCGCTGAAGGTGCTCCGGGGGATGGCCCCCGACAACCCCGTGGTGATCTGACAGCTCATCGCTCCCGCCGGGGCATTCTTAAACCTTTTAAGGCCGTTAAAAGCCTTCATAACGAACAGACATGATGGACATTGATACGATTTACATAGGCAACAAGCCCGCGATGAGGTACGTGTTGGCCATTATCAACGCGTTCGGCGCCGGCGGCGTGGACAACGTCGTGGTCAAGGCGAGGGGCAGGGCCATATCCAGGGCCGTGGACGTCGTCGAGATCTCTAGGAACCGCTTCATCAAGGACGTTGAAGCGGGGAAGATCGAGATAGGCACCGAGGAGCTTCCAGCTATGGGAGGGGGCACCCGAGGGGTGTCAACCATCGCCATAACGATGACCAGGACAAGGGAGAAGCAGGCTCCAGAGCCCGAGGTGGAGGTCGAAGAGCCCAAGGCGGAGGTAAAAGAACCCAAAGCAGAGCCCAAAAGCGTCGCACCAAAGCGTAGACTGGAGCTCGCGGAGATCAAGGGCGTGGGCCAGGCGACTGAGGAGAAACTGAAGGAGGCCGGCTACAAGACGGTGAACTCCGTGGCCAAGGCCGTCCCCGCCAAACTCTCCAAGAAAGCAGGCATATCGGAGAAGGTCGCATCCAAGCTCATCGATTCTGCGAAGGAACTCGTGAAGTAGCCGGGACCATCGGGAATCGGGACCACAAACCCGTACAAATTTTTATAGCCCATCAACAGGGGCGTTGCCGTCCATCTCAGCTATAACGATTTAAGCGGAGAGCATGTAACAAACGCGATGACCATGTCGGATGAGTTGATAAAGGAGATCAGGCGGAGGGCCCACGGATACGACCAGTACAGCGGCTGCTCCCAGAGCGTCCTCCTCGCCCTCCAAGAGGGTCTCGGCATCGGAGACCTCGAGTCCTTCAAGGCCGCCACCGTCCTCTCGGGAGGGGTCGCGAGGAGGGGCGAGACGTGCGGCGCCCTGCTCGGCGCCCTCATGGGCCTCGGGCTCGTCTCGGGGAGGGAGGAGATCGAGGACACTCCCCAGTACGTCCAGGCCATGGGGCTGGCCAACGAGATCTGCGATCGGTTCCAGCGGAGGCTCGAGGAGGAGTTCGGGTTCGAAGAGCCCCTCGATTCGACCCTGTGCAGCGAGATCCAGACGAGGATATACGGCCGATCCTTCGACCTGAGGGACCCTGAGGACCGTGAGGCGTTCCTGGAGGCCGGGGGCCACAGCGACGAGGGTTGCTACAAAGTCTGCGGAATCGGGGCCGAGGTGGCGGCCGAGAAGCTGCTGGAGCTTATGTAGGCGAACTTGGTCAGGCGAACTCCTTCATCAGCTCGGATATGTCCGTCTCGCCGAGCCCCCGCCTCGACAGCGGCTCCCCCTCCAGGAAGGGGAAGTTCTCCCTGTACACGGCCCTCTCCCTCCGGTAGAAGACCCCTATCGGTATGCGCTCCTCCCACTCCTCCGCCCGCTCGTAGGCCGCCCCCAGGTCCGTCGGGTCGTGGCCCGCATCCTCCAGCTTATAGACCCGCTTCTTGTAGAAGTCATAGGTGTTGACTTGGTTCCAGGCGACGCACGGCTGGAGGACGTCCACGAGGGCGAAACCCGTGAACGTGATCGCCTGCTTGAGCAGCTCCGTCAGGTGGGGTACATCCCCGGCGTACCCCCTCGACACGAAGGAGGCCCCGCTCGCGAGGGCGAGGGCGATGGGGTTCACCGCAGTCTCGAAAACGCCCCGGGGCGTCGACCTCGTCCTCTGCCCGCTCTTCGTCGTCGGCGACGTCTGCCCAGTCGTGAGCCCGTAGATCAGGTTGTCGTGGACGACGTACGTGATGTCGTGGTTCCTCCTCACCGCGTGGGGGAGGTGGCCCACACCGATGTTGTAGGCGTCCCCGTCCCCCGCGAAGCCCACGACCGTCAGTTCCCGGTTCGCGAGCTTGATGGCCGATGCGGCCGGGAGGACCCTTCCGTGGATTACGTGGATGCTGTTCACCCTGATGTAGTTCGTCAGCTTACCGTGGCATCCTATGCCAGTCACCGTGACGACCCCCTCCCTCTCAAGCCCGAGCTGGACGATAGCCCGCTTCATCGCCATAAGGATGCCGAAGTTCCCGCAGCCGGGGCACCAAGTGTTTTGGACCGGTGTGGCCAGGTCTTGCATTGTCGTCATTGTATCGCCTCCTTCACCCTCTCGCAGATCTCGCCGGGGTTGAAGGGCCTCCCGTCGTGCTTCAGCGCCACTTTTTCGAAAATGTAGCCCGTGTTGAGCCTGATGAGCTTCCCGAGTTGGGCGGTCCTGTTCGCCTCGAGGAGCACGGGCCTCCCAGTGTTCCGCAGCGCTTCGGACACGGCCCCAGAGGGGAAGGGCTCAAGGTAGACGACCTGTACGAACCGGGAGCTGATCCCGTCCCTCCTCAGTAACTTGAGCGCCTCTAGGGCGGGCCCCTTCGTCGACCCCCAGCCCACCAGGGTCGCCTCGGCGTCTTCGTCGCCGTATACCCTCATGGGCTCCATCCCCTCGACCTCCCGCCTCAGGCCCTCCATCTTTCTGAAGCGCTTGTCCCCCATCGCCACCACGGCCTCGAAGTCGATCGTTGTGTACCCGTACTCGTCATGCTCGTTGGAGTTGGCTAGGACGGTGGCGCCTCTTGTCCCGAGCAGTATCCTCGGTGAGACTCCGCTCTCGGTTATCTTGAACCTCTCGTACTCCCCCGGGCCGGTCCACTCCTCGATTTCAAGGAGCTCGCCCCTGTCGATGCCAGCCCTGTCCTCGAAGGGCTCCGTGGACTTGTGACTCTCGAGCAGGTGCTTGTCCGCCAGGATGATTGCGGGGACCTGGTACCTCTCGGCGAGGTTGAAGGCCTCCATGGTGAGGTGGAAGCACTCGCCCACATCCCCGGGCGCGACGACGACCCTGGGGAACTCCCCCTGGGAGGCGTGGACCGCGAAGAGCAGGTCGGCTTGGGCCGTGTAGGTGGCCATCCCGGTGCTGGGCCCTGGGCGCTGCCCAAGCATCACGACGACCGGGTTCTCCGTCATCGCCGCGAGGCCTAGGGCCTCGGCCATTAGGCTGAAGCCCCCGCCGGAGGTCGCGGTCATCGCCCTTAGGCCGGCGAATGATGCCCCTACCGCCATGTTGATGGCCGAGATCTCGCTCTCGGTCTGGATGACGACCATCTCGTTCTCCAAGTCATGGGCGGCGAGGTAGTGGAGCACTGGGCTTGCAGGGGTCATGGGGTACGCGGCGTAGAACCTGCACCCGGCCTTGACCGCCCCGAGGGCTACGGCGTCGTTGCCCGTCGGCATGATCCTTTTGGCCCTCCCACTCGTGGGCTTCAACCTGTGGGGGAGGCCTTCGCCGTAGTGCTGCCTGATGTAATCGTGGCCCATCTCGGCGACCCTGTTGTTCGACTCGATGATTGCGGCCCTGCCGGCGAAGGTGTCTGAGATGACCTCCTTCAGGATACCGATGTCAAAGCCCACGAGCCCCACGGCGGCGCCTAGGGCAACTGTGTTCATCATTATGGGTGTCCCGCCGACCTCGTCCACGATGCCCTTCAGGGGGACCGGGTAGCGGTTAACGTCGTCGCGCCTCAGCTCCCCCTTGGAGAACTCCACCCCCTCGTCGTGGACGATCCCCCCTCCCTCGCTTAGCTCGCGCTCGTGGAGGAGCACGGTCTCCTTGTTCAGGGCGAGGAGCAAGTCGATCGTGTCTGCCTGAGAGTGGACCTCTTCGTCCGACGCGCGCAGCACGTAGAAGTTGTGGCTCCCCCTGATGACCGAGGGGTAGTCGTTCGCCCCGAAGACGTGGTACCCTCCCCTCATGAGGGCCTTCCCCAGGAGGGAGCCGCTGCGGGTTATCCCCTGCCCGGCCTCGCCGCCGACGAGGAAAGACACGCCGCCGTCTTCGACTATCAAGCCTTTGGTAGCCCCCTAGAGCCTCGTCACTTTTATCGCGTTGAAGGGGCACGCGGCCTCCGCCTGGCCGTAGCACCCCAGTTCGTCGACCTCTATGTGGTCCTTGACGTTCCCCTCGTCGGTCACCACCTGCTCGCCGTCCTTCAGCTTCGACTTCTCATCCTCATCGGACAGGTAGAAGGCCTCTGGGCAGAGCTCTACGCAGGCACCGAATCCCTGGCATATTTTCCGGTCTATCTCGATTCTGTATCTGGCCATCAATATCGGTTATTGGGATGTTGGAAAACATTTAAACATGGCGAAAAGAGGATCACTAGAACAAAAAGAGGGTGTCTGAGTTGCCCAAGGTTATTGTCGATCTCGACGTGTGCGAGGGCGCGGGCGTCTGTGCCGAGGTCTGCCCGATGAACGTCTACGACATGGTGGACGTGGGGGGCGAGAAGAAGGCGCAGCCCACGAGAGAGGAAGACTGCATAATGTGCATGGCCTGCGTGAACTCGTGCCCGACCCAGGCCATCACCGTCGAGGAAGAGTGAGAACCGAAAAAGCTGCTCCTCTTCTTTTTGATTTCCGGTTTTTCCCGTGCAATGGCTACTGGACCCTCACCGCCACGGCCCTGACGATGTCCGCCGTGTTCTCGCACCAGTCGGCCACCGTCTCAAGGGCATCAAGGAACATGTTGAGCAGGATAAGGGCGCCCGTCGTGAA
>SMTZ1_10002437_pt1 | contig 18765 bp, 17 predicted proteins | sample DeeMarSWOR136_30_FD_25667 | JGI IMG/M metagenome (IMG submission 25667)
CATAGCTGATAAGGAAAGCCCAATTGCCTTAGCTGGAATTGTCGGTGCAAAACGCGCCCAGATATCGCACGCAACAAAGAAGGTTTTACTCGAAAGCGCCTACTTCGATCCGAAACGCATTGGTCACACCGCGCGCCGCTTAGGGATCATGACTGATGCCTCGACGCGATTCGAACGGGGCGCCGACATGGCAGTTGTTGATGCCGCTTCAGCCATGGCCGGGACGCTTTTCAAGCAACACGCCTGCTGCAGGGAAGCAGAATTCATCAGCCAGGGCAAAAAAGCGACCCCTATAAAGGTGGGGTTTTCACTTAACCGCATGAACGAAATGCTCTCTTTGAATCTCAGTACCAAGCAGGTCAAGGACATACTGAAGAAAATCAGTATACAGGTTACCGGAACAAAGCAGCTGATTGCTAACATCCCTCATTTCCGGCGCGATCTCCGGATCGAGGAGGATATCTATGAGGAGATTGCACGTATCTATGGTTATATGCGAATTCCAGAAACCGAACCAAAAAAATGGTCTGGGCAAGCGCAAGTGAACAAAGCGCTTGAATACGAAGAGATGATCAAGAATTATCTGGTTGGACAAGGCTTTGATGAAGCCTACAATCTATCATTGATGTCGAGCCGGGTGCTCGAACAATTCGGGTTTTCGGAGTATGTAAAAATAATGAATCCGCTCAACGAGCGGTTTGATGCACTTAGGCCAACCCTCTTTTTCGGGTTATTGGATACCCTAAAATATAATCTGTCAAAAGGGAACAAATCCCTTAAGCTATTTGAGGTCGGGAATATCTTGTTGTCCAAAGTACCCTTTCAGGAAAGAAGGCTGGGAGCGATATTGGGTGGCGAGCGCCATCAAGATTTCTGGCAACAGAATAATGATAAGCTTGATTACTTTGACGCAAAAGGTGTCCTTGAAAGTATCCTGGACGTGCTCCACATAAAGGAAGCCAGCTTCAAGCCCACGACTAGAAAAGGTTTTGACCAGGCCGTACTAATCTGGATATCGGGGAAAGAACTCGGATTTTTGGGTTCGGTCGATACCGGACTCTGTAAAGAACCATACTTCTATTATGAACTTACACTCGACCCTCTGTGGGACATGGTCAGCGATACATTCTACATGCCGCCTCCGAAGTTTCCAGCAAACACAAGGGATCTTTCCTTTATCACGGAAGAAAAAGTACAGGTTCCCGATATGGTGAGTGTAATATCCAGGGTCGGAGGTCCGGTTCTGGAGGAAGTTGTGCTGTTTGATTATTATAAAGGGAAAAATTTGCCTACGGCAAAGAAAAGCTTAGGATTCCGTCTGCACTTTCGCGCGCCCGATCGAACTCTGACCGACAAAGAGGTAGACATCTTTGTCAAACGAATAACCGAAGAGACACTGAAGACCTTTAATGCAAGTCTACGAACAAAGGAGTAGCGTTGGACGAATTAGCTAAGCTTGAAGAGCGTATCGACAAGTTAATTTCCTTGATCAACGAACTTAAACAGAAAGTTGAGGATTTGGAGGAAAGCAACGGTCGTCTGCAAAACACAAAGCAAGAAGTAAAGAAAAGGGTCGATGGCTTAATCGAGAAGGTTGATAATCTATTAATATAGGAGATGCGTTGAAGAAAACTGAGGTTATTGTAAACATCTTTGGGAATGACTATCGTGTTATTTCTGACGATGTGGATACTGAACGAATAAAGGAAGTCGCCGAAATCGTCGATGCTAAAATGAAAGAAATACATCGGGAATTTCCTTTGCCTTCGACAACCAAAATTGCCGTACTTGCCTGTCTTAATTTGGTTGACGACTATCTCCAGCGTGAGAATCAGCTGAATAAGAAATTATCTGAAATGGAAGAGAGGATTCGCTCCACAATCCTCAAGATAGACGAAGCAGTTCCTTAATTCGTTCCCTGCGGTGCCCGTGATCGGTATGAAGTCTTGAGCCAACACCCATCTTAAGGGAGCCAAGTTCGACCAGGGATTTTACCCGAAGTCGACTGGCGCCCACCTTAACCTTGGGTTCAAAGACTTTTTACCACACGGCACTTGCGGGGGGCTTTATATAGTTAGCCTCCGGTGGAGGCAGGGAGTCTTTATGATACTATTTGTCATTATCGCAATCGCCGTTTTGATTCCGGTGATCGTTTTAGCAATTTTCATGTATCTACGTTATGGTAAATCAAAACTCGCGCATGCCTCGACCGAAGCATCACGTATCATCGAAGAGGCAAAAAGAGAAGCCGAAAACAGCAGGAAATCCTCAGAGATCTCTGCTAAGGAACACTGGTACGCAGAGAAATTAAAGTTTGAAAAAGAAACAGCGTCCAAGAGAAAGGAACTCGACAGGGCAGAAAAAAGGCTATCCGAGAAAGAACGGGTCCTGGACCGGCACGAGCATCTGATTGTCGACAAAGATAAAGAATTGATGACTGTTCAACACGATTTGCAGAACAAAGAGAGAATCATCCACGCAAAATCCGAGCGGTTCGACCAGATGATAAAGGAGCAGAATGAAGCGCTGCAGAAAATCGCCAATCTCTCCAAAGAAGAAGCCAAGTTTATGCTCATGAAGAACCTTGAAGCGGAAGCGAGGCACGAAGCGGCCTCTTTGATCAACCAAATCAAGGAAGAAGCAAAGGCGAAAGCCGAAGAAAGCGCGCGCGAAGTCATCCTGCAGGTGGTTCAACGCTGCGCTACGTCACATACTGCAGATACGACAATATCCGTAGTACCGATTCCGTCGGATGAGATGAAGGGTAGAATAATCGGGCGTGAAGGAAGAAATATCAGGTCGTTCGAGAATCTCACCGGGGTCGAAGTGGTAATCGATGACACTCCGGAGATGATATCATTGTCTTGCTTTGATCCGATAAGGAGAGAGGTTGCCCGTATCTCAATGGAAAAGCTGATCACGGATGGCCGAATACATCCTTCAAGAATCGAAGATGTGGTGCAGAATGCACGTAAGGAGATCGAGGGCATTATCAAAAACACCGGTGAAGAAGTGGTGTTGGAACTCGGCATAATCGGCGTTTCCCCCGAGGTAATAAAGTACCTCGGAAAGATGAAGTACCGCACGAGTTATGGACAGAATCTACTGCAGCACTCAAAAGAGGTGGCTTATCTGTCTGCCCTGCTGGCTCAAGAGCTGGGTTTAGACCAGAACATATCGAAGCGGGCAGGATTGCTGCATGATGTGGGCAAGGTAGCGGACGGTACGTTTGAGGGTTCTCACGCTCACATTGGCGCTGAAATCGCAAACAAGTTTGGGGAAAGCGAGATAATCACTAACGCAATTGCTGCTCACCACGAGGAAGCAAAACCCATATCATCTTATGCCGCCATCGTTGAGATCGCGGATTCAATCTCTGGTTCCAGACCGGGCGCCCGCCGTGAAACCATAGAAGCCTACATTAAACGGCTGAATACACTTGAGGAAGTCGCTTCTTCGTTCGACGGCGTCGAAAGAGTTTTTGCCATACAGGCCGGGCGTGAAATCCGGGTTATGGTTCATCCCGAGAAGATTTCTGACCTCCAGGCCGAAAGCTTGGCCCACGACATCGCACGCCGTATCGAAAAAGAGACCCAGTATCCCGGTCAGATAAAGGTGACGGTAATAAGGGAAAAGAGGGTGGTGGAAACGGCTAAATAGTATTTCGAATTTCGAATTTGAAAATATCTTATAGCCCACAACATATTACGTTTTAAGGCTGCAGATGCCCGTTTCGTTCAACGGTCACACCATACGTCAAAAAGACCGTAGCCCATGAACGCCAGACGATACGGGCCCCGTCTAATACACGCTAGGACTTCTGATGCCTGATGGGTACCAAGATGTTGGTGCGGTTTATGCAAATATTAATGATCATTCCCTTATTATACGGGGCGGGCCTCGTTACCCTTACCGTCCAACCTAACCCTTACTAAAGAATGATCCCTAGCAAATCTGCGGTCAGAATGATCATGTAGTGCAGCAAGAAACAAGGCAGGAAACTACGCGCCCGTAAGCCCATCAAACCCAGAAATATTCCCGCAAATATCGAACCGTAGGCTTCGAGCTGCGGTTTCTTGAAGTGCACGATCGCAAAGGGAACCGCCTGTACTAATATGGCCATCCGGCCAAACTTGCGCTCCAGTCCGAATAACATGAAACCCCTGAAGAAAAATTCCCAGCCCAGCATATACCAGAGTTGAATCAACTGAAAGAATAGAAAATAGCTCAACCCTTGAGTTGACTTACGGTACAGAGGATACACATTCTTGAGATTGGTAAACTTGAACGCTATTACAAGTATTATCAAGAACAGCAAATAGAAAACAACCACATCTCTTAACCATAATCGTGGATTCCCAAAACTGATCCCAAAATCCTTTGGTTTGTGTCTGAAAACAAAATAAAGCAAAAAAGGGGTGATCACATATATGGCGCCAACCACGATGAGGCGCTCCATAAATGTATCCCTGGGTAGTATGAAGTGAGTACGCCTCAGGAAATAGACGAAAAGCAGAATCAGGGTTGAATAAATGATAATAATTGCGGTCTCGAGGTCTATTTTTTTAAGCTCACCCAGATATTCCCGAAGCACCCGCCGCATAGAATATTATATCCATCACGTCATGCCAATCAAGAAGAATCAGGAGTCCGGAACCTACACAACTGTCATTGCGAGTCTCGGTTTTCATAGAACACATTAATATGATGAACCGGGGCGCGGCAATCTCGCGCCACCCCATATCACCACAATATCAACTTACACCAGTTCTCGATTCCGGCGGCCACTGCCGCCTCCACTCGAACAACAACGGTCGATTTCTGTACGAGGATTCAGATGGCTTACGCTTCGAGTAAGCCATCCTGTGGCAAACGCATCGAGAAGTAACTCTTCTGATACCCCATCGCGTCCTTTATGTTATTACAGCATATCTTGATTTCTGATTGAATTTACTTACAATACAGTGTGAATGTAATTCTAACAATCCTCTTGTTAACACAGGCGCCCCACGAAACAAACCCGGCTAAAATCGTCACCAGCAGTGGCTTCAAGCTTTATCAAAAACTCATCTCCCCTTCCCAGGGTGATGTCTGCAACTTCTCGCCATCCTGTTCACATTTTGCCATGGAATCCATCGAAAAACACGGCATCATCTGGGGTACGCTCATGGCTTCGGATCGACTGCAACGTTGTAACCCATGGGCATTAGGATCATTTGATAAATATTACGCCGGAATCAAAGATCGCAAAATCTATGATCCTATCAATAACAACTACATATGGCACAATCAAAAAAGACAATAAGGACTACATCCGGTGAACATGCACGGCCGTAAAACACATTACCTAGATCAATGACTATCACAATCCTGCTGCTCATTTGCCAAGCCGAGCTATTCGAGCCTCAGAATATGCTGAAGTTCGCCGAGCATTGCTATGCTCAGGAAGATTACGCAGCGGCATTACATGAATACCGGCGTTATTTGTTCCTCAGTGATTCAGCTGGAGAGGAAATATACGAGCGAATCATTGAATGCCTTACCCGTTTGGGAAGATACCACGAGGCGATCAACGAATCAGAGAATATCAATGATATCAATAAGCGCAACTATTTCAGAGGCCTGGCCTTTTTTACGGCCGGCGAGGTGGATTCATCCCGGACATACCTACACTGCGTCGCCATACCATACGAAAATGACGCGCGAAAACTAATCGGTCTCGGGTATGCCTATGAATTCAATTTCGACGAAGCGGCCAATTATATCGACTTGCCCCAGAACAAACCGTCATACAAAGAACCAGCACTCGGTGCACTGCTATCTCTTTGTCCGGGTGGAGGACAGTTCTACGCGGGGCGGTTTGGTGATGGTCTGTATTCTTTTCTTCTTGTCGGCACTGCAGCCCTGCTTTCCTATTATTATTATGACCGTGACGAGGATATCAAATTTGGATTCACGCTTGGCGCGGCAATAATTCTTTATGCCGGCAACATCTACGGCGGTATTAATTCAGTGCGTAATTACAATTACTATGAGAATGAGAAATACCTACAAGAGATTCTAGAAGTCAAATAATTATCAGAACATGCTTATTATACTCATGCTATGCTCACAGCTGACATTGGCGGATTCGCTCTATGCGCGTGGTTATTATGAAGAAGCACGCCTTGAATATCTAAGAGTCTTCGTCTTCTACCCTCAATTAAGGCAAAACGTGGAAGCAAGATTGCACTATGCCGTATCAATACTCAAGAAGGACGCGTCAAAAGGAATCAGCGAACTCAATAAATTAGTCAATGAATTCCCCCAATTGCCAATCAATATGAGGAGGGAAATTGCCGAACAATATATCAACACAAAGAGGTATTACTTAGCAATCAGTCTGCTCCGCGACACTGAAGAAAGGGATTTGCTGGGACTGGTTTATCTGCTGGATGGTCAATTCTCCAATGCGCGCGCAACATTCCTCGAAGACGGGAATATTGAAATCGCTGACCTCATCGACGAATACTTGCAGAGCCCCAAAAGATCCGAAAGGACCGCGGTTCTGCTCTCCCTATTTCTGCCCGGCGCAGGTGAAGTCTATGCGGGTAACTCAGTCCTGGGATTAAGGGATTTTCTTATGAATTTGGGCAGTGGATACTTGTTCTATAATGTCCTTCGACAGCAAAAATATGTGGACGCAACCCTTGTTTTTCTATTTCTGCTCAATCGCTTCTATCTCGGCTCAATCCATAATGCCCAGAAATCAGCCATCGAGCATAATGAAAAAAGACGCCGGGAGTGGCTGGAGCGCATAGTACACAAACATTTCGCTGATTTTAACACGAAACCCCACTGAAAAACCAGCATAATATTCCTCTATATCACCGGAATCAAATCAAGCGCAGTATCACGGGCATCGAAGAAGTGAAGCTTCTTGACAAAACGCCAATAATGAGTATAATCTCGCAAACTACCTTTAGTACAGATTTTGGTACATTTCTCTGTATCTATTGGAGAAATGGGCCTATAGCTCAGTTGGTTAGAGCGCACGCCTGATAAGCGTGAGGTGAGTGGTTCGATTCCACTTAGGCCCATAGCCGGAAGGGTAGAAAATATGGTAAATATCAAAAAAGACACCTTTTCTGCCCATGGTACGGTCAAATTGTACCAAATGATTGGTACAATATGAGATAACAATAGAGGGCATGATAAGCTGCCCTGAAAGGTATTAGAAAAGGAGGAAGTATGCTTAGGATAGCAACACTACTAACAATAGTTGCTTGCTTGACGATAATCGGTTGCCAGCCGCCAGAAGGCATGGCCGGGGTAACCAAAGAGGAATTCGACGCACTTAAGACACAGGTCGAAACCCTGCAAACCGATGCGGCGAACATGCAGGCTGCAATGGACTCGTTCATTGAGCAGTACAATATGCACATAGAGAAGCATCATAAGGGTGGTAAAACAGTACCAGCACCAGCTCCACCACCGAGTAAACCACCGAAGGAAAAGGTAAAATAGGAGAACAAAATGAAGAAATTATTAGTCTCAGGTTTCATGTTGGCCTTTCTGTTGATCATCGTCGGCTGTGGAGATGAAGAAGCACTGACAATCCCTGCAAATTTCACAATCTCTGCTGCCGCCGATGAAATCTCTGTAGTCCTCGATTGGGATCCCAGTCCTGCGGACGAGGACGTTGAAGGTTATTATATCCATTTCAACAGCGTTATAGTAGACAGTACCGCAAACGAAACCTATACTCATACAGACCCTCAGGAGACTGGAACTTACAATGTCTCCGCTTATACAGCTGACGATGAAAGCGAGCTAAGTGTGACACAAAGTACAATACCAGTAGTCGAAACTGGCTGGGAATTATACGAAATTGGTGTCGCAGGCGAAGAGAGCGGATTCGGCTGGGATGTAACTGATGGTACCGGAGCAATATATTCGATGGCGGACGAAACACTCGCGGGTTCGATTGATCTTTATTTCACAGATTGGGCAGCTGGTTACGGTGGCGACTACGAGATAAGCAGCCCGGATCGAGCACCTAGCGACCCAGGAGCCCAGAATTTGGCGGGAACAACTGGCTGGAGGCTAACTGGGTTTGCCCTACTTGCAGCAAATTTTGACGACGTGACAGTTCTACCCACGACGGGATATTTCGACTACGAAGATGTTGCGATAAACGCAGCATATGGTGTCTATACTGAAGATGGACACTACGGTTTGGTTGAGGTACAGAGTGTCAGCCAGGCGACTGGTCTTGTTCAGATCAGAACTGCTTTCCAGACACTTGCCGGATTAGCTATCCTGGAACACTAAATACACGCGGTAAGAAAAAGGCGGGCTTTGCCCGCCTTTTTTTATTTTACTTACCCATCGCAATGAGATCACAGAATGACGATGTTCGCTTACACACGTACTTCGATGACTTGTACCGGATTTATCGCTATAATCCATAAATTGAACACGCCGCAACACCTAAAAGTCAAGGAGGTATGATGAACACGTTTGTCAAACTGGGAATCGGCATTCTTGCAGCGGGTCTATTAGTGCTTGTTGGATGTGAAGGAGAAGGAGGAGGTAGCGAGCCTCAGAATCTTTCACTCACGGGAGCCGACTATGGCCAGGCAGTTTTACTCGCATGGGAAGAACCAACACAAGGAACGCCGAACAGCTACCTTATTTATTTCCGAGAGTTAGCTGCAGCCGATTTTCAACTTGTCGCCACCATTGATGGTGATTCATTGGAATACACGCACAGCCCTTCTGATCAAACTGGTGACTACTATGTCGCGGCAAAATTCGGCGGTACTGAATACAGCTCAGACACAATTACGACCATTCCGTTTCACAGTGATGTCCTTGTTATCTCCGAATTGAACGCTCCCGGAGATCAAGGATACGGTTGGGCTATCACTGGCGACTTCACTGGCGCTACCTATGCAATGACCGTCACGACAAATGATTCCCTCATCGATTTCTACGTTACTAACTTCATGAATGATTCGACGGGCGGGCCATGGCCTACTCCCTGGTGCATAGCCAGCCCAGATACAGCTCCCAACGACCCAGGTGGAAACCTCGTTCCGCAAGCAGGCTGGCGCGAGAACTGGTTCTCAGACCGTCTTCCCAATCCCCAGGCAATTCTGCCCAATTTTGCTTCAACGACATACTTCAAGTTCATGAGTGGGATTGATACTGATACAACCTACATAGGCGTCTATTTAGGCACTGAACAACATTACGGATTGGTGAAATTCTTTGGCGCAGACACAATAGCCGGGACCATCAATGTCGAAGCTTGGTTCCAGACTGTACAGGGATTGCGTCTCGTCGCGCACTAAGCTTGCAGGCAATTAAAAAAGGCGGGCTTGTAGCCCGCCTTTTTTAATAGGGTTTGTTATTGTATAAATATACAATCACTCGGTTGACTTCACCCTTTTTGCAGATATAATACAATCCTAGGAGGTAACTTGAAAAAAATACTATTTCCCATTCTCTTATTGACGACTGTATGCTTTGCACAGTGTTTGTCCGGTCCGATAAGCACCCGGGTTGGCATTAAAGTCGGCTTCAATCCAGGGACTTACGATCCTGATGACAATCTGGGTGAAATGAAAGGTACCGGTGTACATTTCGGCCTGGGCATGGGTACCGACATTCTCAATCTGATATCACTCGACATGGGTGCACAATTCAGAACGACCAAATACAGTCGAGAAGAACCGCTCGGCCGTATAACCCACTCATACAATAACCTCTACTTTCCGATCTTCCTCTCAATTAAAGCCGGCATGCTACCTCTGGTATCACCTTATGTGGGTGCTGGACTGGGCGTAAATGTGCAGTTTGAGGGAGCCAGGAAGTGGGAGCCTAATGGTGTCGCTGTAGAAACAGCGCTCGCGGGCGCGACCAATGCTTATTTTATTCTCGGTATCGGCGCGGAAATAAAACTCATCAAATTCAGGATCTGCCCTGAATTCACGGCGAACATTAAACCAGCGTCTGATGACCAGGTCGACAAATACACTGATTATCATCTTTCGGTCGGATTTTTCTACGCCCCTTAATTTCTGCCAATGCGCGAATACGGCATTGATATCGGCTCGGTAAGCCTTAAGCTTGCCGCGTTCGAAGGCAAGAACATCGTCCACACTCTATATATTAAACATCAAGGACGCCCTTATAATTTGTTACTCGACATCCTTAAGCAAACGCCAGTTGACCGTTTGGTCTTAACCGGTCAACTGGTGAAGCCCCTCACCGACATGCTCGGGGCCCCGCGAATAAACGAAGTCGAAGCTACGGCCACCGGAGTCGTCCATTTTTTCCCGTCGGTTAGATCAATCATTGAAATCGGTGGCGAGGATTCAAAACTGATCAATATCCAAAATGGAATTCGGGACTTTGCATCAAATACAATATGTGCAGCCGGCACCGGCATATTCCTGGACCAGCAGGCACGTAGGCTGTGTTATGACATCAAGGACTTGGGCAATATCGCATTACAGGCTGAGAACCCGGCCCGTATCGCGGGACGCTGCTCGGTCTTTGCCAAAAGCGACATGATCCATCTTCAACAGATCGGTACAAAACCCGATGACCTGATTGCAGGTCTCTGCCTTGCGTTAGCACGTAACTTTAAGAGTGTCATTGCTAAAGGAAAAAATATAGAGACTCCCGTTGCATTTGTCGGCGGCGTGGCTGCAAACCGTGGTATGGTGAAAGCGTTCCGCGAAATCCTCGACATTGCTCCTGATGGATTGATAGTACCCGAGCACTATAATTGCATCGGCGCAATCGGCGCCGTGCTGGCGGTGAGGAAAACGAATCCAGAATCTATTTACCGCGGTCATGAAAGATTAGAGAAATGGCTTGCCCTGCCCAAAATCGTGAAACGGCTACCCCCGCTGGACGGTAAAGAACGGCTGCGGCCTTCAATCGGCGCGTGCATGCCGGCAGAGAAGACAAAAGGCTACCTGGGCGTTGACGTTGGTTCGATATCAACCAATCTTGTACTGATCGACGAGAAGGGGAATGTCTTGGGCCGCAAGTACCTCTGGACCAGGGGCCGGCCCATTGAAGTAGTCCTCGCAGGACTCGCCGAACTGAAATATGAAATGGGCGACAAGATCGAAATCGCAGGCGCGGGTACCACTGGTTCAGGCCGTTATCTAATAGGTGAATTCATCGGCGCTGATATAATTAAGAATGAAATCACTGCCCAGGCCAGAGCCACGATCCAGGTCGACAAGGAGGTGGACACGATATTCGAGATTGGCGGCCAGGATTCAAAGTTCATAAGCCTCCAAAATGGCACGATCATCGATTTTGAGATGAATAAGGTATGCGCCGCAGGCACCGGCTCTTTTCTTGAGGAGCAGGCACAAATTCTCGGGGTCGAGCTTAATGACTTCGGCGATTTTGCCCTGAAGGCAGAATCACCCATAAATCTGGGGGAGCGCTGCACTGTCTTCATCAATTCAGAGGTTGTCCACCATCAGAAAGATACTAATGAACGCGAAAACCTGCTCGCCGGACTTGGATATTCAATTGTCTATAATTATTTGAATCGTGTTGTTGGTGATAAGAAAATAGGAGATAGGATATATTTACAGGGTGGAGTGGCCGCTAACCGGGCGGTTGTCTCGGCATTCCAGCAAGTCCTGAAGAAAGATGTAAACGTACCATCAAATTATGATGTCACCGGGGCCATTGGCATAGCATTGATCATCCGCGAAAGCAACATCCAAAAAACACGGTTCAAAGGGTTTGACCTTGCATCAAAAAAGTATTCCGCACGGTCGTTCACCTGCCCTGATTGCAGCAACGAATGCGAGATAAACGAAATCACAATCCATGGGGAAAAACCCATCCACTATGGTGGCCGTTGTGGCAAGTACGAGGAAAAAGAAAAACAGAGTCAGAGCGACATTCCTGATTTGTTTAAATTACGCAACGAGATATTCTTTAGAACCGAAACCCTTGAAGGCACTGAAATCGGTGTGCCACGCTGTCTGATGATGTATGAATTATTTCCATTCTTCTATGAGTTTCTCAAACAACTAGGGTTTAAACCAGTTCTATCCGAACCGACGACCCGCAAAACCATCGAACATGGTGCTGAGTTATCAGTCGCGGATACCTGTTTACCAGTCAAGGTCGCCTTGGGACAAATACAAGACCTCTTGGACAGAAACATCAAGCATTTCTTCATACCGAGTGTGATAACAATGCCCCCCCAAGACGAAATCTTTCCGCGCAGTTATGTATGTCCATATGTTCAGGCAACTCCTTACTTCGCACGCGCCATATTTGGAAAAGATATCCATGTCCATTCACCTTACCTGCATTTTGGCCGGGGAACATCAGGGATAGAGAAGTCGCTCGTTCGCTTCGGAAAGGAATTCGGCAAGTCGAAAAAAGAAGTCAAAAGGGCAATCCGCAAAGCTTCCACCTATTGGGGTGATGTTCAAAAAGAGATCAGAGAACTAGGCTCGAGGGTCCTGAATGATCTGAAGGACCTCGCATTCGTCGTCTGTTCAAGACCTTATAATGGTTATGATCTAGGCATGAATTTGAACCTACCCAAGAAATTTCGCGATCTTGGTATTCTGGCGATCCCGGTCGACTTTCTTGATTTAGATTACAAATCAATTCAGGCAGATTTCAGCAATATGTACTGGCATTATGGACAGCGTATTCTGGCTGCGGCCGAAGAAATCCGTAAGGATGAGCGATTATTCCCGGTTTACTTATCGAATTTTGCCTGCGGGCCAGACTCCTTCCTCACCCGCTTCTTCAAGGAAAAGCTCGGACAAAAGCCATTCCTGCTCATGGAAATTGACGAGCATTCTGGTGACGCCGGGTTCATAACCCGAGGTGAAGCATTTTTAGATAGCATAAAAGGCGCGCGCAAAACCGGAGAATCACGAAGTATAGGCTCGAGGAGTGAAGTCAAGGAAGGAAGGAAAATATATGTGCCTTACATGTGCGATGGCGCCCGCGTCCTTGCCAGTGCTATGAAATATGGCGGCATCGATGCTGAAGTGCTGCCGCCGCCTGATGAGGAATCAGTCAATATTGGCCGGCAGTATACCTCAGGCCGTGAATGTATACCGGCAATCATTACGGCTGGTGATATGGTCAAAAAGATAAACTCAGCTGGCTTTATTCCTGAGCGCAGTGGCTTCTTTATGGCGCAAGGTTCTGGGCCCTGCCGGTTTGGGCAGTATTATCGATTACATCGCATAATACTCGACGACCTTGGTTTTCACGATGTCCCGATCTATGCGCCGAACCAGGGACCGAGCCTATTTGATGACCTTGGGCCGATGGGCATCAAGTTCATCACGTCATGCTGGGAAGGTATTAGTGCAGTCGATGCGCTCGAGGCCAGGGCACGTATGATCAGGCCTTATGAAAAGAGCCGTGGCGACACAAATTTAATTTACCAACGCGCCCTCGATGAGGTATGCCGGTTAGTCCAGACCGGGAAGAGTGTCGCCCCGCTCTTGAAGCAAGTGCGTACCGAATTTGATAGAATCAGCGTTAAGCATATCCAGAAACCGCGCATCGGCATCGTCGGCGAGATATACGTGCGCTCTCAACCGTTCAGTAACAACTTTGTCATCGACAAACTTGAGGAGTTGGGTTGTGAGGTTGCATTGCCTTCAATCGGCGAGTGGTTTTTATACCTTAATTTCACCCGTGTAAGAAACTGCCGCTGGTTCAAACAATACCGCAGGGTAATCTTCACCAAGCTGTTTGACAAGTACATGAAGTATCGTCAGAAGAAGATTTTCAAAATACTCGGTCTGGACGCGGAGGCTTCAGTCCTCAAAGTACTGGACCATGCGGGTGCCTACGTACATTCCACTTTGGAAGGCGAGGCAGTCATGACCGTTGGCAAAACCGTCGCTTTTGCAGAAGAGAATTTTTCCGGCGTAATCAATGTCATGCCCTTTACGTGCATGCCCGGCAATACAGTAACAACATTGTGTAAGAAGGTCAAAGATGACTTCCCTGACTTTCCGCTCTTTAACCTGTCGGTCGACGGCCTTGACCATGCGGTCGACGCCATGCGCCTGGAAACCTTCGTCACCCAAGCAAAAAACTACCGGATGGGGTAGTATTGACAACCACCATATTTAGCTTATAATTCCTGGTTCTGCGGGCGTAGCTCAGGGGTAGAGCATCGGCTTCCCAAGCCGAGGGTCGCGGGTCCGAATCCCGTCGCCCGCTTTCGTTATTTTCCTGCAAGAGAGGAGGTCGTATGCGAAGAATGCCGCTTTTCTTATTCATTGTTTCGGCGTTTTTGCATCCGTGTTTTGCCGAATTCGACTGGGCGAGACTTATTCTCAGAGAATCGACTAATGATCAAGCATCGGCTACAGGTATACTGAAAAAGGAATTATATGATCTGCAGTATGACTCGCAAATGCGGGTCGGCGATTTTCTCCGCACGCATCCAAACTTAGAGACTCTGATCATTGAATTCTTGAAACACCCTAAAATCGACCAGCATTATCTAACCGATGGCACGATAGAATATGGATACCAGTTACCTCTAATAGGCGGCATCATTCGGGAAATCTTACCAGCCGCGCAACCCATCCAACTCGTTGTACCCATGCTATGTCCCACATGCGACCAGCCATGGCCGGGTGATAAGCGTCTTCCCGAAGGGATTACCTTGATCCCCAGAGAAAACGAAGTGTCTGATTTCTCAGGCATCATCATCGATTGCCGCGGTTTCACACTGACACCGTGCCTGTTCCCGAAAATACTCAACGAAACACTGGTCGATGTATACTCCAGCAATTTCGCTGATCCCCATAACCTCATTCTGCGCGGTCTGGTGGCCTATTACAGTGATGAGATGCAGGCGAAGTCAAGAATCGGGGAGAATCCCTTACTGATCAAGGCGCTCGGTGTTACCGGTGAAAAACCGACTGACATCAAAATCTCCTCGGTTGACGCACAACGTATTCACAGTTCGCAGAATAAACTTAACTTGCTTAGAGAATGTCGTGTCGCAATCGTTTTTGGACAGTAACCCTCGTTTTCTTTGGTTGCGCCCCGTTTTTTCACCATGAAAATGACTTTGAGCGCGGCCTGGAATCGTATAAAAACAAAGAATACGCCGCGGCCGTCGATTATTTTAAATCCTACCATACCCAGCACCCTGATTACGACTCTGCCCTCTACTATTTATTCAACTGCTACCAGAAATTAAATAAACCCGAAGAGCAGATACCTATTTTAGAAAAACTCGTCCACGGGAACATGACTGATGAGAATGTCTATCTGAATCTTGTCTACTATTACCGTAAATATGAAAGATACAAAGACTTATACATCCTGCTATCCCATTATCCTAGAGACCAGCAAGACAATTTGGAAAGACACCTCGCCCTCACGCGCCGGTTATTCGCCGAGCTGATATGCGGCGCCACTACCCAGAAAGTAACGACCGACCCCATGATATACAGCATTTCAAAGGGTTATCTACCCCGGTTCCCGGACGGACAACTTTATGCGGAAGATACGCTTACGTACGCCAATCTTATTGTTCTTCTCGACCGACTAGTCGAACCAGATTACCCGCGGAATTTCTTTCCCATGAAGAATCTCTCTGCCAAATCATACCTATACCTCCCCTATATGAGGCTTGTCGATTCGGGCATTTTGACGTTCGAACCTTATCTGGTGCCTGAATTTCCGGCACGAATTTCAACCACGGTGAATGCAGTCGAAGTGCTGTCGAAAAGAGGTCGTCTTGACTAGACTAATCGATCGCTATTTCCTGAAGGAATTCATCCCCCCGTTCTTCTTCTCAATCATTGCCTTAACTTTCATACTTCTCATGAACGAACTGTTCCGGCTCATCGATCTATTTGTCAGAAAAGGATTACCAGTAGGCATTGTCGGGCAGATCCTAATATACACTTTGCCCGTCATTATTTCATACACGGCGCCAATGGCAATACTAGTAGCGATCGTGATGAGTTTCGGCCGTGCTGCCCAAGACAATGAGATTCTTGCATTGAAGACAAGCGGTCTCTCATTCATGTCGATCATGCGCACCCCATTCGCAATAACCCTGATTTTCATGATCTTTCTCGTATTTTTCAACAACTATGTTCTACCCGAATCGAACCACCGTGTTCGCAATCTCATGTTAGATGTTACCCGCAAGCGTCCGGCAGTACGTCTCCCCGAAGGCATCTTCACTGACGATTTTCGCGGATACACGATATACATCGGTAAAAAAAATGAACGCCTCTCAAAGATCTATGACATTACGGTCTATGATGCAAAGGATGGTATGCTCGTAACTGCTCCCCGGGGTGAGTTGAAGAGCTTCGAACAAGACAACATTCTGAGATTCACCCTGTATAATGGCGAATTGCATCAACTCGTCGATAGCGTGAAGTATCAAAAAACACAATTCGACAAACAGATTCTTAACATCGAAATGGATAATGACCTAGTCCGAAAAGAACGTAGTTACCGTAATGAGAATGAGCTCAACATTAACGGCCTACAGGAATCGATCCAGGAGCACAAGACGACAATCAAAAGCCTACAAAACGAAATAACTGAAATCGGAAAAACCGCAATCGAAGACTATCTGCAGGGTGATATCGCAAGCCTTGACCGCGCTATATTTGAGATCGAAAGGAGGAATAAGACACTGGATGGTAAGATACGAAAATTATCGCGCTACCAAATTTCTTTATACAAGAAATTCTCTCTTGCCTTTGCCTGTATCGTCTTCGTCATCATCGGAGCACCACTGGGTTATCTCTTTAAAAGAGGTGGCATAGCCGGGGTTCTAACCGGTGTTTTCCTTTTCTCTTCTTACTACATTCTTGTCATTGCGGGCGAGGAATTCGCCGACCGTAGGAACTTCCCTGCTTTCTGGGGCATGTGGCTTCCTAATTTCATCCTACTTGCAGTAGGCGTTTATCTATTTATGGCGGCTGAATTCGATCGCTCACCAATCCGGAAGTTATTCAAATGAACATAATCAATCGTTATGTATTGATACAATTCGCACGGTACGTGATCTTCTGTCTTGGTATTTCAATATTCATATATGTAGTTATTAATCTTTTTGATAACCTGGGTAAGTTCCTGGCAAAGAATGCCACGGCTCTGGATATCTTGATCTATTATCTGTATCTAACGCCCTCGTACGCCATACTGCTCGTTCCAGTTGCCTCGATGATCGCCGTGTTTCTTGTCTTTGGCATCATGACCAAGAATCGAGAAATGCTGGTTCTAAAAACAAGCGGCCTCAGCATTAACCATCTTTTCTATCTCTTCATCATGACCGGTGTGGTTATTGCCGCGGGCACATTCATCTTCCAAGAAACAGCTGGTGTCTGGGCACAAGGGAGGCTCATTGAGCACGAGCAAACGAGAATCAACCGACGCCCGACACGAGCCTATTCCTGGCGACGAAATTTCTTCTATTATGGTGAGAATAATTGGATATACCAGGTCAGAAAATTCGATGGGCGAAGCAACACAGTGGACCATGTTGTACTCTGGCAGACTGCCGAAGACAACCGGATAAAGCAGCGCATTGACTCCCCCTCTGGATGGTTTGATGAAATATGGGTCTTTGAAAATGCAACCGTGCGTCAATTCGACACCCTGGGTCAGGAACAAGTCACCAAACACGGCTTGCTCCAGATGCCTGGACTAAAGGAAAAACCAAGCGATTTCTTGAAAAAGATCAAGCCGGTCGAGGAAATGAACTTCATGGAAATCGCCGCCTTTGTAAAGAAGCGTCAGCGGGCAGGTCAGGACGTCGTGAAAGAAGAGGTCGAGCTGAACTACCGGTTTTCATACCCGATTATTACGATAGTTCTGCTCTTGATAGCCCTACCTATCTCAGTTGTACTGCGCCGGGGTGGCATTGCCGTCGGCTTGGGTATCAGTATCGGGCTGTCTTTTACCTACTGGGGTTTTATCCAATCAAGCCGAGCATACGGTGTGGCTGGAATTCTAAGCCCGATGCTGGCCGCCTGGCTACCCAATATCATATTCGGCATCTTTGGTGTGATACTCATGCTCAAAGCCCCACGCTAACGATAAAAACCCTATAAAAATCGGAATGTTGACATTTCTAGTGAATTGGATTAGAATATAACGATGTGGTTCAAGAAGAATATTAAGGCAAAGCCTGAAGACAAGCTACAACTACCTGACGGGCTCTGGGCCAAATGTGAGGCCTGCGGCGAAATACTATACCGAAAAGAGCTGGAGAAGAATCTGTGGATATGTCCGAAATGCCAGTTCCACTTTCGTATAAGCTGCCGCGATTACATCACTTTACTTCTCGACGACGCAAAACTCGAGGAACTTGATACAGACCTCGAACCATTGGACACATTAGACTTTCCAGGCTACAAGAAGAAGATGAAGGACGCACAGCAAAAGATGAGCATGAAAGATGCTGTGGTCTACGGCATCACGCAAATCGGCGGCACGTCGCTTGTCTTCGCGGCCATGGATTTTGGCTTTATGGGTGGCAGTATGGGTTCTGTAGTTGGCGAGAAGGTCGCGCGTGCCATCAGGCTGGCGTATGATAAAGAAATTCCCCTGATAATCCTTTCGGCATCGGGCGGAGCGCGCATGCAGGAAGGAATCCTTTCCCTGATGCAGTTGGCCAAGACCTCGGCAGAACTAGCCTTGCTGAATCAGAAGAAACTCCCTTATATTTCGATTCTTACTCATCCAACCACAGCTGGCGTA